>Ga0209654_1002640_pt1 | contig 12001 bp, 10 predicted proteins | sample SaaInl1SG_22_DNA_FD_184646 | JGI IMG/M metagenome (GOLD analysis project Ga0209654, IMG submission 184646) | Marine microbial communities from expanding oxygen minimum zones in the Saanich Inlet - ESP_161SG_22_DNA (SPAdes) (version 2) | ecosystem: Environmental > Aquatic > Marine > Intertidal... | reverse complement strand
TCCGAGGCGTAGTTCTTCAAAGAAGAGGCTCAGGAAGCTCTGAAACTTTTACAATCAGAAAAATGTCTGGCACAATTGGTGTTGAACGTATTTTCCCTGTAAACTTACCAGCCTTACAGAAAATTGAAGTCAACAAACGTGGTAAAGTAAGAAGAGCACGTATCTTTTACTTTAGAGAACTTACTGGTAAAAAAGCTAGAATTAAAGAAAGAATACGTTAGTCAAACTTTCAATTCAAACACTCAAAAAAGCTCTATTTATTTAGAGCTTTTTTTTTGTCTGATTTTTAATCAAAAATGACCTGTAAATTTCAAAACCATTAATATCAAATTTATCGATGATTTTTAGAGTTAAATTGCTCTATAAAATCATAGCAATTTCATATATTTGCACGCCTTATTTCTTGTAAGGCAAGACGTATTTTTTTTTAGAAAATAAACTAAACTTTATTTGCCCATTATGGCTAACATCATTTATACTATTACTGACGAAGCACCTGCACTTGCAACGCGGTCGTTTTTACCTATTGTTAAATCATTTGTCGAAAGTTCAGGCATTGAAATCGAAACAAAGGACATTTCGTTAGCAGCTCGAATCTTATCAACCTTTACAGAATTTTTATCCGAAGATCAACAAGTTGAAGATGCCCTAGCCGAACTTGGAAAACTCGTGACCAAACCTGAAGCTAACATCATAAAACTTCCAAATATTAGTGCATCGATCCCTCAGTTAAAAGCTGCTATTAGCGAATTACAATCCAAAGGGTTTGCGATTCCAAACTATCCAGATACTCCTCAAAATGAGGATGAAAAATTGATTAAATCACGTTACGACAAAATTAAAGGTAGTGCGGTGAACCCAGTTCTAAGAGAAGGAAATTCAGACCGTCGCGCACCAAAAGCTGTGAAAAATTACGCAAAGAAAAACCCACACAGTATGGGAACATGGTCGGCAGAATCAAAAACACATGTTGCTACAATGACTTCTGGCGATTTTGCTCATAACGAAAAGTCAATCACAGTAGCCAATGCTACAAACGTAAGCATTGTACACACAGATCATAACAATAAAATCACCACCTTGAAATCAAACATTGCGCTTTTGGACGGCGAAATTATTGATGCAACAGTGATGAGTGTAAAAGCATTAAGAAAGTTTTTAACTGCTGAAATCAACGATGCTAAAGACAAAGATGTTTTGTTTTCGCTTCACATGAAAGCAACCATGATGAAAGTCAGTGATCCAATTATATTTGGACATGCAGTACGTCTATTTTTTGCAGATGTATTTGAAAAACATCAAGCAACTTTTGATGAAATTGGAATAAATGCCAATAATGGCTACGGAAATATTTTAGAAAAAGTAGCAGAATTGGCTCCCGACAAACGCAAGAAAATTGAAGCTGACTTTGAAAATGCGATCCACAATGGACCTGATTTAGCAATGGTCAACTCCGATAAAGGCATTACCAATTTACATGTTCCTAGCGATGTAATTATCGATGCTTCAATGCCAGCGATGATCCGAACTTCAGGACAAATGTGGAATGCAAAAGGCAACGCACAAGACACAAAGGCTGTTATTCCAGATAGTAGTTACGCAGGAATTTATACTGCAACAATCGATTTCTGTAAAAAAAATGGAGCCTTTGATCCCACTACAATGGGAACGGTTCCAAATGTTGGACTTATGGCTCAAAAAGCAGAAGAATATGGATCTCATGACAAAACTTTTGAAATTCAATCTAATGGACGTGTCGATGTCATTGATGCAGATGGAAGGGTGCTCATTTCGCATCCCGTAGAAACGGGAGATATCTGGCGTATGTGTCAGGTTAAGGATGCGCCTGTACGGGACTGGGTGAAGTTGGCTGTTACACGAGCAAAAGCTTCTCAGTTGCCGGCTATATTTTGGTTAGACGCTCAACGCACTCATGATGCTGAGCTAATCAAAAAAGTAAATACTTACCTAAAAGATCACGATACGAACGGACTGGATCTTAGAATTTTATCTCCTATCGAAGCAACTCATCATACACTTTCTAGATTGAAACAAGGACTGGATACGATTTCCGTTTCTGGAAATGTTTTGAGAGATTATTTGACCGATTTATTTCCAATTCTTGAGGTAGGAACCAGTGCTAAAATGCTTTCGATTGTACCCTTAATGAATGGGGGTGGTTTATTTGAAACAGGAGCCGGTGGTTCTGCACCAAAACATGTAGAACAATTCAAACGTGAAAACCACTTACGTTGGGATTCTTTGGGAGAATTTTTGGCCTTAGCTGTGTCTTTAGAACATTTAAGTCAAGTCAGCTCGAACCCAAAAGCAGCAGTTCTTGGAGAAACCTTGGAACTTGCTTCCGAGAAATTTTTAGATGAAAAGAAATCTCCATCTAGACGTGTCAATGAGCTCGACAACAGAGGAAGTCATTTTTACCTTACCCTATATTGGGCAGAGGCCTTGGCTGCACAAACTAAGGATGCAGAATTGAAAGCAGAATTTACGACGATTGCTTCATCTCTTTTAGAAAATGAAAAAACAATTGTAAATGAATTAATAACCATTCAAGGACAGCAAGTTGATACTGATGGATATTACCTACCAAACGCAGAAAAAACAGATGCTGCAATGCGTCCTAGTACGACACTAAATCAAATTATAGGATTGTAAAATTCTATCAAAATATTTTGTTAAAAGCACCTCTAAGAGGTGCTTTTTAATTTAAATTTGTGTCTTAAAAAATTAACTAATGACGCGGCTTTTTTTTCTCCTATTTATAGGTATTAGCTTAACAGGATATTCACAAGAAAAATTCACCCTTAGTGGGACTATTTTTGAATCGGAAGGACAAGAAACCTTGATTGGTGCCAATATCCTTATTTTGAATCTTAAAACAGGTACTATTTCTAACGAATATGGCTTCTATTCCATTACTCTAAACAAAGGAACTTATGAAGTAACGGTAAGTACAATTGGTTATACAAGCTTAAAACAAACCATCGCACTGGATCGCAATATTTCTCAAAATTTTACGCTAACAGAATCCTTAGAAACCTTGGACGAAGTCGTGATTAACACTGATATTGAAACCATTGATATCAAAACACCCCAAATGAGTGTCAATTCGTTAACTGCTTCTACAATAAAGCAAATTCCAGTGGTATTTGGCGAAGCCGATGTCATTAAGGCAATTACACTCTTACCTGGTGTTTCTAGCGGTGGCGAAGGGGCTGCAGGTTTCAATGTTCGTGGGGGTGCTGTTGATCAAAATTTAATTTTACTCGATGAAGCAACCATTTTTAACTCCTCACATTTATTCGGTTTATTTTCTGTGTTTAACCCAGATGCGATAAAAAATTTAAAATTATATAAGGGTGGTATTCCTGCCAAATACGGTGGACGTGTTGCCTCAGTTTTGGATATCTATCAAAAAGAAGGAAATAAAAATAAATTCCAAGTAAACGGTGGAGTTGGTATTGTTGCCAGTCGTTTGCTTCTCGAAGGTCCAATAAAAAAAGGAACGGGATCATTTTTATTTGGAGGACGCGCTACCTATGCACATTTACTTTTACCATTGTTTGACGTTGATAATATTGCATATTTCTACGATTTAAACACTAAAATTAGCTATAAATTAAACCAAAAAAACAACATCTATCTCTCTGGATATTTTGGAAGAGATGTATTTAGTATTTCAGACAGTTTTGAAAACACCTATGGCAATACCGTCGTCAATTTCAGATGGAATCACTTATTTTCAGACCAATTATTTTCGAATCTATCACTCATCTATTCAGACTATTACTATGGATTGGATTTGAATTTTGTAGGGTTCGAATGGAATTCAGGAATTCAGAATATGAACATCAAATACGATTTTAAACAATACATCAGCGATCGTTATAAACTTGAGTATGGGATTCACAGTACCTACTACCGCTTTAATCCTGGAGTAATTAGTCCTAATGGTCCAGATTCAGGAATTAACAGAGAAGCTCTTACAAATAAATTTGCTTTTGAAAATGCTTTTTATATGGACGTTAACCAGCAACTGACAGAGCGTTTGGCACTCAGTTATGGGGTGCGTTTGAGCTCATTTTTACGACTGGGACAAGATGAACTCAATGTATATGAAAATGATAATGCCGTGGGATATAATTCCGATTTACAAATTTATGAAAAGATAGATCCTATTGGAACTGAAAGTAGCAGTCAAGGGAAAGTGATAAAATCATTTCTGAATTTTGAACCTCGTTTGGCACTCTCCTACCAACTAAATGAAGACACGTCCCTAAAAGCAAGCTACAACCGAATGACGCAGTATTTACACTTATTATCCAACACCAGTTCTCCAGCCCCATTGGATGTGTGGACTCCAAGTGGGAAATTTATCCAACCTCAAATCCTAGATCAAATGGCTGTCGGATATTTTAAAAATTATGAAGCCTATTCTTTAGAGGTGGAAAGTTTTTATAAAATCATCAAAAACCGCATTGATTATATTGATGGTGCTGACTTAATTGCCAACAACGCCATTGAACAAGTATTGCTTAATGGCCGTTCAAGAGCTTATGGATTGGAGTTGTTGTTGCGTAAAAACAAAGGCCGTTTTAAAGGATGGTTTGCTTATACCCTCTCAAAATCCGAACAACAAACAGAAGGACTGAGTGCTTCTGACCCAGGTATTAATAATGGGAATTGGTACAACACACCCTATGACAAAACACACGATATCTCCATCACATCTACCTACGATTTGACTAAAAAATGGAAATTGAGTGCCAATTTTATATTCCAAACAGGACAGCCAACAACCTATCCTAATGGGCAATACAACTACAATGGTTTGGTTGTTCCAACGTTTGAAGCTCGAAATTCAAGCCGTTTAGATGCTTACCATCGTTTTGATATTTCTGGGACTTACACACCAAAACCAAACAAACAAAAAGGATGGCAAAGCGAATGGGTTTTCAGTATTTACAACCTATATAATCGTAAAAATACTCAATCGTTAAACTTTAGAGAAAATGAAGTGACGGGGCAAAATGAGGCCGTCAAATTATCGCTTTTTGGCGCCGTAGGAGCCCTTTCTTATAACTTTAAATTTTAGAGCTATGAAACACACGAAACAACTCATAATAGCAATCATTTTCGGATTCCTAAGCAGTGCATGCGAAGAAGTTGTCCAACTTGATCTACCAACCCAAACGCCTCGACTTGCCATTGACGCCTCGCTTCAAATGACCCCCAATGAATCTTTGCCACAAGTGGTAAAACTAAGTTTGTCAGGTAGTTTTTATCAAGAACAAAATCCCGTTGTTTCTGATGCCATCGTACAACTGATAGATCTCACAAACAACCAAACACTCGACTTTGTATATGACGCTACATCAGAAAATTTTAAAGCAGATTTTACTCCAAGTTTCGATACTAACTATAAATTACGAGTAGTATATGATAATGAAACATATGAGTCAACAATAGAACAGTTGATGCACTCTGTACCTATTGACAACTTAGAACAAGGAAACAACACCCTTTTTGAAGGCGATGAAAAAGAAGTGATAATATCCTACACAGACAGTGCTGAGCGAGATGATTTTTATTTATTTGACTTTGGCTACCAGTTGTATTTAGCTACTAAAGACGAATTTTACCAAGGAAATTTATTCACTTTTTCTTATTTCTATGATGATTTAGAAGCTGGCGATGAAGTGCTTATAAAAATCATGGGGATTGACGAACGCCATTTTAATTTCATGACTATTTTAATTGACCAAACTGAAGATGGTGGAAATCCTTTTAGTACGACCCCATCAACGGTGCGAGGCAACCTTTCAAACCTAACCAATCCAGACCATTACCCAGTAGGGTATTTTAGACTTTCTGAAACCTATAGCGCGAGTTTAATTTTAGAATAGTTTAAAAGTGTTTCAAAAATTCTATTTTTGTATATGACTTTCATAAAAACTACCGAACAAGACTCGCACTATAACCATCTTGAAAAAATGTCGATAAGAGACATTTTAAACGTAATCAATCAAGAAGATCACAGCGTTCCTAAAGCGGTTGCCACAGTCCTACCACAAATTGAAATTCTCGTAGCACAGATTGTAAAAAACCTTCAAAAAGGGGGACGACTGTTTTATTTAGGTGCGGGAACAAGTGGACGTCTCGGAATTTTAGATGCCTCCGAGTGCCCTCCTACTTTCGGAGTCCCACATGAATTGGTCATTGGACTCATAGCTGGTGGTGATATTGCAATCCGTAAAGCAGTTGAATTTGCAGAAGATGATATCCATCAAGGTTGGATAGATTTACAATCACATAAGGTCTCCACAAATGATGTCGTCGTTGGTATTGCAGCTTCTGGAACAACACCCTATGTGGTTGAAGCGCTAAAAGCCTGTCAAAAAGCCAATATCAGAACGGGATGTATTACATGCAACCAAGGCAGCCCCCTTGCTCAAGTAGCAGATTTCCCAATTGAAGTGGTTGTGGGGCCAGAAGTACTCACAGGGAGTTCGCGAATGAAAGCCGGAACCGTACAAAAATTGGTCTTAAATATGATCACTACCACAACAATGATACAGCTTGGAAAGGTGAAAGGAAATAAAATGGTTGACATGCAACTTAACAATGATAAGCTAGTCGCACGTGGCATTCACATGCTAATGGATCAGCTAAACGTCTCTAAAACTGAGGCTCAAAACCTGTTAAATACCCATAAAAATGTACGAAACGTACTAAAAAACTATACCGATGACAACACCTAGAACCAACCGAAGCCTATTAGTAGACGGACTAAAAACGATGGGGATTACCTTATTTTTAGCATTCTTAGGACCTTTCATTCTCCATGCCGGCTTTTCTAATCCCGATAAACCGCTTTACATACCCTTAATAATTGCAGGGATTCTAATCTGTGGTGCAGCGATTTACTTTGGATTTAAAGGCATTCGCACCATTATGGATAGTCTTTTTGAAAAACACTAATTTTTTAAAATTATTTACACTTGAAACCAAACGTTTATAATAATAAAATGTGATTCTCAATGAATCGAATTTAATTCAAAATGAGTAGTTTTGAAGACCAGTAACTAATACAAACACAAAAAACACAAAATTAAATGATGTCATTTATAAAAGGGAGGCTCAAAAGTTTTAAATATGCGTTCAGAGGTTCTTATTTACTATTAAAAACGGAGCATAGTATCATGGCTCAGAGCTTGATTTTTTCATTAATAATTATCGTTGGTTTTGTCGTTGGTATTTCAAAACAAGATTGGATCAATCAAACCCTGGCAATGGGCTTGGTATTAGGAGTAGAAGGCATGAATACTGCCGTTGAAAAATTAGCAGATTTTGTGCATAATGAGAACCACCCCAAGATTGGTTTTATCAAAGATATTTCTGCAGGTGCAGTTACTTTTGCTGCAGTTACTTTCATTGTGGTTTTAGCAATCACCTATTTCCCTTATATTATAACTCGAATCTAATAAATTAATAAAAAGTAACCGCTTAACTACCAACAAAAACTGTACTTAGAAATTCATCCTTATTTCTTTTAATCTCCTAGCTGTTTTTTACCGTTATTTTCCTTAAATAACTTTTTCAAAATACTCGAACACCTCCCATCTACAAACTTCGTTGAAAATAATTCAAGTATTTTTACTACATTTATCTCGGTCTTAGGCCTCAAATCTAATTCTACAAAAAAAACCAATAAACCGCATTAAGTAAGTGTTGAATTACTAAAAACATTTAGTAACTCAACAACCCCCTGATGCCTACAACTGCCCTAAACAAAAACTTACACAAAGCCAAAAACAACAAAAAAGACGAGTTTTATACCCAACTTTCAGACATAGAAAATGAGCTAAAACATTACAAAAACCACTTCAAAAACAAGGTGGTGTATTGCAATTGTGACGACCCTCGTATGAGTAATTTCTTTCATTACTTTTCTTACAATTTTGAAGATTTGGGTTTAAAAAAACTCATTACCACCTGTTACCAAAACCAACATCGAGATTTGTTTAGCCAACACGACTCTGAGCGTGCCATTTATTTGGAATACGTGGGCGACACCAACAAAAATAAAGTACCCGACCTCGAAGAAATTGGAATTCAAACCCTCAAAGGCGATGGCGATTTTAGAAGCGACGAAAGCATTGCCCTACTCCAACAAGCCGACATTGTAGTGACCAACCCGCCCTTTTCCCTATTTAGAGAGTATGTGGCGCAGCTTATAAAATACAATAAAAAGTTTGTGATTATTGGACATCAAAATGCCATTACTTATAAAGAAATATTCCCCTTAATTAAAGAAAATAAAATGTGGTTAGGATTTGGTTTTAGAGGAGGAGCTGGTCATTTTATTTCAAATTATGAAGATACAGCTACTGCAAATGATAGAAAGGAAGGAATGATACGTGTTTCAGGCGTACATTGGTTCACCAACCTCGATATTGCCAAACGCCACGAGGACTTGATTTTATACAAAGCCTACACCCAAGAGGACTACCCCAAATACGATAACTACGATGCCATCAACGTGGACAAAACCAAAGAAATCCCTATGGACTACCAAGGGGCTATGGGTGTGCCCATTACCTTTTTGGATAAATACAATCCAGAACAGTTTGAGATTTTGGGAATTGATAGATATGTTGAAGACAACCCTAATTATGGTAAAAGATTTAGTATACAGGGAAAAGAAATATATGCTAGAATCCTAATCAAAAACAAACGCTTATGACTACACCACGCCCCATTGTATTGGCTCACCCCCGAATTGAGAACTTAATTGTAGAAGTACGCAAACAAAAAGTCATCTTAGACCATGATGTGGGTCAGCTCTATGGCGTTCATACCCGTGACGTCAATAAGGCCGTAAAAAACAACCCCGACAAGTTCTTAAAAGACTATGTTATTGAATTGACAAACAAAGAGTTAGCGGATTTGCGGTGGAAATTTTCCACCGCAAACCTATCGAAACGGCGAACACTTCCAAAAGCATTTACCGAAAAAGGACTCTATATGTTAGCCACAATTCTCAAATCTAAAAAGGCCACAAAAGCAACACTTCAAATTGTAGAAACCTTTTCTAGAGTACGGGAGTTTAGCAAAGTTGCAAAATCTTTAGCCAAAGAAGATAGCCCACGTAAACAACAAGGACTCATTAATAAAAGTGGAAAGCTCATCGCAGAGATCCTAAATAACGAATTTGCCACAGACATGTCTAGCGAAACTACTATTGAGCTTAACCTTGCCATGATAAAGGTAAAACACACAATCAAAAAAGAAGCAAAAAAATGAACATCGAACTACACGAAATTAGTATCGCCGAATTGACCAAGGGCTATATGGATAACCAAGAAAATGGCGTGCGGGGCTATGGCGGAAAACTGGACATACGTCCGCCCTACCAACGAGAGTTTGTGTATAATGACAAACAACGCAATGCCGTGATCCACACCCTAAACAAAGGGTTTCCTCTAAACGTAATGTATTGGGCAGTGCGTGAGGATGGGAACTATGAAATCATAGACGGACAACAACGCACGGTATCCATTTGTCAGTATGTTCAAGGGGATTTTTCGGTGGACATGCGCTATTTTCATAACCTGCAAGACGATGAACAGGCACAAATCCTTAACTATAAACTGATGGTGTATTTCTGTGAAGGTACACCCAGTGAAAAACTGGAGTGGTTTCGAACCATCAATATTGCTGGCGAGGAACTCACCGATCAAGAACTACGCAATGCAGTCTATTCGGGCTCTTGGGTAACGGATGCCAAACGGCATTTTAGTAAAAATGGTTGCCCTGCCTACGGGATGGGAAGCAAGTATTTAAGCGGGTCGCCCATTCGACAAGATTATCTAGAAACCACTATAGATTGGCATTCAGAAGGTGCTATTGAAGCCTATATGGCAAAGCGTCAAAAACAACCCAACGCCAACGAAATGTGGCTTTATTTTTTGGCAGTCATTAATTGGGTCAAAGCGGTGTTTCCCAACTACCGCCGCGAGATGAAAGGCATTGCTTGGGGTAGCCTCTACAACGCACACAACGAACACCCTTGGGACTCTGCCAAACTCGAAGTAGAGATAAAACGCCTTATGCAAGACGATGATGTGACCAAAAAGAAAGGAATTTATGCCTATGTACTCACTGGGAAAGAAAAGCACCTTAACATTCGTGCGTTTACCCAAAGTCAAAAACGGTCGCTATACGAACAACAAGAAGGGATTTGTCCGGCTTGTGGCGAGCATTTTGAAATTGGTCAAATGGAAACCGACCATATCAAACCTTGGCACGAAGGTGGAAAAACAGAACTCAGTAACGGGCAAATGCTCTGTAAAGAATGTAATAGACAAAAAGGTGGGAGGTGAAAAAAAATAATTTAATAATGAATAAAATGGAAATAAAACGTAAGTCAATTGACGAACTTATTAAAGAAAGTGAAAGAGATTTAGAATCTGTTGTAGAACAAGAAGAATTAGAAATCGACAATGAAGAAAGTAGAAAAATTGTTTGGCAAGCCAAAGACTTTTCAATTCGTGAATTTGCCTCAATGCTTAACGACGGTGATCTTGACTTACAGCCAGAATATCAGCGTAAATATGTCGCTACAAAAAATATTGCAAGCAAGTTAATTGAGTCCATTTTAATGGACGTCCCTATTCCGGTCATTTATCTTGCAGAAGAACAGGATGGCACCTACAGCGTTATTGATGGACAACAACGATTAACCTCATTTTTATCTTTTATGTCTGGAAAATACCAAAACGGAGAAATATTTAAACTAACTGGATTAAAAGTATTAAAGGAGTTGAATCGAAAAACATTTGCAGGTTTAGAAGGAGAAGAAAAAAATAAAATACGAAAAACAACACTTCATACAATTGTCATAAAAAAGGAGTCTAATGAGGATGTGAAATTTTCCATTTTTGAGAGACTAAACACAGGATCCATAAGACTAAATGAGGATGAAATAAGAAACACAGTGTTCCGTGGAAATTACATTAATTTACTTAAAGAACTTGAAGAAAATAAAATATTTCATGAGGTTGTTCAAAAAGAAAACTTCAAAAAAAGAATGATTTACAGAGGAATGATTTTGCGGTTTCTTGCACTAAGTGAAAAATCCTATTTGAATTATCAGCCAAGTATGAAGCAGTTCTGTAATAAAGAATTAAGAGACAATAGACACCTCACTGATGAAAAATCTGATGAGTATAGAAAGCGGTTTTTGCATTGTATCGATTTGGTTAAGGTTGTGTTTGGGAGTACTGCTTTTAGACGTTATACCCCAATGACCAGAGAAAAGGAGAAAGGAAATTGGACAGCAACCAGAATCAATATGGCTTTATTCGACATTCAAATGTGCGGTTTTGTGAATTACAGTAAAAATTCCATTCTCTCAAAAGCAGACTACATAAGAGAAGCCATTTTAGAATTGATGACAAATAATCAAGATTTTATTGATAGTATATTAATACAAACGTCAAATAAAGAGGTTCTAAAAAAACGATTCAAGATTTGGTTAGAAAAATTGGATGAAATTATTGGAGATAGTAGCTATCAACAACGAACTTTTCCGTTTTCTGTTAAACAAGAGTTATTTAATAAAAGTCCCCTTTGTGCCATATCTAACCAAAGAATATTAACTATTGAAGATTCCGAGGTTGATCATATTATACCATTCTCAAAAGGCGGAAAAACTAAAATTGATAATGCACAATTGGTATTACGATACTTTAATAGAGCTAAACAAAATAATAATAATTATGAAAATTGAGTATTTAATAACTTCAACACCCCCGCTGGCGCGTACATCATGCTCGTGCTAAAAAAAGGCCACAAAAAAAACCCTCACAGTAATGTGAGGGTTTTAAAAAAGGCGGTGACCTACTCTTCCACAAGTGTAGTACCATCGGCGCTAATGGGCTTAACTTCTCTGTTCGGGATGGAAAGAGGTGAGCCCCAT
>Ga0209654_1002636_pt1 | contig 12023 bp, 9 predicted proteins | sample SaaInl1SG_22_DNA_FD_184646 | JGI IMG/M metagenome (GOLD analysis project Ga0209654, IMG submission 184646) | Marine microbial communities from expanding oxygen minimum zones in the Saanich Inlet - ESP_161SG_22_DNA (SPAdes) (version 2) | ecosystem: Environmental > Aquatic > Marine > Intertidal... | reverse complement strand
CATCACACACGCGGCATTGCTGGATCAGGGTTGCCCCCATTGTCCAATATTCCCCACTGCTGCCTCCCGTAGGAGTCTGGGCCGTGTCTCAGTCCCAGTGTGGCTGATCATCCTCTCAGACCAGCTACTGATCGTTGCCTTGGTAGGCCATTACCCTACCAACAAGCTAATCAGACGCGGGCTCCTCCTTCTGCGGCGGACCTTTCCCCCGAAGGGCGTATCCGGTATTAGCAGCCGTTTCCAGCTGTTATCCCAGGCAGAAGGGCAGATTCCCACGCGTTACTCACCCGTGCGCCACTCTATAAATAGCGTTCGACTTGCATGTGTTAAGCATGCCGCCAGCGTTCGTTCTGAGCCAGGATCAAACTCTCAAGTTAGATTGACCTGAATGCTGGTTAAACCAGCTTTCGGTTAGGTGCCTACCTTAAGTATTCATCCATGAGCTAAGCGAAATTGAATTACTTCAATTTCAATAGTGATTCATTTCAGGTATTCGTTAAGGCGGACTTGTTTTTATACAAGACGACATCAACAGACATCGCCGCCCACGAATCCCTTTCATAACAGACTAACAATTTCAAACATCGCTTCCGACATGACAGATGCCCATCTTCATAAAAGATGAAGCATTTTTTACATGACGGATAAACTCGCCCGCTGAAGAGCAGCGAGTTTGGGGGTTATATGCTGGCTTTCATCCAGTGTCAAACCCAAAAATGAAAAAAATGTGAATTTTTTTTGATTTCTGCATTTTACCCCAAAAACCTCTATCGAAAACCGCGCTATTCAAGGGGTTTTGCCCCTTATATAATATCATTATAATATTATGCGCCTTCTCGTAGCTGGCAGAGGTATAAAAAGACATCCCTATTTGCATAAATAAAACAGGAAACCTGCTTTACTTACACGACCACATTTTTATCATCCAAACCCGCAAAAGCGAATCATCCCGGCTAATCATAAAACAAAATCCGCAAAACAGATGACCAGTTAAACAATTTTCTGGCAATAAAACACCCTTATATCCGTGGATATAGGTTGTGCCTGACAGACTGCTTTTCTTTTCAGCCGGATGATCATCTTACCATTTTTTTACCAGCCAATCCAGCCTTTCGGGCAATTTGGTGCAGTTTATGCATGGCAAAAATAGTTTGACGCTCGAAAAATAGGTAAGTAATGATGTGGATAGAAAGCAATTTGCAGAGATTTTTTGTAAAAAAAATTCAAGGAATGCAACTAGCTGTACAGGAAAACTTCGATTCAAACCTTAATTGTTTAAATAAAATTAATTTAGAATTTTTGAATAATATGATGTCACCCGCTTTTTTTACCAAACCGAATTTGCGTCCGCGAATCACATTATCGCACGGGCTATCGGTTGCGGTAATGGCGACTGTCTTATCCCTGGCATCCCCTTTGGTGTTGGATAACACCGCCCGCGCTGCCAATAGCGCAACGGTAAAAATCACTCCGACGCAAAGCAGCCCTGTGCCGCTCCAGCCCTCTATTTTTCCATCTGCCCCTGCAAAACAAGCAACAGCAGATGATTTCATAGATGCCTTTGATGGCAATGACGGGCGATTGGCTCTGCCACGTGCGCGCCCTGATTATGCCGCGACACTTGGCGGCATGAAGGTAGAGATACAAACACCCTCTGCCCGCCCCAGCATGGAAGATATTTTGCCTCACGCCACTGCTGATATTCAGCAAATGGTTCAGCGTGAGGCCGGCCAGCGCATCAGCAAGATATTTGACTTAACCCTTTCCAGTGGCGAGACATTAGCCAAATTGCTGAAAAAGGCAGATTTCACCAATCAGGATATCGCATCGGTATCGAATGCGCTGACAGGCAGGATTGATCTGCGCCGCCTGCAAATCGGTACGCGCTTTACCGCTGCTCTTGATACAGAAGGTCAGGCGGTTGCCTTGCAAGTGCATCTGCCCCGCAACAGCCAAAAGACAGGCGCATTTAAAAATGTCTTTTTAGACCATTATGTGATTCGCCATGACGGCATTACAGACCCGGAAGTAAAGGGCTGGCAATCCATACGCGCGATTCGGCCGATTGAGCTGCGTTCTGTTCATGCCGGCAACGAGATCAGCCTGTCTCTTTATGAGGCGGCAAAAGAAGTGCAAATCCCGCTGGAAGTGCTGGATGAATTTGTTCGGGTGATGAGCTTTTCGGTGGATTTCCAGCGCGAGGTGCAATCCGGCGATCAGTTTGAGCTGATTTATGATAGCGCTATCGATAAATTGACAGGTAAGCGGCTATCGACTGACAGCCTGGAATATGCCGGCATTGTCCTGTCTGGCAAAAAGATGGGCTTTTATCGATTTGTGCATCCAAATGGCAAGGAAGGCTGGTATGACCGCAATGGCGAATCAGCGGTGCGCACGCTGATGCGCACGCCGGTAAATGGCGCACGGCTCAGTTCCGGCTTTGGTATGCGCCGCCACCCGGTCACCGGATATAGTGCAATGCATAAGGGGCTGGATTTTGCTGTACCAAAAGGCACGCCTGTTTTAGCCGCCGGTACCGGGCATATTGAATTTGCCGGCTGGAATGGCAGCTATGGCAAATATATCCGCATCCGTCATAATTCCACCTATAAAACGGCCTATGCCCATTTATCCGGCCTGGCAGCAGGGATACGAAATGGCTATCAGGTTCAGCAAGGCGAGGTTATCGGCTATGTTGGCTCGACAGGGCGCTCAACTGGCCCGCATTTGCATTACGAGATTTTGGTGAATAACAGAAAGCTGAACCCGCTGACGGTCAAACTTCCTACCGGACAGGGGGTGCCTGCTGATCTGATGCCGAGCTTCAACGCACAGGTCAAAGCGGTGGAATCAAAAATGCGGGACAGCATTACACCGCGCTATGCGGGGGTAAGCTTGCAACAGGCCAGCCTGTCGCGCTAGTCTGCCGGGCGATATCCCTATTGAAAAACGCCCAATATGATGATGACAGACCCTTATTTACAAAAAGATAACCAGATAGAGCTGGCCGAGATATGGCGCTTTCCGGTAAAGGGCTTTGTTGGCGAGAGACTGGAAGAAATTGAGGCCGTTGAAAACAGCCTTTTGCCCCATGACCGGGCATTTGCCCTGACCACTGGCCATCCGCTTACCCATGAAAAACTGGCCGAAGGCTGGCTGGCAAAGCGGCATTTTATACAATTGCTGCGCGAGGAGAGATGTGCAGAATTTGCCTTTCGTCTGACAGATAACGGCCAGTGCCTCAGCCTGTATCACAAAGGCAAAAAGATGGCCCAAGCCCCGATAGAAGACAGGGCCAGCCTGTCTAAAGCTCTTTATGATTTTATGCCGGATGCCTTTACCAGCCAACCCATTCTCGGCCAGCCCATTCTTAGCCAGTTGGCAAAAGGCGGCTATAGCGATACATCTGCCCCCTGGATAACCTTGGGGGGCCGGGCTTCTTTAGAGGCCTTTGCGCGCCTGACAGGCACAGAAACCAGCGCCAGCCGATTTCGGCTAAATCTTATCCTTGCCACCGATACAGCCTTTATCGAACAAGGCTGGGCAGGAAAAATCATAGCCATAGGTGATGTGCATCTGGAAATCATTGAACCTGTCGGGCGATGCGGCGCGATTTCTGTCAATCCGCAAACCGGCCAGCGCGAACGTGATTATCTGCCGGAAATGGAACAGGCCTGGGGGCATACAGATTTAGGGATGTTTGCCCGTATCTGTCAGGGCGGGGTGTTGCGGTGCGGCGACGCCCTGACGATAGATAGCCTGGAGATTAATAGATAGGCTGGAGATCAATAGATAGGCTGGCGATAAAAGAATAGCGGCCAGAGCCGCTATATCTTTCTCATCACCATAAAAGCTGGAAGCTGGCCTGCTTTACGCTACCGCCTCGGAGGCATCATCGCTTTCCGGGCTATCGCCCTCTTCTGATGCGTGTGTTTTTTTACTGGCACGCGGCTTACGCGTACGCCCTGCAGAAACCACCTTTTTTACACCCATTGCAGCATCTTCGTCCGATAGATCTTCTGCTGCAATTTCTGTTTTCGTTTCATCTGTTTCTTCTGGTGAATTTTCTGGTGAATTTTCTGGTGAACTTTCTGGCGACACCCCCTCATCCAGATTATCATCGCCTGAACCATTTACATCGCGGCGGCGCGATTGCTGGCGTTCATCATGGGCTTTGCGCTGTTGTTCTGCTGCCTGCAAAATAGATTGATGAATGCGGTAATAATGATCGGCAAACTGGGCAAAGGCTTCGGCGGAAATACGCTCGCCAGCGGCATTTGCATCATGGGCAAGGGCGGTATATTTTTCAAATAATTGCTGGGCATTACCCCGCAACCGGCCTTCCGGCCCATTTGAATCGAACGTTGTGTTCCGATTGAAATTAACCTGATTATGACCACCATTGCGGCGACCACGCCCTCTGGAACGTTTGGAATTCTGACCTTGGTTATGTCTCATAAATAATCCATATTCACAAATTCAGCCTTTGGCCGAGTTTGGTATTTCATTTTGATGGAAAATCGTAACCTAGCGCATTATGCGGTGTTTTTGGTTACTCTTCTCTGTTTGAACATGTACGCGCCAATAGTGCAAGAAAAAACTGTATTATTTTGCCACAGCAAGGCATCTTTCAACCCCTGCCAGGTCTTTATAAATCTGTTTGACTGTCAATCCTGCCTGTTCGGCGATATCGCTCACCGCCTCAATCTGGCCATATCCAACTTCCAGAAAGGCCTGTCCCTTATCTGCAAGAATAGCGCCAATTTGGGGCAGTAAGGTGCGATAGGCGGCCAGACCATCTGCCCCGGCATAAAGCCCGAGAGCCGGATCATGCAAGCGCACCTCATCTGAAAGGCTGTCATCATTTTCACAAATATAGGGCGGGTTGGACAGGATCAGGTGAAAGGGCTGTGATATTCCCTCTGCCCAACTGCCGATAGATATATCTGCCCGCCCTGCCAGACCGAGCGATGCGGCATTTGCCCGCGCTTGTGCCACTGCCTGCGGGGCGATATCTATCCCCTGCCCTGTTGCCCCTTTCAGCTCGGATAAAAGTGCCAGCAATAAACATCCCGACCCGCATCCCAAATCCAGCACGCTAAGGGCCTGGATATCCGATAAGGCTGTTCTGGCATAGGCCAGCGCGGCCTCTATCAACGTTTCGCTATCGGGGCGCGGATCCAGCGTGGCATCATTTAAATAAAAATCCAGCGACCAGAATTCACGCTTGCCCCGCATCCGGCTTATCGGCAGACCTTTATTGCGCTGCCTGATTAATCTTGCCAGCCGGGCTTCCTGTTCCGGGGTCAGGGTTATATTCTGATGGCTCATTATCGGCTGATCGTGCCCGGCTGCCAACCCAACCAGCCAGCGCGCATCCAGCTTGCTATCGGTGTCCAGTGCAGCTGTTACCGCCCGAAGGAGCGGGCGCGCAGACCCTGTCATGGCCTATTCCTCATTATCCCCGGCGGCAAGGCGGGCAGCCTGATCTTCAGATGCCAGCGCCTCTACCACCTCATCCAGCGCCTCGCCATTCAGGATTTTATCCAGCTTGTATAACGTTAGATTAATGCGGTGATCGGTAACCCGCCCTTGCGGAAAATTATAGGTACGGATGCGCTCGGATCTATCGCCTGATCCCACCTGACCCTTGCGCGAGGCGGCACGCTCTGCCTGTTGACGCGCACGTTCTGCATCATATAGGCGGGCGCGCAGAATTTTCATCGCCTTTGCCCGGTTTTTATGCTGGGATTTTTCATCCTGCTGGCTGACCATAATGCCGGTGGGCAGATGGGTAATGCGCACCGCTGAATCGGTTGTGTTTACCGATTGCCCGCCTGGCCCGGATGCCCGAAACACGTCAATGCGCAAATCGCTCTCATTGACCTCGATATCCACATCCTGAGCTTCCGGCAACACCGCCACCGTTGCCGCAGAGGTATGAATACGCCCGCCCGCTTCGGTTTCAGGTACACGCTGGACACGGTGCACCCCTGATTCATATTTCAATCTGGCAAATACATCCTGACCAGAGATATTGGCGGTTGCCTCTTTATAGCCGCCTATGCCGGTTTCTGAAATTTCCATCACTTCAAAACGCCAGCCATGCTGGGTCGCAAAACGCTGATACATGGAAAACAAATCAGAGGCAAATAAGGCAGCCTCATCCCCGCCTGTCCCGGCACGCACTTCCAAAATCGCGTTTCTGGAATCATCGCTATCTTTTGGCAGTAGCAGTAATTTCAGCTTTAGCTCGGCCTCTTCTTGTTTGTCGCTCAGCTCGTCAATTTCCATGCGCGCCATTTCGGCCAGTTCAGCATCCGCCCCTTCATCTTCCAGGATTTGCCGAGCCTGTTCCAGATTATCCATTAGCTCATGCAGATAGCTTGCCTGTTCGGCGACCGGGCGGATCTCTGCCAGCTCGCGCGATAATTTGGTCAGCTCTTCTGTATCTATTTGTCCTGAAGACAGTCTTTGCTCGATTTCATCGCGCCGTCCCAGCACTTTTTTTATATTGGCAACAATACTCATCTTCCAGATTGAACCCTTCTTTAACGCTGTTGTGCCAGCCAGTTGCCAAGTACAGAAATTTCCACTTCTGTTTGCGTGCCATCTTGCATATTACGCAAGCTGACACAATTTCGGCCTAGCTCATCTGCCCCGGCGATAAGGGCAAATCTGGCGCCCAGCTTGTTCGCAGCCTTCATCTTTTTCCCCATATTCCCGGACAGCATGGAAACCACATGATAGCCATCTGTGCGCAACTGGCATCCGAGCGCGAATATTGCGGCTTCTGCGCTTTGTTCTGCTGCCAGCAGCACCAGATCCGGTACAGGTTGTGCCTGTTCTTCACCCAGCAAGGCCAGCCGTTCAATACCGGCCGCAAACCCGACCGCAGGCAATAACGGCCCGCCCAGGCTTTGCGCCAGGCCATCATAACGCCCGCCGCCCAGCACTGTGCCTTGTGCGCCCAGCTGATCGGTAATAAATTCAAACGCTGTATGGCTGTAATAATCCAGCCCTCGCACCAAAAACGGATCATCCACCCAGGCGATAGAGGCGGCCTGCAAGGCTTCTTTTACCGCCTCAAAATGGGTCTGTGCCGCCGGGGTCAGATAGCGATGTAATTGCGGGGCATCTTGCAAAATATCCTTATCGCTGGCTGATTTGGTGTCCAGTATCCGCAAGGGGTTGGTATCCAGCCGGCGCTGGCTATCTTCGGACAGGTCATTTCGATAGGCTTCCAGATACGCAATAAGGGCGGTGCGGTAAGCCTGTCTGCTGTCGCTATCGCCCAGCGTATTGAGATGTAAAACGGTTTGTTCCAGCACGCCCAGAGATTTTAGAATATGCACCCCGCAGGCAATAATCTCGGCATCCCCAAATGGACTGGCAGGGCCTATCAGCTCGCAGCCTATTTGATGGAATTGCCGCATCCGGCCTTTTTGCGGACGCTCATATCGGAACATGGGCCCTGCGTAAAACCAGCGCTGGGGCAGGCTTTGTGTCAGCCCGTTGGAGATAATGGCCCGCATCGCAGACGCTGTGCCTTCCGGGCGCAATGTCAGGCCTGTCCCGCCCCTGTCTTCAAAGCTGTAGGTTTCTTTTGCCACCACATCGGAACTGGCGCCAAGCGGACGGCTAAATACTTCGGTAAATTCAAACATGGGTGTGGCCATTTCGGCATAGCCAAATTGTGCGGCCCCCTGTTTAGCCGTTTCAATGACATGATTATGTTTGGCCTTATCTGCGGGAAGCAGATCGCTGGTACCGCGAACAGGCTGAATAATATCCATCGTTACTTTTCCTGAATTCAGACGCTCAAAGCCACTTGCTGTCTGATATGTTTCTTTATGACTGCACCGCCTCTTCGGGGGGCATTTTTTCTACATGTTCTTCTACCAGACGCACGACATGTTCGACAATATCTTCGTTGGTCAGCCGGTGATGCGCCAGCCCGGAAATATAGACCTGATGATTATCCTTGCCGCCGCCGGTAATACCGATATCTGTCTCTCTTGCCTCGCCAGGGCCATTTACCACACAGCCGATAATCGATACGCTGAGGGGTCTGTTGATATGTTCCAGCCTTTCTTCAATTTCCTGTACAGTAGCGATCACATCAAATTGCTGGCGGGCACAAGATGGACAGGAAATCACCGTCACGCCCCGCCGCCTTAGCCCCAGTGATTTCAGCATTTCATAGGCCACCCGCACCTCTTCGGCCGGATCAGCTGAAAGCGATACACGGATGGTATCGCCAATGCCTGCCCATAAAAGATTGCCCAGCCCGATCGCAGATTTCACTGTACCGGAGCGCAGTCCCCCTGCTTCGGTAATGCCAATATGAAGCGGGCAATCTATCGCCTCTGCCAATTGCTGATAGGCGGCAACTGCCAGGAAAATATCCGAAGCCTTTACCGATATTTTGAACTCATGAAAATCCAGATCCTGTAAATGCCGGGCGTGCTCCAATGCCGATTCTACCAGCGCTTCGGGGCAAGGTTCGGCATATTTTTCCAAAAGATGCTTTTCCAGCGATCCGCCATTTACCCCGATACGCATGGAACAGCCATTATCACGTGCCGCGCGCACCACTTCGGCCACCCGTTCCGGCTTGCCAATATTGCCAGGATTAATGCGCAGGCACGCCGCCCCTGCCTCGGCCGCTTCCAGTGCGCGGCGATAATGAAAATGAATATCGGCGACAATCGGTACCGGGCTGAATTTACAAATTTCGCGCAAAGCTACGGTGCTATCTTCATCCGGACAGGATACCCGCACAATATCTGCCCCTGCTTCGGCAGCGCTTTCAATTTGCGCCAGCGTGGCCTTGATATCTGTGGTCAGGCTGTTGGTCATGGTTTGCACAGAAATAGGCGCATCGCCGCCAACCGCAACAGAGCCGACATATATTTTGCGGCATTTGCGTCTGTCTATCTGTCTGTAGGGTCTTAAGGCCTGTGCATTCATCTGCCCTTGCGCTCCTTAATCTTTTGCCCAGCAAATATCTGCTGTAATTTGTTGTACTGTTTTTGGCTATATTTGACCAGCGACGCTGGCTATATCATGGCTAAAAATATAGACGCCCGCGCCTGCTTTTGCAGCAGCTGTACGCGCCACGACTAAATATAGGGCTAATAATTTGAAGCAAAACTGAATTGGGACAGGCTGTCACGATTTAGCGCTAAATCGCGGATAATTTCGCCAACCTTGCCAATTTGCACGGCTTGCTGATCGCCAACGGCCAGGCGAATACCGCCTGCATTTCCAGTACTCAGAAATAAGTCTGTATCCGCAGTGGTAACAAACTGATCGCCCTTTCGCAGTAATTTACTGACCACAATTTCGCCATTGGATTTGGCGATTTCTATCCAGGAGGTGGCCGACGCAGAAATAATAATCTCTGACATGGGCGCGCGCGAAAGCGCCTGGGCAGCTGTACCGCCAAGAGAGGGTTTGCTTGCCTGCAGGGGTGCAGGCGCTATTTCTGGCTGGATGGGCGCTTGTGCCACGGTTTGTGCGGCTGGCCGCAAGGTAATGTCCGGCGCCGTAGCGGCCTTGGCTATCTGCGCCGTTTCAATGGGCGCTGCACCTGTCTGGCCAGCCTCAGCGGGTAGGGGCGCTAATTTTTTGTCTTCTGCAACCGCTTGTTCGGCGATTACAGTAACCGGTTTTTCCACGGCTGCTGGCTGGTCAGGCGCACCAACAGGTATCGCTGCAACATTTTCTGCTTGCAGGTTTTTTCCATCAGCAGGCTCGGTTGTCAGGATTTCAGGGCCCACCGCTTCGGTTTGATCAAAGCGATTTAGATCCCCTGCTGCCCCGTCTTCCAGACTGGCAACCTGCTGGGTTGGCGGGACATCCTCTTGCAGAAAATTCCAGCCAATATAGCCGGCAAGACCTGCTACCACAACAAACATCGCCACCATGCTGCCAGCCATTTTTGGCACAAGAGCCTGAACCGGGAATTTATATTCAGGCTTGGCCAGCACCGGGTTAACACTTTGCTTATAGGCATCGATAAGGGGTTTGGAATCCAGCCCCACCACTTTGCAATAATTACGAATAAAGCCCGGTATATAGGCCATGCCTGGCAGGCTTTCAAAATCATTGGCTTCAAGGGCGGTAATATGGCTTTTGGTAATGCGGGTCATCTCGGCGATTTGGATAATAGAAAGCCCTGCCTCTACGCGGGCATCGCGTAAAAGTTTTCCTATTTCATCCGCTACCAGAGCTTCATCGTTCCGAACGCTGTTTTTTATCATAATAACAACCCATTAATCATCAGCGCACACTTCCACCTATGATTCGCTTACCGTAAAAACGACGCAAATACCACAAAAAACAGTAAAAAATGCCCTTTTTTCACGAATTTTTGAATATTCTGCGCCTTTTTAGCCCGAATTACCCCTATCAGGCATCTTCCAGGCCAAAGGCATCATGCAGGCTACGCACCGCAAGCTCGGTGTAATCTGCATCGATCAGCACCGAGATTTTAATCTCGGAAGTAGAGATTACATGCAGATTGATGCCTTTTTCCGCCAGGACAGAAAACATCGTTTTTGCAATGCCGGGTTGAGAGCGCATCGCTGTCCCGATGATAGAAATTTTTGCCACATTCGGGTCAAAAACAATATCTTTATATTCCAGCTTTGCCTCTATGGATTTCAGGCAATTTACTGCCTTATCCACATTCAGCGCACCAACAGAAAAGGTGATATCCGTGCGGCTTTTATCCGGCGAGGCGCTTTGCACAATCATATCGACATTAATATGGCTTTCTGCCAGCGCTTCAAAAATGGTTGCCGCAATGCCCGGCTTGTCCGGCAAGCCAACAAGGGTGACCTTTGCCTCGTCCCGGCTATAGGCAATCCCGCTTATTTTCTGTTTTTCCATCTCATTATCCTCATTAACAACCATTGTGCCCGGCTCATTTGTAAAGCTGGAGCGCACCTGAAGATTCACATTATGGCGCATCGCCATTGCAACAGACCGTGTTTCCAGTACCTTTGCCCCCGCAGAGGCCATTTCCAGCATCTCTTCAAAGGTAACATGATTAAGCTTTCTTGCTTTTGGCATAATGCGCGGGTCGGTGGTATAGACCCCGTCCACATCGGTATAGATATCGCATCTATCTGCCTGTAATGCGGCTGCCAGTGCCACCGCAGAAGTATCCGAGCCGCCCCGCCCAAGCGTGGTTATCCGCCCTTCCGGGCTAATCCCCTGAAAACCGGCTGCGACCACTACCTGACCCTGTTCCAGCCGCTCGGCAATCACGCTTGTATCAATATGTTCAACCCGTGCTGCCCCATGCACCCCATCTGTCTGGAACGGGATTTGCCAGCCCAGCCAGGAACGTGCATCCACCCCGATATTTTGCAAGGCGATGGCCAGCAAGCCAACTGTTACCTGCTCGCCTGTGGCAACGATTGTGTCATATTCACGGGCATCATGGATGGGCCCGATATCGCGTGCCCATTCCACCAGCTGATTGGTTGTCCCGGCCATAGCCGAGACCACAACCGCCACCTGATAGCCAGCGTCAATTTCTGTCTTTACCCGTTGAGCAACGGCTCTGATCCTGTCCAGATCCGCAACAGAAGTGCCCCCAAATTTTTGAACAATGCGTCCCATTATGCGTGTTTATTCCTGAAAATTTTTATCTTGTCTTTACCCGAATTATGCGATGTTGCGCACAGCTTTACGGCCCGCCCCGCAAAATTCACACCAAAATTGTTTCCCCTGATACAACAAAAGCTATATTTATTAAAGGATATCTTAATCAAATTTACAGGATGAAGAAGGTGGGCAGAAAAACCAGCACCTCGAAAAGCGACCCGAAAACAGCCCGGGCCGGCTCTACCATTGCCCGGGCCGGCTCTACTATTGATAGCCAGGATATTGCCCGCTTTGATGCGCTGGCACAAGAATGGTGGGATCCAAATGGTGCGATGCGCCCTTTGCATCTATTTACCCCTGTCCGCATAGACTATTTACGGCGCACCGCCCGTCATGCCGGC
>Ga0209654_1002634_pt1 | contig 12028 bp, 10 predicted proteins | sample SaaInl1SG_22_DNA_FD_184646 | JGI IMG/M metagenome (GOLD analysis project Ga0209654, IMG submission 184646) | Marine microbial communities from expanding oxygen minimum zones in the Saanich Inlet - ESP_161SG_22_DNA (SPAdes) (version 2) | ecosystem: Environmental > Aquatic > Marine > Intertidal... | reverse complement strand
GCCAATCGCCACTGACGTCCTCCAGGAAAATAAACCCCACCAGCCTTATCAATCACGCTTGCAAAGGCTTCCGTATCGGCCTCTGCCGGATCAGTGGTGTGTAAAACAGAGACCTCAGCTGCGCCTCTTGCTTTCCATTGTTTGATCAAGCCCGTTCTTCGCTGCTCATTGACCTCATATCCGCCAGCGGTCGGGATGATGACCACATGGGCTTTGCCTTTGCCTCCGGCGAGCTCAATGAACTGATTGAAAACGGCAGTATCTCTTAAGGCACCACCTGCAATGATTAAATGTCCGTTTTCAGGTCCTGTGGTTTGCGCGTTGAGCGTTATGCACAAGAGTAAGATGACCGACGTTAGAATAAGTTTTTTCATTTTTTCATTTGATTGATGACATCCTGATAGAACAAATCCACCCACCGCCGATACATTTCTCCTGAAGGATGAAGTCGGTCCGATGCAACCAGTTCCGGCGAAGCTTTGGCCTCTCTTGAAATGGGAGTGATGTCATAATAGGCAATGTCGTATTGTTCACAGATCTCTTTCGACACCGCATTGTATTGGTCTAAGGCTTTTCCGATTTCTTCTTCTTTTGCTGCGCCAAAAGGGGTTTTTCCATAGTCGGGGATCGAGACCACAAAAACATGGGCTTTGTTTCCACCGGCTTGTGCGATGGCCATTAGAAGTAACTCTTCAAACTCAGGTGCAAAACTTTCCACTGATCTGCCTTGGTACTGATTGTTGACACCAATTAATAAGGAAACCATGTCATACGAGGTTTTCAAATCATTCGCTTCATCGATGGCTTGTTTCAACTGATCGGTTCGCCACCCTGTGGTGGCAATGATGCGAGGAGATTGCACCTGGATTCCATTATCAGTCATTTTCTTAGCTAGCTGAACCGGCCAGCGTTGGTCTTCAGCAACGCTTTCACCAATGGTGTACGAATCGCCGAGTGCGAGAAAAGTTAAAGAGCGGTCTTGCATAATATCTGAACTTGAGGCACAGCCATAAAATGCTAATGCGATGAAAAGAAGAAAATGTCTCATGTTGACTTGGTTGCGAGCGAATATAAACCTTAACGCACTAATCTGCCAACTCTCTTAGGTCGACAGGCACTACACGGCTCACACCTTGTTCGATCATGGTAATGCCATAAATGATATCGGTGGAGGCCATGGTGCGCTTATTGTGTGTGACAATAATGAATTGTGACTCATTCGAGAACTTCTTAATGATGTTGTTGAATTTGTCGATGTTCGCATCATCGAGCGGGGCATCTACTTCATCGAAGATACAGAAAGGGGCTGGTTTCAACAGATAGATCGCGAAGAGGAGCGAAGTGGCGGTAAGTGTTTTCTCACCCCCAGACAATTGGTTGATGGTCAATGGTCTTTTGCCTTTTGGTTTCGCCATGATCTCGATGGCAGATTCCAATGGGTTGTCTGGGTCTGCCAACTTGAGGTCGCAGTCATCTTCATCGGTGAAAAGCGATCGGAACACATTGATGAAGTTGTCTTTGATCTTCGCAAAGGCATCCATAAAGGTTTCCCGCGCAACCGTATCAATCTCAAGGATGGTGGTCATCAAGGAGTCTTTTGCCTCGATAAGGTCATCGCGTTGCTCGGTAATAAAGGTGTGGCGTTCTTTAATCTCGTCGTAAGCTTCCATGGCCATCGGATTGATTGGCCCCATGCGTTCTAGCTTATCTCTTTTCTTAAGTACATCGGCCTGCAGTTCTTCAACGCTTCGCGCGTCTTCAATTGCTGTTTCGGAATTCAGAATTTCATCCAAATCAATATTGAACTCCACCGATAAGCGCTCTTTAACGGAGTTGAGTTCCAATTTGGTCTCATTCAATTTGTTCTGAAGTTCCATTAGCAGCATGTCTGCATTCTCTCGCTTGTGCTGCAGTTCACGTAATGTCTTGTCCGCAACATCTATATCTCCGCGATGAGCATAGTATTCCTTTTCGGCCTCGTTAACCCCTTTTTCTATTCCTTCTTTTTCATCATACATGCCAATGAGTTCGTCTTCATTGGTTTCAGAATTGGAGATGAGGTTTTTTATTTCTCCTTCGTTCTTTTCTAGTTCTTGGTGGTTTTTCTCAATGCGCTGTTTACTGCTCTCAAAGGCCGTTTCTTTATAGGAGATTTCCTGTTTGATGCTTTCAAGCTTATTTTCTTTTTGATGGAACAGGATGTTTTGCTCATTGAATACTTGCGACTTCTCAGCCAGCAACTCATTCTCTTTTTTGGCTTTCGTAGCCAGCTCTTCAATGGTTGCCTCCAAGCTGTTAAAGGCCTGTTGCTCTTCCCTTATCCGAGGGCTAATGGCTGTTAATTCCTCTTTTAGCGTATTGATATTTTTGCTGATGTCTTCACGCTTTGTCGCATGACTTGAAAGCATTTGACTGATCTGCTCTTTTTTTGTTTTGATGGAAATGTATTCTCCATTGATCTGGTTGTAGGCTTGTTGCAGCCCTTCAATCTCTGATTTGAAGGTGTCTGATTTCAGTCGAGCCAGCTCCCGTTGTTTTTCATCCAAACGATCTTTGATGTCTACCGATTGGGCTTCCAATTTTTTGATCTCTTTTTGAAGTTTTTCGAGGTTTTTTGCCCGCCCGATTCTTTTGCCTTCAAAAAGCCCAACAGAGCCTCCTGAGATACTGAACTTTCGTTTCGTGTACTTGCCACTCTCGGTAATGAAAACGGCTTCTTCGTCTATCGGAATCTCGCCTGGTCCGCCTTTTACGATGAATACGTTCTCTAGGAGATGACTGATTAGTCGTTTATATCGGGCATCATATTCGACGATTTCAGTAGCAGGGATGGCGTTATCAAAAATTTTAGAGCTCTTGGGCTCGTAATGGTCAAAGGCATCGAGGATGAAAAAATTTGCTTTTCCTCGTGAAGCATCACTAAGGATGTTGACGGCTTCAAATGCCTGACGCTCGTTGTCTACAATGTAATAATTCATGTATGACTCGAGATAATTCTCAATGGTCACACGATATTTTTCGTCACATGTCAGCACATCAGAGAGGAGAGGAGCTTGCTTATTCCAATTGGCCTTCTTTTTCAAGAACTTAATGGCCTCAGGAAACCCTTCCAAGTTTTCAACCAAGGATTTGGTCAGGTTGTATTCATTGTTTTTGGCATCAAGGGTTCTGCCTACTTGGGTCAGCTCTTCTCGAATGACTTGGATCGTTTCCTCCGTTTTCTGCGTGGTATTCCGGTGCTTTTCCTCTTCTTTTTTTCGTTTGGCTAGGTGGGCTTCTTTTTGTTCAAGTTCAAGTTCAAGTTCACGGATACGTTTATCAAAGCTTTCTACATGCTGCGCCTGCTCTGAAGTATCTGTTTCCGTTCGCTCAAATTCAGTGCTTAAGGCATTCAACTGAATTTCTTTGATCTCTTGTTCTTTCTTGAGTTGGTAGAGCTGCTCTCGATGTTGTGCTAAGGCACTGTTTTGGCTTTGAAATGCCTCTTGGTCTCTTTCGGCAATTTGCTTTTGCTCTTCATAACCGGTACGTAGCTCGGCGAGTCTTTTCTCTACAGCGTTAACTTCTTTTGTTATGGTTTCTTGCTCATTACGAAGGCTTTCCAAACTAAAGGCTGCCCGTTCGTTACTTTTTTTATCCGCTTCGAGCTGTTCTCTGAGGTTATCACTTTTGTCTTCTAGAAAGGTCAGTCGTTCGTTTTTGATCTTGCGATCACTCTCAAACTGCCTGATCTTGTGTACGTGCTCATTTAAGGTGCGTTGGCGAGTGGCTAAGAGCTTTTCTTTGCTGACGAGATCTACTTTCCCTTTTTCAATTTGCGCTTCTTGAGAAGCGATCTTTTGGGTGATCTCAAGCTTTTTGTCATTCTCTTGTGTCACCTGTTTTTCGATGTTCTGCTGTTTCTCTTTTTTGTCGGCAACAGCTTTGCGTGCATAGGCAATACTTTCTGTTTTGTATTCCTCTTTGATTTGGTAATAGCGTTCAGCTTGCTTGGCTTGTTTTTCAAGTGATTTGAGGTTTTTTTCAATCTCGAAAAGCAGGTCTTCCACACGGTCGAGGTCATCATCCGTGTCTTTTAGTTTTTTGAGTGTTTCTTTTTTACGCTTTTTGAATTTTGAAATACCTGCAGCCTCTTCAAAGAGCTCCCTTCTTGAATTGTCTTTGTCGTTGAGGATGTCATCGACCATTTTCAATTCGATGATGGCATAGCTATTCGACGCAATACCAGTGTCCATAAAAAGGTTTGTGATGTCTTTTAAACGACAGCTAACGCCGTTGAGCAAGTATTCACTTTCACCGGAACGGTAATAACGCCTGGTGATGGTGACCTCAGTATATTCTGTTGGAAGCAGGTTCTTGGTGTTCTCGAAGGTGAGGGAAACTTCTGCGAGTTGTGTGGGTTTGCGTTTCTTCGTTCCATTGAAGATGATATTTTCCATTTTCTCGGATCGGAGCATGCGCGTTTTCTGCTCACCGAGTACCCAGCGGATGGCGTCCACTACATTTGACTTACCGCAACCATTGGGCCCCACAATGCCTGTGATCCCTTCATCAAAATTGATCACAACGCGATCTCCAAAGCTTTTAAATCCCTTAATTTCGAGTTTGGTGAGTTGCATTCAGTAGCAGTTCTAACAGAAGGTATAGCAAGCAAAATTAGAATAAATCCTTAGATTTGCTAATACCATGGATTTCGACTTTTCTACACTTTTGTATATCCTTTTCGCAGTTGTTTATTTCGTTCTTTCACGCGGAAAGAAGAAGGAAAAGAAGCAATCGAGGCCATCGACTACGGCAAGTGAAAAGCAAGCGCAGCCAAGACAAGAGTCAACACGGCGTCCGACTTTCGAAGAGTTACTAGAAGAATTTACAGGAGTGAAACCCGTTCTAGAGCAAGAGGAACAACAACCCACTCTGGCACCAATCAAAGTCGAAACACCGAAACAACCGAAAAGACAGGAGCGTCCTCTAGCTTCAACCTATGATAACCGATCACATCGATCGATGGATACCAGCTTCGGGCGCTTTGAAGCATTTGAGGATGTCAAAGCGAAAGAAAGCCTGCTAGATGACCTCAGGAACCCTGATACGGCCCGAAAAGCATTCATCTATTCTGAGATTTTTAAGCGGAAATACTAGCTTTTTTTAAAGGAAATGGGCAGTGTGATTCTACTATCAATTCGCTCACCATTCGCCACGGCCGGATTCCAAAGACTTGACCGTTCTAAGGCTTGAATAATGGCTCTTTCTGTATTGTAGCCCAGCGCTTTGTCAAAGTATAGACCTTCAAGTTTACCTCTCTTATTCACAGTAAAAGAGATCTGTACCTCGCCTTCAATATTCGCATTCAATGCTGCCTCAGGATATTGGATGTTTTCTTCTAAAAATTGATTCCAATCTTGTATGCCACCAACAGGAGAGGCGTTTAATTGAGGGTTGCTCATGGTCACTTCTTGCTTCATTTCACCCACAGTGATCTGATTGTCCAGAAGCAAAGGCTCAAAAGAAAAAATGAAGAAAAGCAATGCTGCCGCGGGAATCGGAACGAATAATTTCAGCCAGTTGACCTGTCGTTCCTTCTTGAGCATGTTGACTCGCTTCAATAATTTGTTTTTGTTGAAATGACTCGCGAGATCCAATCCCATTTTTTGAAATACAATGCGCACCAATACATTGGTGTATTCGCTCGCACCACTCTCTTTTGCTACGGCACGATCGGCTGCATATTCATGTGCTTCTTCTAGTAAGCCTTTGTAGAGGTAGAGTAACGGATTGAACCAAAAGATAGATTTCAATAGCTCAATGAAGATCACATCATAGGAATGTCCTTCTCTAATGTGTGCTTTTTCATGACTCAAGATTTGATTTTCCTCGTACTCATTTAGCTGTAAGGTATTGTCCCAAAAGAGGTAACTGAAAAAGGCAAAAGTGGGCTGAGTACCGTCTGTTTTTACTAAGAAATAATTCTCTTTATAGCGTGTGTTGTGTCGCTTATACCAGATGATTTCTTTTATGGATCGTATATGCCCAAACAGCTGTAGTGATTTGATGAGCACGCCAGCAACATAGACCATCAGGAGTATTTCCCACCAAAGTAAAAAGGGGCGCTGTGATTTGGCTGTAATGGTGTATGAGTACGCTTTCTGTGCCTCAATGATCGGTTCATCGCTTACACCATTGCCCACTTGATGAATGGAATTCAACACATCATGGGTGCGGCTTGGGTCATAATTAAAGTTCATTAGAGGAAAGCTGAAAGACAGTACTAATGCAACCAAAAGAAACCCTCTGTTGTAATGAAAACTACGTTCTTTTCTGAGTAGGAAATGGTAGATCAAATAGAAGATCGCTAAACAGGTAAGTGATTCTAATGCGTAGATCACTGCTGTATTTAGCGATTCGAGAAGTTCTATGGTAGGATGCTTTTCCATCTGAATTATTTTTCTTCGTCAAGATCGCCTTTTACATGACGCATTAAGGCCTCCACTTCTTTGATGTCCATGTCATTTTCCTTCGCAAAGAAGGAAACTAGCCGCTGGAAAGAACCTCCGAAATAGCCGCCTAAGAAGTTCTTCAAATAAAAATTACTGTAGGTTGTTTTGTCGATCAAAGGAAAGTACTCATGGGTCTTTCCGTAGGCCTTGTAACCCACAAAGCCTTTTTTCTCTAAAATTCTGATAATGGTCGATACCGTATTGTAAGCGGGTTTGGGTTCTTCCATTTTAGCCAATACATCTTTTACAAAGCCTTTTTCAATGTCCCAGAGTATTTGCATCACTTGTTCTTCCGCCTTGGTCAGTTCTTTCATACGACATGAGTTGATATAATAATCAATATTAAAACTATCTAGCTAGTTTACAAACTAATCGATTAGTTTTTAATCAATTAGTTTTGAGTGAAAGCGAAGGAAATGATGTTAGCACCCATTTGAAGGGCTTCTAAGCGTTTTGCCTGAGGATCATTGTGCACACGTTGGTCTTCCCAGCCATTTCCCAGATCACTTTCATAGGAGTAATAGCACACCAAACTACCTTCATAAATCAGGCCAAAACCTTGGGGTGGCTTTTTATCATGCTCGTGTATCTTAGGCAATCCTTTTTCAAATGTGAATTTTTGATCGTAGATCTCATGATCGAAAGGTAGCTCGATGAATTCAAGTTCAGGAAATACTTTTTTCATTTCTAATCTCACATAGGCATCTAGCCCGTAATTGTCATCGATATGAAGGAATCCGCCCGAGATCAAATAGTTTCTGAGGTTCTCTGCTTCTGCGGAATTGAACACCACGTTTCCATGACCGGTCATATAGATGAACGCATAGTTAAAAAGTTCTGGGCTGCTGACGGCTACGGTGTAATTGGCCTCATCAAAATTGGTTTTGAGTTCTTCATTACAGAAGATCGCCAAATTGGGTAGGGCAGTTTTGTTGGCATACCAATCTCCTCCGCCATTATACTGCAATTTGGCCATTTTCAATTGTTCTTGTTGTCCAAGAATTGGGATTGAAACGATGAGGAAGAGAAAGAAAAGCTTTTGAACCATTTGAATCATTATTTCATTAGGAAAACGAATAATCGTTAAACTAGTTTGTTCTATTGAAATAACAAATCAGTTCTTATGTCAACAACGGAAGCATGGAAACAAAATTTGATTCAGCGATTGAATGCAGAGCTACCGGGACGTGCTGCTCAGGAGGTGATGGCGCCTCGGCCGATTGAAGAAAGCCGTTTCCAAGAAAACCCAAATTTCCCTGCTAAACTGGGTGGCGTGATGATGATATTGTTCGAGCGGGATGGTGATTTTTGGCTGCCACTCATCAAACGACCAGAGTATGACGGACATCACAGTGGGCAGATCAGTTTTCCTGGAGGGAAGAAAGAACAACACGACAAAGACTTGATCGAAACTGCATTTCGAGAAACCGAAGAGGAGGTGGGCATTAGACGCGAACACGTGGAGTTCTTAGGGACACTATCCGAACTCTTCATCATTGCAAGTAACTTCAAGGTGTTACCGACCGTCGGCTATCTTCCACATGCGCCGAACTATCGGCTCGAACAGAAAGAAGTTGAGCGAGTATTGGAAGTGAGTCTTACACAGCTCAAGGACGAAGCGAAGCAGGGGGTTGAGCCCATGAAATTCGGGAAGTACACCATTCATTCACCCTATTTCGATGTGGAAGGGCATCAAGTATGGGGGGCAACCGCCATGATGCTCAGTGAACTATTGGCTATCGTGGATCACCCTTAGTCTTGAGCTGATCAATTTCGGCACGCAGTTTTTTAAGCCGGTTGCTTGCATTCGCCAATAGGGCAACAAAATCTAGGCATTTTCTTGGTTCAATTGCATCACAATCTTTTCATATAATTCATCTGGATCGAAGGGCTTGTGCACGAAGCTTGCAAATCCGGCAGCATGAATGTCTTTGTCGAAGTCTTTCGTTTGATAGGCACTCATGGCAATGATCGGGGTATCCAGATTTGGATTGTTTTCCACTTTGATCGCTTCAAAGGCATCAATTGGGCGCATTTCAATATCCATCAAGATCAGATCGAAGGTGTTGAGTGCACAAAGGTCAATGGCTTCTTGACCAGAGGAAGCTTCTTCAAAACCAGCATTCCAAATACTTAACAATCTATTCAGGACCAACCTATTCATGTCATTGTCATCAACAACTAAAATGTTGGCTTTATTCAACTCTCGCTCCGCATGAATATCGCCATAAGAAATGATGTTGAATGACTTATTGATCTCAAAAGGGACTTGGAAACTGAATTTTGTCCCTTTTTCTCTTTCAGCCTCTACTTTGATCTCACTGCCCATTAGATTGAGCAGCTTTTTCGTAATGGATAGGCCTAATCCTGTGCCGCCGAATTCTCGTGTAGTTGAGTTATTTGCCTGTTCAAATTCATTAAAGATCAACTCAAGTTTATCACTTGGAATGCCAATTCCTGTATCGATGACTTCGAAGTGAATCATGGCTTTTTCGTCCTTGACTCCCGCCATAAAAACCTTGAGTGTAACATGTCCTTCGTTGGTAAACTTGATGGCATTCCCAAGCAGATTATTGAAGATCTGTGTCAGACGAGTGGGGTCACCAATGAGACGGTCTGGCGTGTGTTCTCCAATTTCAATTTGAAAGGCAATGCCTTTGCGCTTGGCCTTGTATTTGAAGATTTCAGAGATGTTTCTCAGCAGGTCGATCAAGGAAAACTCGATCTGCTCTAATCTCAATTTGTTCGCCTCAATTTTGTTGTAGTCGAGTACGTCATTGATGAGCGAATGGAGGTTTTCTGCAGAGAACTTCAAGGCATCGATGTATTCGGCGATCGTTTGTTCTTTGTTGTCTATCTCCATGATGTGCGATAAACTAATGATGGCGTTTAGTGGGGTCCTAATCTCATGACTCATCACCGATAAAAATTCTGATTTGGAGGCGGTCGCTTTCTCGGCGGTTTCCTTGGCTTTGCTTAGCTCCATATTGCTGACCCTTAACTCTTGCGTGCTCTGTGCGACCTCTTCACGAAGCTTTTTGTTGATGTTTTCTTTCAACCGGTCATTTTGTTGTAATTGAAGAATCAGGGAGCGCTGCGTGATGTCATGTTCTTCAAAGTCTTTTTTTGACTTGAAGCTCATGCCTAGACTGAAAATAAGGATCTCAGTAATGAAACCGACCTGCACAAATAGGGGTAAGGAATTATTCACATAAACCAATTGCCCAGTAATTGAAACTAAGGCTGAAAACATAAAGAACATCGACCCATAGACAAAGTATTTGTTGATCAGGGAGCCTTTTTGATAAATGACGAATAGAAATACGACACCTAACAAGATATAAGCGAACAACACCACTTGCATGATATTGACGGCATTGTAATAATCATTGGTGAACAAGAGATAGCCAGAAAGCAGTATAAAGAGCAATACACTGCCGACTGACATGTAATGAAAGAGCTTATCCCAAAAAGGAAAGTATTCTTCGGTTTCATTAAAGGTCTTTGCAAATCGAAAATAGGCGGCGGCGATCAGCAGCGGGAGTAACCAAAGAGGAGAGAGTGCATTCGCTTGATTGGGTAAAAACAACAATTCAATCAGTCCGTTGACGTGTGTAAAGTAGAGCAGCGTAAAGAGTGCGTAAGCACTTAAATTCAAAAAAACGATCTGCCTGGTATTGTTGTAGAAGAAAAAAGATAAGATGATGATGATGAGCAATGCTCCGTTGAAGATGCCTTGAAATAAGTTGATTTGTAATTGCTCTTTGTTCCAAATCGAACTCGGAATTAGCGTAAAGTCAATGGCTAGTGGCAGTCCGTCTAAACTTTCAATTTTCACATATACCTGCACCTCTTCATAGGGTGGAATCTCTAGGTTTACTTTGTTGATGTAATTCTGTTTTATATCACGTTGGCTCAGAGGAGTAAAGTATCCACTGAGCTTTTCAGTAACTGCACCACTTTCATTAACGATGTAATAGGATTCTTTTGCATTTCGTCCTCCTTTGATCACATAGCGCATCACCTCTTGCGAGGCATTCGACAGTTTAAAGTGGGCCCAATGTGGTTTCGAGCTGTCAAAATAGTTGATCTCATCCAAGTCAAGGAACTCAGAAGCTGGCAAGGCCTGAACTTGCAACAGGTCTTTCGATTCCATGTCATCTCTGAACACTTTGATCTGCCCTGGCTTAATGTCCAATTGATTCTCAGCATAAAGACTGATCGGCTCTTGCAATTGGTTGATTTGCCCATGACCGTTTACCAAGTGGCAACTGATCAGTGCAAGGAATAGCAATATGGTAGTGGATCTTAGTTTCAAGGGCGCCTATAGCTGATAAAATTCGCCAAATGATAAACTGAATTTCAGTCTTTTACAATTTAAAATCCAAAAGTGATTCAAACAGCAAGAATATGGATTTCAGGGGCTAATTTAGGTCTGTGCAAAATTGATGGCATCTTTAGACCAAGGCTTCGATCTATTGATCGCTTCAAGCACTTTGCTCGGTTCATCAAAGACGGTCCAGATATCTCGATGAACCTCTCCCATAAAGCCCTCACTGATGGAGTGATCTAGCATTTTGATGAGTTGGTCGTAATACCCCTTGTAATTCAAAATCACAATTGGTTTGGTAAAAATCCCTAATCTCTTAAGTGTGATGGCTTCCATGAGTTCCTCAAGCGTACCGCAGCCTCCAGGTAAGGTCACTAAGGCATCAACACCTACCATGAACTGCTTTTTACGCTCGTGCATATCGGCCGTAAAAATAAATTCATTCACGTCCTTGTGATGAAATTCCACTTCTTTCATGAAGTGTGGCATAATGCCAATGATTCTTCCTTTTTCCTCTAGCACGGTATCCGCTAATATCCCCATCAGGCCCCTTGCGCCTCCGCCATAAACAATTGCCGTGTTATTCTTAACCAAAGCTCTTGCCAGTTCTTGGGTAGCGGTTTTATAATCATCATCGATATTGTCGCTCGATGCGCAATAGACACATACTTTTTTGATCATAGCCAATGGTGTTGGTAAAGTGGAAGTTCGCTTATTCAAGCGATGCATCAAACAAGAACATGGATTTTATTGTGTTGCGCTAGCATAGGGCACAGCCTTTTTCGCATGTAAAAAATGTGTAGTTTAATGGCCTAAATCAGTAGAGCATGAAAAACTATTTGAACATCTTTCTCAGTTTTATCACCCCTTTTCTTATCGGAACAAGCGTTTTTGTTCAGGGCACCATGCTACTCCGGCAACCTACCATCGCGAAGGATGAGATCGTCTTTGTCTATGCCAACGATCTTTGGAAAGTAGGGGTTGACGGCGGTGATGCTGTGCGACTAACCTCTAATATCGGAGGAGAGACCAATCCGCATTTTTCACCCGATGGTCGTTTCGTTGCTACAGTGTTTAGGTGAATAGAGCCCTGAAGCATCACGCTTCAGGGTTTCTTGATTATATTTAACTATGATAGCTTTCATCATCTTGTCTAGCGTACTCTTCGGATTTATCTAGGCAGGAAGAATAAGAAAGCGCCAAA
>Ga0209654_1002631_pt1 | contig 12039 bp, 19 predicted proteins | sample SaaInl1SG_22_DNA_FD_184646 | JGI IMG/M metagenome (GOLD analysis project Ga0209654, IMG submission 184646) | Marine microbial communities from expanding oxygen minimum zones in the Saanich Inlet - ESP_161SG_22_DNA (SPAdes) (version 2) | ecosystem: Environmental > Aquatic > Marine > Intertidal... | reverse complement strand
CTAGTGCTACTAATGCAGCAGCTTCACAAACAGCAGCGGCTAACTCAGCTACTTCAGCGGCATCTAGTGCTACTAGTGCAACAGGCTCAGCTAACACAGCGGCTACTTCAGCTACAGCTTCAGCTAACTCAGCTACTGCAGCAGCTACAAGTGCAACAAATGCAGCTACCTCTGAAACAAACGCTTCTACTTCTGAAACTAATGCCGCAACTAGCGAAACAAATGCGGCTACTAGTGAGACAAATGCAGCTACAAGTGCCACAACAGCCTCTACACAGGCTACAAATGCGGCAACCAGTGCATCTAACGCATCTACTTCAGAAACCAATGCAGCTACCTCAGAGACCAATGCAGCTACAAGTGCTACTGATGCAGCAGCCAGTGAAACCCTGGCAGAAGAATGGGCTGAGAAAACTACAGGTATTGTAGATAGCACAGGTTATTCATCTAAAGCTTGGGCTACAGGTGGTACAGGTGTAACAAATACATCAGGTAGTGGTGCAGCTCAAGAGTGGGCAACAAAAACTACTAGCACTATTGATGGAACTGAGTACTCAGCTAAAGAATATGCAGTAGGTACACAGACAAGAGGCACTACTGGTTCTGCAAAGGATTGGGCTACGTATACTGCTGGTACTGTTGATGGTTCTGGCTTTTCAGCTAAGTATTGGGCAGAGCAAGCAGCAGCTAGTGCTGATAACTTTGATGACACTTATCTAGGACCAAAGAGTAGTGCGCCAACAGTAGATAACGATGGTGATCCGCTTAATGCTGGTGACTTGTACTTTGATACAACAACAAGCAAAATGCGTTACTATGATGGCAGTGCTTGGCAGAATATTGAAGCAGTAAGCGTTAGTGGTTTTGCAACAGCTGGCTTCAGCATCGCAATGTCAATTGCCCTATAGGAGAATATAATGGCACAAAATTTTAGACGATATGCCCTGAATGCAGTAGGGACAACTGCAGCAGATATTCCTAACGGGGCTAATTTTGATAGTTATGATACTATCGTAGGCATTCACATTGCTAACATTACAAGTAATGCAGTTAATGTAGATGTATATATTGATGATGGCACTAATGACCACTACCTTATTAAAGGTGCGCCTATATCGGCTGGTGGTGCATTGCAAGTGCTTGATGGTGGTGCAAAAGTAGTTGTACAATCAGGCGATAGGCTCTGGGTTAAATCAGATACAGCTTCTTCACTTGACGTATGGGTATCTGCTGTAGACGCTATTAGTACATAGGAGGGTATGACATGGGATATATTGGTAATCAAACATCCAATAGTTATACCTCTTTGGATAAGCAAACAATTACTGGTAATGGTGGAGTAAGCTATACTCTTTCAAGTGCTGTTGCCAGTCAAAACGAGCTTGAAGTATTTGTTAACAACGTAAGGCAAGAGCCTGGAGTCGCTTATACAGCAACAGGTACAACTCTTACAATGACAGGTAATGTAGCTAGTACAGATGACTTTTATGTGATCTATCAAGGTAAAGCAGTGGGTACAACAGCACCTCCAACAGGTACAGTTGCTACTCCTTCTACAGTAGGATCATTTCTTGGTGATGCTGGAACTGCACTTGGTAACATTATCAGAGTACATGAGAATGAGCTTAACACTTCAGTTACAGTAGCGGCTAATACAAATGGTTTGGCAGCTGGTCCTTTAACCCTTGCAACAGGAGTCACTATTACGGTAAGTAGTGGTGCGACTTTGGTGGTGGCATGAGTACGATAAAAGCAGATACAATCGTAGCATCAGACGGCACTAGCCCTGTAACGCTGACGAAGCAGAATGCGGCAAAGGCTTGGCTTCAAGTTAATATGTCAAGTTTTTCAACAACAGCAAGTTTTAACACAGCGTCAGTTACAGATGTAGGCACTGGAAGATTAGAAATGAATACTGTTAACGCATTTAGTGCTACGCATGAATGGTCTGCACAATGTACAAGCAGTGCATCTTCTTATAATACGTCTTATTTTCCTGACAATGTTACTACATCTAAAATAGGAATGCGGGTAAGAAATGATGCTTTAAACTATGTAGACACTTCTTATAATATGATGACCGTTACAGGAGACCTAGCATGAGTACGGTGATTACAGACAAACTCACTGGCAAGACTTCTGCTGGTGATGTGACGATTACCTCTGAGGGCGGTTCTGCTACAATGCAACTGCAACAGGGGGTGGCTAAAGGCTGGGTAAACTTCAATGGTTCGGGTACTATTGCGGCTCGTGACTCGTTTAATCACTCTAGCTTAACTGACTCTGGTGTAGGAAATTACAAAACTACACACGCTAATAACTTTAGTAGTGCTAATTATACTTTTGCGTGTCAAGGTGGAAATCCATCTGACGATGGAACACGAATACCCACTAGGATGCGTGATGACCCTACTACCTCTACATATGGAAATCAGCAGTTTACAACTACCGCAGCTGCCAATCAAGATTGTACGCAAGTTGCCTTTACATTTTTTGGAGACTTAGCATAATGGCTGGTAAGATTATAGCAGATACAATTGAAACAGGTGCTGGTGCTGATATTTCCACCAGCTATGTTGTGAATGGTAGTGCGAAGGCTTGGGTTCATTTTGATGGTACAGGAACTGTTGCCACTAGGGATAGTTTTAATATGTCCTCAGTAACCGATAGAGCAACAGGAGCTTACACGACATCAGCTACAAATGCGATGGCTAGTGCTGATTATGCATGGACTTCAAACGCTTCAAATCAAGGAGCGGCTTATGGAGCGTATTGTGTTGAAGGCGATGCCACTGGAACAAAAAACTTCAACGGAAGAACATCATCTAACGTTAGATTAAACACAGGTGGGTATACAGCTTGGGATGACGCTTTAAGTATTAGTTCAGTATATCACGGAGACTTAGCATAATGAATACACCTGAGTTTAAAGGCACACACCTATGGGATAGACTGTGCTGGGCTAAAGAAAACCTAGAGCCGCATCAGTCAGACTACCGTGTTGTCTATGAGGACAGCATTGACGAGTGCGCCAAGATACTTGTGCCTGACCCTAACTGGATGGCTTGTGCTTTGCAGGGTGGCATCCTACCGCCTGTGTGGGTTTACCATGAGTTAGCCAAAGATGAAGCTGAAGAAGGTTTCAAGAAGCATACCAGAGGCTACCTGTTGCACGAGACAGAACCAATGGAAGCCATGACCGAAGAAGAAGCAATCGAGTACTTGATTATGAAAGATTGTCCTGAGTCAGTATGGAAAACTTATAACGAAGGCAACCGTCCTAAGATGGTTGTCTGTACAAAACAACAATTACCACAAACTAGAGAATGGCGAAATTCCTGGAAGATAGAAGTTGCCGCATAGGAGAAGACAATGGTAGATACATATATTGTAGATAAAGATGGTAATCAAGCTGATGCTGCTAATGTAACCGTACCTTCAAAGCGGCACTTTCGTGACGCATGGGTGCTTAATGGCGATGTTATTAGCGAAGACCTTGACAAAGCTAAAGAAATATTTAAAGATAAAATAAGAGAAGTACGTGCGCCTTTGCTTGATGCAGAAGACGTAGTGTATATGAAAGCACTTGAAGCAGATGATTCAGCAGCTAAAACAGCTAGTGTAGCTACTAAAAACGCTTTGCGTGATGCTACTGATAACAGTGCAATTACATCTGCAACAACTATAACAGAGCTGAAAGCAGCTTGGGATACAGACGTACTAGGTGATAGCCCTTACGCATAAAGAGGATTTACAATGGCAAATACATACACTTGGGACTTCCCACAGCTTGATACAGCACCAACAGAAGAGGCTGAGTTACAGGCTATGCTGGACGAGCAAATGCAAAACCTTGTAACACCGCCTATTGTAGGCAAAGTGCCATCAGGGTGGTAGTAAGGAGAGTTAAATGACACGAGCAAGAGATATAGCAAACCTCGTTGATGCCAACGGGGATATTGTTGCAGGTGCTTTGGATAATGTTCCTGCGGCTGATGTAGTAAACGATACTACTCCCCAGCTTGGCGGCAACCTAGACACCAACGGTAACAACATTAACTTTGGCGACAGTAGCGGTTCATCAGATGACCGTCTTACATTTGGTGCTGGCACAGATATGCAGTTGTACCACGATGGGTCTGATTCATATGTTCGTGATACAGGAACTGGCAACTTAAAACTTGTTACCGCAGGAACAGCAGTAAGGATTGCTACTGATGGTGATGAGAATATGGGTTACTTCGCCAAAAATGGTGGGGCATTTTTATATTATGACAATGCACAAAAACTAGCCACCACATCATCTGGCATTGACGTGACAGGCACATTAAACGCATCAACAGATGTACAGATAAACGGCACATCAGTTGCCACAACAGGAAAATCAATAGCTATGGCTATTGTATTTGGAGGGTAATTTATGACCGCACCTAACATTGTAAATGTTTCTACTATTACTGCTAAAACAGTAGGAGCAGCTTTAGGAACAACACTAACTACTGCGCTACTAACTAACCCAACTTCATCAGGAAAAGTTTTTAAAATAAATACTATTATTGCTTGTAACGTAGATGGTTCAAGTTCCGCTGATGTGAGTTTAGAACATTATGACGGTACTAACTCTAGGCGTATTGCAAGCACCATTTCTATACCAGCAGATTCAACACTTGTTGCTTTGGATAAAAATAGTATAATTTATTTAGAAGAAGGACATTCTATTAGAGGTGGCGCAAGTGCTACAGGTGATATTGAGTGTCTAATAAGCTATGAGGAGATTAGTTAATGTCAAGAGCTAACGGTGGTATTGTTGGTGTTTTAAACGAACCCTCATCTGCTATGGCGGCTACAGGTGGCACTGTAACAACAGATGGTGACTACAAAGTTCATGTATTTACTTCTAATGGAAATTTTCAAGTAACTTCAACGCCATCAGCTTCAGGGGTATTTGATTTAAAAAGTCAATATAATTTACAAAAAAATAATAAATGGCCTTCTGGTGCGGCTGTTTTAGATGAGCTCCTAATGGTAGGAGGCGGTGGCGGAGGTGGCGGTACTAGCAATGGATGGTCTGCTGGTGGTGGCGGTGCATATGCTTACCAAGATACTAACCGTCCAGTTAACGCACAAACCTACGCTGTAGTAGTAGGGAGTGGTGGTTCAGGAGGAAGCCCTGGAAATAGAGGAAGCGTAGGAACATCAAGTACTTTCGATGGACTTAATGTACAAGGTGGAAGCAGTGGTACAGGAGATTATTGTTGTCCCTATGGAACAAACGGTGGTCAATCGGCAACGGCTGGTAATGCTGGGTCAGCGACTGACATAACAGATGACATCACAGGTACTTCTGTAACTTACGGACGAAGCGCACCAACTCCAAGTCTAAACTCAGGCCATCCCTCAAATACTGGTAATACAGGTCGTGGTGGTTCAGGTTCAAGAAATTACAGTAGCCAATCAGGTCAATCAGGTAGGCCAGGGATTGTTGCAATGAGGTACAAGTTCCAATGAAAATTCTTATTTGTAATAATGTATTTCATTCAGTTATGTCAGATGCTGAAAACGAACCCCCTGCAACACAAACTATTGATGGTCTTACATATGATAGTGAAATTATTCAGGTAACTGATACTTTGAAAAATTTTTATCCTAGCTGTATTTGGGATGGCAGTAACTTTTCAGAACCTGCACAGAACAAGCTATCTTCTCAAGAAGTTACAGATTACTGGACAGATGTAGAGAATAGACTTAATGGCTAAAGTTTATTATTCACCTAAAACAAAACAAGGGGATTTACCTTTAGAAAATATACTAGAGGTAGTTCCTTTTACTAAAAACTTTGTACCATCCAAAATGAATTTAAATAGGCCATCTTGGTTTACAAAGCTAAACAAAGATGACTTTGGACATATGACACAGTGTCCGTCATTTATAAATGTAATGAATATTGGGTATGTAGTAAAAAGTATGGCTGATATTTATGTGACACAAGATAATGGTGAAATTAAACTACAGAGTAACTATCAAAATATTGCTTCTAGTATATCAGATAAATTTCCATTTGATAACGACATAGATATACATACACAAAATCAGTTCTGTGACAGATTTCCTTTTGAAGAGGGATTTGTTCCCATGTCTTTAAAGTTCGCTTCCCCTTTTGTTTTTGTACCTGATAAGAACCTACAAGTTATGTTTTTGCCCTGTTGGTGGGATGAAAGTTATAAATATATTAGAGCTTATTACGGATTTATTCAACATCACAAAAACGAACCTGTAGGGTACGAAATAAACACAGCTATTAAGATACCTTCTAAACAACCTTATTGTATTCCAGCAGGTACTCCATTAGCTCAACTTATTTTCTGTAATACCGAACAAATAGAATTTAAACTGATTGATAAACCTTCTGTGTATAAAAAAATTATGCAATCGAAACTGGGCGCGAGATTAACACGGTATATGTCAATAAACTCACAGTCCCCAATAAAAAGGATTAAATCTTTTCTGGTTTCAGGAGATAACAAATGACACAAATTACAAAGCCATAGGGTGACGCATGATGGACGAAACACAAGCCCAACTAAATGCCCACGAGCGAGAGTGTGCTATCCGTTATGAGATGGTACACGCTAAGCTAGAAACACTAGATAAACGTATGTGGAGACTTGAAGCACTCATTATGGGATCAACGGTTATTATTGTTGGTCTTGCAGCATCACTATTAATGAAACTTTAGGAGAATGCTATGCTGGCTGAACTCGCAGCCGCTAACGCTGCTTTTGCAGTTATAAAACAAACAGTTATGAATGGCAGAGAGCTTACTGCTGCTATTCAATCAGTTGGAGATTTTGTAGCCGCCAAGGAAGAGTTAGAAAGGCGTAAGGTTAGAAAAACTAAACGAGGACATCAAGCCGCAGACTTAGAGGAGTTTATGGCTCTTGAAAAAATAAGAGAACAAGAAGACCAACTTAAACAACTAATGATATATACGGGTCGCCCAGGATTATGGCAAGATTGGCAACGATTTTTAGCGGAAGCTAGAAAGTCTAGACGGGTGCAAGAAAAACTTAGACGTAAACGAAGAGAAGAAATTATAGATACTATTTCTATAAGCTTACTTGTGCTTGCATTAATAGGAGGAACTGTTGCAATTGCCTCTTGGGTATATTATTTAAAAACATAGGAGGACATAATGTTTGAAGCGATAGTATTGATTTGCAGTATAGTAAATAATCAATGCCTAGAGGCAGTAGATAAATGGGGGCCATATACAACTCAAACTGCTTGTATTGAGCGAGCAAATGAGATGAAAGAATCAATCGAAACAGAACAAGAGTTTTGGAAAGCAGTTTCCTTTAAATGTGAACAAGGAGATAGCGTATGATACAAGCGTTAATTGGTCCTGTTTCATCTTTATTAGATAAATTTATTGAAGATAAAGATCAAAAAGCATCACTTGCCCATGATCTTGCAACAATGGCGGAGAAACATGCACATGAGCTGGCAAGAGGTCAACTCGAAGTTAATAAAGCTGAAGCGTCGCATCGAAATATATTCGTGGCTGGTTGGCGGCCTTTTATTGGTTGGACTTGTGGTATTGCTTTATTCTGGCATTTTGTTGGTCTACCCATCACTTTGTTCATTGTGAGTTGGGTAGGCGTAGAAATACCTGCATTACCAGAGTTTGAAATGGAAACACTTATGACTGTACTAATGGGTATGCTTGGTCTTGGTGGACTAAGAACCTTTGAAAAGATCAAAGGAAAAACCAAATGAATATAGATATCTTAAGAAAAGAAATAACAAGAGATGAAGGGGTAGAATACATAGTCTACCTTGATCATCTTGGTTTACCTACGTTTGGAATTGGTCATCTTATTAAAGAGTCTGATCCTGAATACGGTAAACCTGCAGGGACTCCAGTATCAACCGAGAGGGTAAATAGTTGCTTTGAAACAGACATACAAACAGTGTTGGACGAATGTAATAAACTTTATGATGACTTCTACGAATTACCCGAAGAAGTACAACATATAATTGCTAACATGATGTTTAATATGGGTTATCCTAGACTTAGCAAGTTTACAGGAATGAAGGCAGCAGTAGATGCTCGTGACTGGAATCGTGCTGCTGATGAAATGGTTGATAGTCGATGGTACACTCAAGTTACTCGAAGAGCAGAAAGATTAGTTAATCGTATGCGTAGTATATAAAACGCCCTATAAGGGGAAAATCGTCATTATATATTATAGAGGTTAACTAATGAGAAACACGACATACTTAGGTCCATCGATGCCTATTTCAGAAGAAATCGATCAAATGAAATACCGATTAAAAGATGAAGACTTTGACGGTAAAATTAAACGCATAGCAAAAGCCTTAAGCGATAACGAAAGTCACCAATACGAATTAGAAGACATACTAGGCAATATGCGTTTCTTACCTGCTGGTCGTGTTCAAAACGCCATGGGAAGCCCAAGAATAACTACTGCTTATAACTGTTTTGTATCAGGTATTATCGATGATTCGATGAACAGTATTATGGAACGAGCAACACAAGCCGCTGAAACTATGCGGAGAGGTGGTGGTATCGGTTATGACTTTAGCCGTATCAGACCGCGTGGTGACATGATTCGTTCACTAGAGTCACAGTCAAGTGGTCCAGTATCTTTCATGGGTATCTATGATGCTATCTGTCAAACAATTGCATCTAGTGGTCACCGCAGAGGCGCACAGATGGGTGTCTTGCGAGTAGACCATCCAGATATTTTTGACTTTATTCGTGCTAAGCGTAACAGTGACAAACTTACTGGCTTTAATATTTCGGTAGGTATTACAGATGCTTTTATGGAAGCACTAGAAGACCCTTCTGCAACCTTTGATCTTGAGTTTGAAGGTCAAGTATATAAAACTCTATCTCATAAAGAAGTGCATGAACTCTGGGATGAGATCATGGAGTCAACTTGGGATTGGGCAGAGCCAGGAGTTCTGTTCATTGATAGGATAAATGATAACAATAATTTATGGTATTGCGAAACGATTGAAGCAACTAATCCCTGTGGAGAACAGCCACTACCACCGTTTGGTGCTTGTCTTCTGGGCAGCTTTAATCTTGCTAAGTATATTGCAAATCCTTCACAGGGTGGTTTAATCTTTGACTTTAATTCTTTTAAAAAAGATATCAAAGAAGTCGTAAGAGCAATGGATAATGTCATTGACAGAACAATTTACCCACTGAAGGAACAAGAAGATGAAGCAAAAAATAAACGAAGAATGGGACTTGGAGTTACAGGACTTGCCAATGCTGGCGAACTATTGGGATACCCGTATGCTTCAGATGACTTCCTTAATTGGATGGCTACCGTCTTTAAAACACTCAGAGATGAAACCTACAGAACATCAGCTGAGCTTGCAGCAGAAAAAGGAGCTTTCCCACTCTATAATGAACAGTATCTAGAAGGTGAGTTCATTAATAGTCTTAGCGAAGATGTATATGCTTTAATTAAAAAGAATGGAATTAGAAACAGTCACTTAACTTCAATCGCACCAACAGGCACAATTAGCCTGTGCGCAGATAACGTATCAGGAGGGATTGAACCTGTCTTTAGTCATTACTACGATAGAACTATCCAGACCTTTGACGGACCAAAGGTTGAACGAGTTGAGGATTATGCCTACTCAATGGGAGTTAAGGGTAAAACAGCTAACGAAACAAACGTACAAGATCATCTTAAAGTACTATTGCAAGCACAAGAATACATTGATTCAGCGTGTTCTAAAACTTGTAATGTAGGAGATGATGTAAGCTATGATGAGTTCAAACAGGTCTATGTTGATGCCTGGAAAGGCAGGGCGAAGGGATGTACAACGTTTAGACTTAGTGGCAAAAGATACGGTATCCTCAACGAAACCGTGGAAGAAGAAACGAAGGTATCTAGCGAAACTCAGGAAGTGGCTCAAGAAGAAGGAAAGGCAGAGGCTTGCTTCTTCGACCCAATTACTGGCCAAAAAGAGTGCGCTTAACAATAATATAGTGGAGGAGTAAAATGGCAGAAGATGTTATTTCTGTTACCGATATTGCATCGATGGGAGTTGTCGTTGACACTCCTCCTATTGCATTAGCACCTAACGTTTTTACAGATGTTAGAAATGTAAGATTTAAAGATGGTGCAGTTAGAAAAATAGAAGGTGAACTTTTATTAAACAATATTACAAGTGACCTAACTGCTTCAGGAGAAGAGTTTGGTCAAGTAAGGTATTTTGCTGTATGGGAAAATCCAAACTTAGCACCCCATGGGTGTTACTATATCTGGGTAGTAGACTATATCAGAAACAATATTATTGTTGGACAAAAAGTTTATATTCAAGATCACAAAGGTACTAAAAAAGACTTGACACCAGCAACGTTAACTGATGGATTTGGTACTACAAACTACGGTTGGCAGCATACTTTATTTAGTGGTGGCTTTGCTTTTATTATTAATAATGGTATTGATAAGCCACACTATATACTAGATACAGCTGGTAATGACGATATCAATGATCTTGTACTTGCAGAACTTCCTGGATGGGATAGTTATAATGTAGAACAAATTGTTCATAATGATACTTATTCCGCTGGAGCAAGTACTGTATTTGATCTTGGTCAAAAAGTAGATTTCACAGTTAATGAAATTCAGGTTACAGGTACAAATGTTAAAACAGTAAAAGTAGGTAGCCCTGCAGGTACAGGAACTCCAAATACAGTTAACTTTGTTCCTGGAACTTTACCTGCATCTATCCCTTCGGTAACAGGGAATCAGTATGAAATATACACAGACACAGCTACAAATACTACAGTTATTGTCGTAGGCGGTCTTACAATAGGTGATACTGTTACAGTTACAATTGAATCTAGAAATCCTGTTAATGTACGTTGCGGTGTTATTGAGTCCTTTGGTGACTTACTAGTAGCAGGTGACTTAACAGAAGTTGATTCAACTAACACATCTAAGATTATTCGTAGGCTTTCAGGTGTAGTCAGAACTTCAGATGTTGCAGTTCCAGGCTCAGTGCCAAATAACTGGAATCCATTCTCAGCAGGTGTAAGTACAGCAGACGAATTTACTCTTTCTGAAACAAACGTTATCCAGGAAATGAAGTCACTGCAAGGTAATATGTACATTTACAGTACAGACAGTATACACGTTATGCGTCTTACAGGTAACCTTGCAGCACCTGTTTCTTTTGCGCCTAATACAGATGAATATGGTTGTCTTACTACGGGAGCAGTTGTAGAATACGATGGTAAACACTTTGTAGTGGGTGCTAACGATATTTATACTTTTGCAGGAAACCCAGGTAATATACAATCACTGGCAAGTAAAAGAGTTAATCGTTATTTTTACGCTAACTTAAATCCAATTCACGAAAGACAATTGTTTACATTACAGAATCACCAAGAAGAAGAAATATGGATTTGTTATCCTACTCTTAATTCTACTGGTGGTGAATGTGATGAGGCACTTATTTGGAATTATAGACAAAACACTTGGACAATACGTGATTTGAATAATGTAGCAGCAGGAGATGTTGGACCAATTAAAGGTGGCGGCATCCCTACAGCTACTATTGCAGTAGTGGGTAACTCAGGTAATGCTGGTTATACAAATCGTGGTAAAAAAGAAATACAAGAAGTGACTATTAATGGTAAAACACCTAAGAAAACAGTGGGTACTAAAGCTATTAAGACAGTTGCAGTAAGTACTTTTTCTGACTTTACTACTGATGTCCTTGAAGTTGTAGACTTAACAGTAACAGGTGACACTGGACCAAACACTGTAAATGCAGTAAGTACTTTAACTTACCCTGCATCAACAACTTTTACTTATGATCGTAATAAAGTAACACACCTTGATGGTGGTGCTAGTGCGATTATTAATGGTGATGCCAGTATTGGTAACGTTAGTTTTCCAGCAAGTGCTATTCTAGGTACGAACTACGCAGATGGTGCTACAATCACAATGGCACAATTTGTAGACGCAATTAAAGATTATATTA
>Ga0209654_1002628_pt1 | contig 12048 bp, 10 predicted proteins | sample SaaInl1SG_22_DNA_FD_184646 | JGI IMG/M metagenome (GOLD analysis project Ga0209654, IMG submission 184646) | Marine microbial communities from expanding oxygen minimum zones in the Saanich Inlet - ESP_161SG_22_DNA (SPAdes) (version 2) | ecosystem: Environmental > Aquatic > Marine > Intertidal... | reverse complement strand
GCTATTTAGGGTTGCTTTTGAACGTTTTGGACCGATTTTGTATGCAAATTGTATGCAAATAATGAAAAAAGCACCTACATCATTTGACGTAAGTGCTTGATTTTTAGGGTGGAGAAGATGGGATTCGAACCCACGACCTCTTGACTGCCAGTCAAGCGCTCTAGCCAACTGAGCTACATCCCCATCGTGGAGGGCAAATATAGTCAAGAGTTTGTATCCCTTGCTATGGTTGCCTTACAGCTTTTGCAATTTTTGTTGTCTAGTTAAACTTATGTCCAACAAATATAGCTCGAAGAGCATTCAATATGGCACATCAAGTAGGAATGTCATAAAGATTGAGTAAATACCTTGGACGACAAAACTTCACACTGATTCTTATATTTACTCTTCACGAATTACAAATTGTCATACCAAACCATCTAGTAATGCCATTTCAGTTGTTTCGACAATTAGGCGATAAAGAGACCCAGTTAATTGAAGCTAATATTTGCCTTCTAGAAGATTTAATCAATCCTAGTCAGAAGGATGATTGGGTAGATTTCTTTAGTGGAGGGACACCTATTAATAAACTAAAATGGGAAGGTAGCCTACAAGAAGCTTATCATCTGTTCAATCAAATTAGAATAGGGACTCTTGATGGTAAATCCTTACTGAAGATTCATACTAAGAACCGTGGGTTGGATTGGATAAAAATCAATAAGGTGCTCAATACTAAATACGGTAGGATTCAAAAAGAGTCTAGACCAAATAGAGACGCTGAAATAAATGAGCGACTATTGAAATTTATTTATTCAATAGGTATGCGGTAAATCAAAAAACCTGAACGCAGCTTGCCGTCAATGAAAACATTTTTCGCTGACCTAAACATCAAAATGAACTCTGATTCTCCTCGAATAATATATGGCCCTCCGGTCTGCACTTCTGGATGTGAACGATTATAATTCTTTAAATAAATCTGTGATACAGATTCATTTGAAGCAATTTTATTCGGATTCACTAACGCAAAATATGATTCTGAACCATTATCCTTTCTATAAATCTCAGAACCATCTGTATTTTCTCCATTTCCAAATGTAGATACCCCGTCTGCCAAATTAATCTGACTGTGAAGCACTGGGCTTCCAGAAGAATTACTAGTGGTATCATAGGTGCCAAGATATATTCCTGACGAGGACGAACCAAACATTCCGGACAATTTGGATAGTGTAGTATCTATCTGAACATAATTTTGATAATAGGGACTGAAATTGATTTCATTAACGACCAGTCCTGTAAACCTATCAATCAATTGAAATTTATTACCCCTTAACCAAGCAGCATTTAAAGTCAGATTTAAGTTGAAATTTCCTGAATTAAGTGTGGATATAGAATTCGAATTCAAATCCCAAACCTTCAAGTATTTGGAATAACTGTTAGTATACGCATAAATAGACACTTTTCCATTTCGATAAGACATATTTAGCCAACTCCAATTACTTCCAATTGAAAGATTTTGAGAGTACGTAATAGATCCATTAATAGTTGATGCCTCAACATATATTCTACTTTTTGAGTGTCCAATAATCAAACTATCCTCCACAAATAGGTCGACTATTACAAAGTTAAATACTGTTGTATCAACAAGCCATGGTGTCTCAATTGGCGCACTATATAAGACCGAATCCGACCACGAATAAAAATGAGTTTTACTTGCCCGAGAAAAATATGGTATTGAAGGCGCATTACTTGGAACATTTAATGAGAGTAATTCTCCTTGATTTCCAAAAAACTCATTTCTGGTTATTATTTGAACCTCATTTCCATCGCTTATTGACAATACTTGTCTCTCCTCGTCAAATGCAAGGATTTGAAGTTCGTTAGATTCACTTGAATCTAAGTACCATTCCTCCTTTTCATTGATCAAATACTTTGAAGAATCTGATATTTCTGAACTATACGAGTTAATAGATTCTAAAGCTGTATTCGAAGAATCAGCCCATAGGGCTCTCCTTGCTAATATTGGATAGCGATATCTCATCCAACCAAGATTCTGATAACTCGTCGGCTGCAACGTGGTGTCCAATTCAGTTTTAATAAATGGCTCATCCATTCCAAAATCAAAAAAGTCAAAATCCAATACTTGAGAATTACTAGTAACAATACCTCCTCCCAAACTTAGCGACACTATACCTAAATCATTTGTCACAACATTATGAACCTCTTGATATTGCCCTGTGGCTGAAGCGGTATCCCCTCTCATTGTCAATCTCAACTTTACTTGAGTATTTGGCATTTCAAAGCCATTTTGATCTACGACCATCAACTGTATTGGAATTGACTGTGCCTTGACAGTCAAGCTTAGCAAAACAAGAAATACTCCCACTATAATTTTATTACCCATGGTCGAATTGCATTTTGAGTTTGTGACTCTGATTCAATGATTATGTAATACTTACCCGCGGCGGCGGCGGTTATATCAAATTCAAAGGTATTCATGCCTTTCTCCGCCGCCATCTCTTCTGATGAAATGGCTCTGCCACCTTCATTTATTATGGTGACAACCACCTCTTGTGAATTCTCACTGTAAAAGTTATACGAGAATTTACCGGTGGTAGGATTTGGGTATAGTATTCGCTCGTAGTCCCTTGGTAAAATATCTCGAACTGTAAAGGTGCTATCTAAACTAATAGGGCAAAGGAGGCTGTTTCGACCTTCCAAGCTAACAGAATACTGCCCATCAAAAGTGGGAACCCAAAAGGTTGAATCACTTTGTACTGAAATTACACTACCGTCAATCATCCAAGAGTAAGAATGGAAAGGCTCTATATTCAGGTTCTTGAACGACACCGTGTCCCCAATCTTCAAGTCTTTCAAACCGTATATTGAATAGTTCAACTGACTTAGGCTGTCTACCGCAATCTTTACAGAATCTGTTTTTACACAACCAGAGTCATTTGTAGTAGTAAGGGTGTACCAAGTTGTCAATAGTGGCAATACAGAGTGGTTTAAAACGCTGCTAATGGCACTGTCTTGAATCGACCACTCTACTGAAGCGTAGGTTCCTTGGTAGGGAACGAAATCATAAGTCTCTCCGTAACAGATACTGTCATTTGAACCTGCGTCAATAGTGTAATCAATCAAATTATTGTAGACCGTATGCATTTCAATACAACCGTTAATATCGGTTACTGTTAGTGTATACGCAGCGGTCGCGTCAGTGATAGTAATGTCCTTGGTGGATTGGCCGGAGCTCCATGAAAACTGATAACCTCCATTACCCGTAATCTGTGGTATTAGGTCTTCTGTTAATCCTACACAGACATAATTAGAGTCTTGCAATGATATTATCGGTAGTTGATTTACAGTTACTGTAATGGAGTCCACCAAGCTTACACAGCCAGCCAATGAAGTTGCATTCGCATAGTAAGTGGTGGTTAGATTAGGGCTTACATTAACGGTGGATCCTTGGTAAGCGTGACTCAACCAATTGATGCTACCATTAGTTTGGTAGCCAATATTGATGGTATCTTCGTTACAAATGGTCAAACTACTATTCAATGCGGTAATTGTAGGGGTTGGATGATAATCGAACCATATGGACTGCTGGTCGCTACATCCTTCACTATTCTGAAAGCTAAACGTGTAAAGGGTATCCTTAGTTACTGTGATCTGAACACTGTCTAATCCAGGTCCCGCATTTGGAAAGTTAATCGCACAACCGTTGCACTGCTGAATCTCAGGAACGAAATAAAATGTATTAGCTTCTTGACAAACATTCACCGTATCGTTTCCGCTATACATGGGCCTTGGGAGAACATAAAACCCTGCTTGATCTTTTTTTCTTCGACGACCTAATTTCACGGTCAGCTCAAACGGATACCAACCGGTATCAACAGGCGTAAAGGTTGAGTCCAACCTGATGTTATTTACTGGATTGCCCCCAAGAAAATCCAAGGTAAACTTCTTACTACCTATAAATGCCGAATCCGCTAGAACAATCTGAGTCACATCGTTTTGGCAAAGGGTATCCTGTGACAGGTAAAAAGCAGCAGAGAAATTTGAACCTTTGAATCGGTTCAAAAAGCCTATGTTGGCTTTGCCCTTGTTATATACCACAGGTTCACCTATAGATACTCCATTGTTGTGTGCACCAACAGAGAGCAACTGGTCGTTATTCTGCGCCGAAAGATTGAAAGACGCCAGAAGCAATAAACAACTGAGACAATATGCTAATCTGCTATTTTCCATTTTTCTATTTTATCCTGCTTATCGGCAGGAACATGTACAGTCGGTACTTGATTCTTAAGACCTGACTTACTGTTAACGTACTTTGTAACATTGAGTCTTAGCCTTTCATCTAATTCGCTCATGGTTAATTTCCCCCCCTTGTCTTTGAGTGATTCCAACAAGTAGTAGGTGAATACTCCATGCCTTGACTCTTCATGAGAATTTGCCTCTTGATTTTGACTTACGGCGCTAAAAAGAATCTGATTTCCCGAAACGAGCGGTTCCTTAATTTCTATGATCACTGAACGTGTTTGTTTGGCAAAGGACTCACTTGCATAGCAGGCATCTACAAAAGCGATAAGTTCTGTGTCTGGATTGCGTCTGAATAATTTGGTGACTTCATTTAGTTTGATAGCGTTTTCTAACTGATTAACACTGATATCGCTTGGAATCAACAACGGTTCTGAATCCTCACTGGGCCAACCGTGTCCGGCATAATAGAAATACACTACTGCATTACGTTCCTGCTCAACGATATTGGAAATCTTTCTAAGCGCCTCATTCATTTGGCCAATACTACCGTCCAAAACCATCTCAATATTCTCGGCAGGTACTCCCAATAGATTTTGGCAGTATTTCTGGAAAACTTGAGCATCACGGTTGGCAAACTTTACTGCATATATGTCATCGCTTTGGTAGTGTTCATTACCAATGATGACGGCATAACTGGAAGGGTCTATATCAGCGGTCTTAGCAACGTCATCCACATCAGAGTAACTACTAAAAATACTTGTATTCAATGCGATACTTTGAGAGTTGACACGCTGCTGAAATCCTTCGTAATCAGAAATAAGAACGTGATCACCCTTCTTGGTCCATCTTTCGTCGTCTGTAAAGAGGATGCTTAGTTCTATATCAGGGTCATTAAAAGCACCTGGAACTGAAAATATGAATTCGCCACGTACCATTTCACCGGGATACACCACATTACCCAATGCCAAGTACTCAATATCAAACTGCGCTGGATTGAAGACAAATTGATTCGCAGTTATTCGATCGATATAATCAGGACTTGTATTGGCGTATAACTTTTCATTTAATCCGAATTCATAATCTAGGTAATATAAAGGTACGCTACCTGTATTGCTGATTTCAAAATTCACCTTATACGTGCCTTTAGAAATCAACTGTGGGTCTGCAGGGTAAAACGCAAGTTCTTTGGACTTGGTAAGCGGGGTATAAAAATTATACGTATCTATGTTGTCCGTTACAGCTCCTGAGGCATCTTCACCGTAAATCTTGAGTGTTAAAGTATCACCAGGCACCAAATTTCTACACCAGAAATATAACTCACCATTGTATTCGTCAGCAGGGGAAAGATCTGCGATGACGGTTTTCTTTTGAAAATCTATCTCACTTGACTGTTTTGTGCTTAACTCCATGTAAATGGACGGATCATATGCTTTCCCCAGGCCATAATTCTCCATGACAAAAGGAATGCGGATCGTATCTCTATCGAACAACACTCCTCTTGATCTTGGGTTTAAGGTAACGTTTGATGAAATGCTAAGCTTAGCAGGTTTGTCTGGATCAAAAGCGTAATTAGCAAATTCTCTTTGGCATGAGTTCACGATTTCTGTTAATAGCCCTATTGACTCAGGGTTTCGCAACTTTTTAAACGGAATTTCCGAAACTACCTTATTGAAGAGGCAATCACAATAGTCAACATCACCTTTACAAATAGGATCTAGTAAGTCTCTAACCTGCTCAAGCTTCTCTGAATTATAACCTCTCGCGTAATTCTGAGCAACTAAGCTAGTGCTACTTAAAATTAGAAGTATTAAAATCTTTCGCATCATTATCTAGTTGATTGAGCTTCTTTCTATATCGCTCGGATTCTTTCTTTCGAATACTGTAAAGTGATTTGACCTTTTTCAGCGGAACGTTTACCCCTAAAGAGTAGTATAATCCTGGATATACCGTATTATGGCGGTACGATACACCTGCATTTATAAACGGGAGTACGTACTTTACCCCTAACTCCGGACGCAGGGCATAACCACCGTCCTCAATAACAATATAATCGCCTTCTATTCCAAGCAAACCATTGTTAGTGATGTAAGTGATTTCAAACTCCGAAGATGCTATGATACCAAACGAAACATAAACGTTTTTAAGCAATGGATTTTTTGACCAAGGCGCATAATTAATTCCTACATCTAAGGCAGAAAAGCCATTATCAGCCCCCAAAGAGTTTGAGGGCAAGTATCCTTGTCCTTGTAGATCTGCAATTCCCTCGGTGTACTGTATTTCTTCGATTGTTGTGTTACTCTCAATCGCAGTGTTGTAGGCATATGGTAGAGTAAAGTAAAAGCCGATTTTGTGGAAGAAATCTACTCTTAACATTGAAGCAAGGCTATTGTCCTCAGAACTGAATGGGACTGAAACCGCCAAATACGATCGATCAAATGGAGAATACCTATTGTACTTTTCCAAAGGAGACAAGTTGGCCTGATGAACTGAATCTCCAATTTCAATAAGAAAGGAAGCCATTTCTTCTGGTGTCTTAATCTGGGCACGAGAGATGGAGACCTGCAAGATCAATAAGAGGACTAAATACTTTCTCATCGACGATTAAATGTTGCTTTTTGGACGGAAAACCCTCTTGACTTAGGCGGTAACTGATTATACCATTCAATAAGATCCGCTGCACTGTTTCCTCCATTGAATGGAATTGACCTGTCACATACAATCATGTAAAACGTATTTACTTCTTTATACCTGTCTGCCTCATCAACCTTGACCCGCAGCGAATAGGAATCGTTTGGCACACTTAAATTACCATTGTTGTCTAATCTGCCGGATTGCACTTGATTAGGGCATATTAAATCCACACGGTTATTGACAGATTGAAAAATATAAGCATAACCGTCATTTAAATTGGACGAAAGCGTGAATGACAAGAAGTCACCTTCAAAATACGATTCTTCCAGGCCAAGTACTCTTAGGTCCACCTTGGTGGAGCGGTCAGGATCTACCTTACCTTTAGCTGACAGCGTCGTTCGGATTTGACCACCTTCGATAAGCTCAGATTGAACGGAATGAATCTGAAAGTCACGTATCACTCCTGACAATCCTAGAGAGATAGATTCATTAAAGGCATCTAATACCTCCCCTTTCTCGTTTTCACTGATTGAATAGAGCGAACTGCTTGTTACATTTATACCACCGCCACATTGTGAAATGATTTCTTGTTGAGCCAAAGCGAGAGCCTTATCGTAGGACTCTGACGCAGTCATACCATATGCCACAATATTATCGACCATACAGGTCTGTGCACCAACTAAAGTAAATCCAAACAGCAGCAGTAATGAGAATTTGAATCTCATTTTATCTCATGTTTTCCATTTCTTTTTCAAATGTCTCTTTGAATTTCTCGTAGCTGTAATCTACCAAAAGCTTGTCGTTCTTAGATAATGACTTGTAGTAGTCTTTCACTATATTATCTCCAGAAAGTTCAATGGCCACGTAATATTTATATCGACCTTCTTGTGTCTGAGTCAACCTATCACAAACTACTTTTGTACCAGATAATTGTTGGTTAATCACTGTTCTTGCATTTTCTTCAAATCGCTCAAGAACTTCTTCTACATTGTTAACTTCGGATGACTTAACGTAATTATCACCTACAGCCTTCATTGTGCTAGAAATCATTCCCGCCATCTCGGCTCTAACATTGCTCAATGCTTTCTTCTTTGCAACTGCTTGGTCAAGACTTTCGCCAGAACTGAACGCTCTAAAAGTATTCCGATCTGACCGGAATTCTGAACACGGCAGGAAAATTTCAGTCTCACCTTTTGGGGCCGCAACCTCTTTAGAACCTCCGCATGAGAGAAGAATAAGTGAAGCGGTGATTACAGATAAAATGTTTTTCATGGTTTGTATTATTTATATTGCACAATATAACCAATATACACGTCTCTTTCAGTGTTCCGATTTAGACTCTTAGCTGCCCTACTATTTATTTCAACCATTGCTGTTTCGCAGCAAATACCCATACAATTTGCCCTTACGGACACAGCAGGCATTGAGCTTCAGAATCGTACGGTAAATATTAAGGCAACACTCACCTCTGACACTACCTCCTTCACCCCTGAATATCAGGAAACACAGTCTGTCACCACGAATGATTTTGGCATTGCTTCATTTTGGATCGGAGAAGGAAATACTACCATGTCCAGCTCTAATTCTTCTATTAATACGAATTGGCTTAACCCTAACACTGATTACTTCATCGTTCTACAAGTAGACTCTACTGGAGGCGGCTACAGCGACCTTGCCACCATTCGCTATAAACTGCCATTAGTCGCAGTTAAATCCCAAAATTCAGACACTTCTGTCTATGCACAGTCAGCTGACACTAGCATATATGCCACTCAAAGTAATCAAGCGAATCAAGCGTTGTTTTCAGATACCAGTGATTTTGCTTTAAAAACAGACAGTTCATCTTACAGTTCAACTTCTACCACAAGCTTTCATGCCCTTACCGCTGATACTTCACAGTACACAATATTTGCTAAACTTTCGGATACTGCTGGGTATTCCATTGCTATTGATCCGGGTGCATTCAGTGATTCTTCGTCAATAAACGAAATTCAATCTCTTGAACAAGTTCTAGCTGTAGACTCAAATGCCAACAATAGAAGCATTTACAATGTAAAATCGTTAACAATTGGAGATACGTTATTATCCTCATCTGTAGCGTTATCTATTAATAGCAACAATGCAGGTCTACTTTTACCAAGACTTACTAAAGTTCAAAGGGATCTAATTTCTAATCCCGTGCAGGGCTTGATGGTGTATTGCACTGATTGCGAAACGGAAGGGAGAGTATCTGTTTATGACGGAAGTACGTGGGAACTTTTAAGCCAAACTAATAGCACTGGAAGTTATGCGGTTATTTCAGCCGGCACAATTGAAAACATTACTGTCAGTGGCGCAACATTGAATGGCAGCATTAGCGACTCTGGGGGCACTACCGTTTTCGCCAAAGGATTTTGTCTCTCAAGTCAACCGTACCCTACTTTAGCGAATCTTGTTATTGCCCCTGGTTTGCTAGATTCATCTGGTGTTTTTAAAGGCCGAGCAAACTATTTAGAAAGAAATTCTAAGTATTACGTTAGAGCATATGCAACTAATGCGGCTGGTACTGTTTATGGACCACAGCAAGAATTCCTAACAGAAGGTCTTTTAGCGGTAGGAGACACTTTTGGAGGGGGTATTGTCGGCTATATACTGCAGCCCGGAGACAATGGATATGATCCAGGTGAGCAACACGGCATCATTGTAGCACAACAAAATTATGGTACTTCTCTTGACTGGGGATCTTGTACATCTGTTGTTAGATCTAACGGCTCTACGGGAGGAACTTACTACACTGGTCGAACTAGTGAACTAATTTATGATGCAAAGTATAATGATTCAGTGTGGAACACTATCTGTGCAGATAGCTTAGATCAATATCAGAATTACTATTCATCTATAATTCACGTAGCTCGTGATATCACTTGGGAAGGTTATAATGACTGGCTTGTTGGAACACGATACGATTATCAAGCAATATCAACAAATCTTGAGTTTCTAAATAGTCTTTTGGTTCAGGAGTTAAATGGGCAATACTGGTCATCATCCTCAAATTATTACTCTTCGAATTCTCCATACAGATGGTCTGTACGTTTTTATCTCCAAACATTGACTAATTCACTCACTGGGGTTGTCACTTATGAATGGCAATTTACTAGTGATGACAGGTCTTACTCCTATGACTACTTACTACGACCAATTCGCTACTTCTAATACCTCCTCGGCTGATACCTAAAGAACTCCCATAGGATGTTTAAATCCTGACCCTTATCAACATAGAGCCGTTTATCACTTAAGCCTTCCTCGGGCATGTCTACATTGAAATGTAAAGCGTCCTTACCATAAAGTGCCAAAGCTTCAAAACTGCTCCATGAAGAAGCATAATCTTTCGCTAAAACATTAAATTGATCATCCTCTTCAAAATAAAAAAACGCCACATATTCAAGGTGGGGTAATGAATAGCCTTGGAGCACATCGATTACATACATACGTAATGTGTCTATTTCAGTCACCCTTGTAAACGCCACCTGCACACCAGAATCTAATGGCTGAAATGAGATCAACTTTCCGGCTTCTGCTACCACTTTGTATGAACTGCCGTACCACACCCCCGCAAAGTCATAGTCCTTCGGTTCTACAGATTCAAGAAGCTTCGAATCAAAGCCATCTACAATAGACTGCCCCAGCAAAGGCAGTGACAATAACGCTATTGCAAAACCTAATAATAGTCTCATTCCTCTTTGATTCCCTTTATTCTGTAAAACAACCATATCCAACCGAATTCTTCATCGTCACTCAAGTCCATTTCAAAAGCTTCAATTTGTATTGGGTCAACGACAACGAGATAATAGATAGAGTCTTGATGATCACTTAATATTCTGTTTCTGGCACTCCAGTCGGGATTAAAATATTCAGCCTTCACATTCCAACCGTTATCTGCATAGCTGAAAGTTGTTTTCCAGTCTAATCCTTCTTCCCACACGGTATCCGGTAGCATTTGATATCCACCTGTATCCAAACTACTGAAGTGTACCTGCAACATAGAGTCTTGATGTTCGAGATAAGTAAATGAGTCTCCGGGAATATCAAAAGTGTATCGTGTTACCCTACCAATCCATGTACCTGAAAAATCAAAATCCTCGTCTACATTAGTCGGGTTATTTGAGCTCGTTTTTGGTACGTAATCAGCTGTATCTACCGTTTCCTTTAAATAGGAAAGCACCAATAACGGCGGCTCAAACCCAAAATCAACACGGAGAAACATATCCTCGAAAATCACCATACGATCCTCTTGCACATAATCTTCATTCCATGCTGAGCCCAAAATAGTATCCGTAAACCTATTGATTGAATCACCAATGTTGGGGTTGTCCTGAAATAACATATTATGGGCATAAATGGAATCCAAACCAAAAGAATTCCAATCCCTATGAACGTCGCGTGCAATAGACCCTTCTATTACAGCTTGGTAGTCGTAAGCATAAATGATATTTTCAGAATGAACCTTATCTCCCTTTTTAGACCAGAAATAACGTTGTATACCCTCAATAGTATCTTGATACGCACTAGAAGAATCAGGGTAAACGTATTCCCAATTCAAAAAAGGGGTTCTTGATATTTGATTATGGAATTCATCGACTTTTACTTGTCCTTGACTACTCAAGTAAAAGAAGAAGCATAAAACGAAAAGGATTGGCTTCATAATGGTGGGGTTTCAATAATAACCAACTACAAGCGAAAATTATTGCCCAAAGAATGTATGTTTATTTTTTATGCCGCCGCCGCCGTAGTTGAACTTCACCATAGGTTAAAGATTTCGTAGATTGACTTCCATAAGAATTAGAGGCAATACATGCTACGAGATATACTAAACCAGTACAAGGATCAAAGCACTTCCATTGGCAAAACGGTAACGCTTGTTTTTGTACCACAGGTGGATTTGGTACCGGCCGTCTTTTGATTTGTAGATTTTGGGACTCAGCTCTTTTTTTGTCTTCATAAAGGCATTCTTTATGACAATCAAAAAGCAGAAAGACTCTATGCAATTATATGTTAATCAGATACTTACATATAATTTAGGGACTGCCAGTCAAACGCTCTAGCCAACTGAGCTACATCCCCAACGAGGCGCAAATATAGGCTAAGAGTTGGAGATAATTATCTAACTACATCCTACTATTCTTATATTAGGTTTCAAAT
>Ga0209654_1002625_pt1 | contig 12060 bp, 13 predicted proteins | sample SaaInl1SG_22_DNA_FD_184646 | JGI IMG/M metagenome (GOLD analysis project Ga0209654, IMG submission 184646) | Marine microbial communities from expanding oxygen minimum zones in the Saanich Inlet - ESP_161SG_22_DNA (SPAdes) (version 2) | ecosystem: Environmental > Aquatic > Marine > Intertidal... | reverse complement strand
GTTAAAGGTTTAAAATGTAAGGTGTAATGCTCCCTTATTCCCGCAGGAAAAGCAGGTCAAGCCTTGTCTCATTACACCCTTCATTTCTCTTTTGTTTTAAAGGTTTCTTTATTCTTTCTATAAAACAAATATAGGGTAGAAAATATATTAATCCAAATAATTAAAACAAAAAACCCCTAACATTTCTGAAAGGGATTTTAAATTATACTATTGCTCCTCCTCTTGGACTCGAACCAAGGACCCTCTGATTAACAGTCAGATGCTCTAACCAACTGAGCTAAGGAGGATTATAAAGTGAGTTCTCTAACGATTTAATGATTATCCGTTAATAACGGTTTTATCGTTTTGTAGTTTATCTACCATTTGGTTGAGGTATGCAATCTCACGAGAGACATTATCCGTAACCTTATCTACCCTACTATCAATGAGACGGTAGATTTTCTCTTGTTCGTCAATTCGGTTGCTATCAATATTATTGATGTTGTGCCAAAATTCACTTTCTTTTTTCTCCATATCAATTTGAACAAAGTCCAATTGTTTTTGGAGAGAGTTTATTTCCTTTTTCAAGGACGCAGTTGTCATATAGTTCACAAACGTACCCACAACCATCGCAATAACGATAACTGCACATACACCTAAAATAAATGATGTTATTTCCATATCTTCTATCTGTTTTAATATATGCTAAAGAACTCACTTTAGAGCTTCCAGAGGGACTCGAACCCACGACCTGCTGATTACAAATCAGCTGCTCTAGCCAACTGAGCTATGGAAGCTTTTGTACTCGGTAGGGGAATCGAACCCCTCTTTTATGGATGAAAACCATAGGTCCTAACCGATAGACGAACCGAGCGAATGTTGTTTGACTGGCAGTCGTGGAGGATATCGGAGTCGAACCGATGACCCCTTGCGTGCAAGGCAAGTGCTCTAGCCATCTGAGCTAATCCCCCCCGTAGTATTTTATATATCCTTAAGATATACGTAGAACCACATAACTACATTATTGGCGGCCTGGACGAGACTCGAACTCGCGACCCCATGCGTGACAGGCATGTATTCTAACCAACTGAACTACCAGGCCATCGAGAGGTTTCGGGTCTTTCGGGGTTTCTACTGTATTGGAGGTAAACCCTTACCTTTATCCATACAATCGTAGCTTCACTACCTCTCTATCTTAAAAAAGAAGCATAAACAACTTTATCAGGAATCTCGGAACTAACCTTCACACACCATTAGAGATTTATGATTAGTGTGTACCCTTGCGTCACGGTTCTCCCCGCTTATTGTTCTACGCCTTTTCGCTTCTTTATTCTTGCGGAGAAGGAGGGATTCGAACCCCCGGTACCTTGCAGTACGCTTGATTTCAAGTCAAGTGCATTCGACCACTCTGCCACTTCTCCCGTACTATTTTTTATATTGTACGATTTCTTCTACTTTTTTCCCACATTACCCTTTTAGTTCTTCCTAAAATATAAAGTGAGGATACTTTACGATTGAAACTCTCTCTTTCGTTGTTAAGTTGAGTGTTTCCATTTTGTTGTGTCGATGACATTTCTTTACTTCTTTTTACTACTTTTATTTGTGAACCCGACAGGATTCGAACCTGTGACCGTCTGCTTAGAAGGCAGATGCTCTATCCAGCTGAGCTACGAGTCCATTGTTTTTTAAAAAGAGACTACCCTTATGAGACCACCCGTCGATGATTTTTAAAACTCAGTTACGGCCATACCTTACAGTAGCTGCAGACTACAAGGACTTTACTTTTTCCTTCTCTTAAATGAATTGTACCTCAGGGCGGGCTCGAACCGCCACGGACATTACTGCCCATCGGATTTTAAGTCCGACGTGTCTACCAATTCCACCACTAAGGCATTCGGTACAATTTTTTAATTTTTTCTAACCTACATTTCAAATAACGTGTGTCTTTCAACACTTCAAAGGTAAGTTATAAATACAACTAAACCAATTTTTGACTAACTTTTTTTTAACTTTATTTCTTTTAGTCTCTTTGTGTCTTTCAACTCTACAAATATACGACGGGTTTTTTTAATGGACAATACATTCCCTTAAAAAAAAAGATGTTTATTTATCCTTCATAACCCTTCTTAATATATCCACTTCTATGTTGTTAAACTCATATTGTTCAGGTTTTAACTTAAAAATCCAAGCAATATCAATATCCAACCTTCGTTGCCATATAAACGTATTTGTTGGTTCCACATTATCTATTTCCCACTCTTCAGGTCTCTTACCATTTAGTAATAACCTTAATAGTAAATTAGAGTCTTGCATCTGCCATCTCATCAATCCTCTATTCATTCTACCTAATAGACCACCAAAAGGTACGGTATAGTATTGCCACGATGCGAAGTGTAATCCATACTCAGGGTAACCTAAAGAGGTATACAACTTATACATTAAACCTTTTCTATACTGTGTTTTAGAGTTTTTGTTATGTGGTAATGGAATATCCTTTGTCGCCCCCAATAATAGACGTAACACCTTTGTCATTGGTATCTGTATTAGGTGTTCTAATGTTTGCATAAAGGCAAAGGCGTTTTTCCATCTGTTCTTTCTTGTCGATAGGTACTTTACCCAAAACCACATTGTTGGTGTCATTAAGAACCTTTTACTCACTCTAAAAGAAAGTCGACTAGTAATCTCTTTAACTTCATCGACATCTCCGTTAAACTCTAAAGATGCGAGTGCCAGTATTATTTGGTCACGAGATACATCATCTTCACCGAACCTATTAGATGCTCTACTAGCTTGATATTTGGTTTTACTACTATCCCTATCTTCTCCAATAATATATGGTCTAAAACAATTTAAAATACCTTTTTTAATATCATCATCTCCATATGCGATGTAAGCCAACCCACTTCTGAATAGTGTGTCATATTCACCCCTAAACTCTTTAAAGTGTGTATCACCTCTCTCCCACGGATACTTAGTGTGGTAGAATAACCCATCGTTTGGGTTATATTTCCAAAATAATTGAGTTCTATTTATTTCGTAGTCTTTATTTAACATTATAGTGTATTAATTAAAGACTCTCCACAGGCGTTTATATTATCCAACCACACCTTTTGAGGGTTAGTTAATACATCTATCGGTATCGTTTTTATTTTATTATCTCGGTATAGAACTAAATGGTCAGATTTAACTAAAATCTTATTACCGTTTAATTTAACCTCTATTTGATTTTGCACGTTTACGCTCTCTTCTTAGTTTTTTATCTGAAAGACCTCTACTATTTAAGTCGACCTCTGTCGTTTCAGTTTTTTTAGGTTTTGATTTGATGAGTTTCTTATACTCTTCCTTACCACAATAATCCCATTTACCACTGTTAACCATTTGAGCTGCGGTTCCATCCTCAACTCTCTTTACGTTACCTTCGTTGTTTTTTACTGTCTTCATAATTTGTAGTTTTATAATTTAAATTACGTGTAGTAAAAAACCCCTGTCGGGGTTTTAAACTGTGCTCCACCATCTCTTATGTTTATGAGTTAGAGATTCTCTGAGGCCGTCTGATTTGACAACACTAATATAATACGACAGAAATACGTCATTGTCAATCCACTAAAGAGTAAATTATTGGTTTGGTCTCTTCTATGGTCATTCCAGATGAAATGTAATCACTGTAAAGTATTTGATATGTTTTGAGGTCCAAATCTGTTAACTCCCAATCGTCACGATAAAAAGTATACATAATTGAATCGTAAGTTTGTGAGTGATAAAAAGTCCCTAACGTATGACAAAATTCGTGTAATAAAACTCTATACTCATCAATGAGTGCCTTATTCTCTATATTTGTTACATTTAAAAACCAAATGGTGTGGTCAACAGAATAATCGTCACCATTAAAATATACGTATGAGGTCCCTAAATTATTTTGGTCTAATTGATTAACAATCCAGTTAATGTTATCCGTTTCATTTTGATACCATCTTTGTGCCCATTCTGATTTATCCCCCATAAAAACAAAACTATTTGCCGAAATAGAATCTCTCACTCTTACCGCATAAAAATCATTATCTTTATTTATACGATTCATAACTGTTAAAACACTATCAATTAGTCTAACACGACTGTGAGAAACATTATCCCCTTGTATATATACTTTAATCGTATCCTCATGTCTAATAACAACTGGTGTATCGTTTGGATTTTGATGTCCTCCTCCCGCATGTACGGTATGTTTGAAATGTTCCCACACTGATATTACATCCACACTCGATGTTTCATCATCAACAGGACCAATCGTATCAATAAGGTCAATCGTTTCGTGAATTTCAATGTCAGGGTCTTCACATGATATTACAAAAACGGAAATAAATGTTAAGGTAAATAATAATAATATTTTCTTCATAATAATAGGTTTAGGTTACACTACAAAGATAAATATTTATTTAGTTCTGACAAAAGTTTTTTTCATATTTATTTAATATGAAAAGGTTAGATAAAGAAAAGTACCCATACCACGCAGCATCAGTTGGTACTATGTTTACTTTAATGTTACTATCTAAACTTAGAAATTTGAACTTTTCATTGGTACAGATGACCGATATAAATGTAATGACACTTTATTACATCGAAATAGGTCTCAGGGTATTAGTATACTTAAATGTAATTTTTTTAGCATACCTTTTCATAAGAGGGTTTAAAAAAAAGAATAAGGACGATTAGTATTATTTACCAATCGACCCCATCACTCTTTTCATAAATCCATTCAGTGCCTCTTTTTGTGGGACGCCTTTACCGATTTCAGTCATCACCTCTTGTGCTCCTGAGATATTTGATATTAACTCACCTATCACTTCAATCTCATTTTCTTTTAATCCTCTAGATTCTGATATGCATAATAACACCTCTACGGTCTCTTCTAAATAATCATAGTCAAAAGAATCGGATTGTATGATTTGTTTAATTACTGGTAACTTCATTTAAGACTTCTTCAATTACTTCTATTTTATTACCCTGAGATTGTTTAACTAATTTCCCGTTAACAAATCCTGCAAATGTCGGTAAGTTTGTTACCTCAGCAAAACTACGACTATTTGGTAGTTTCTCTGCGTCGACATAGATAAACATCACATCATCATTTAAAGATGATAGTTTCTTAAATTTAGGTTTTACTAATCTACAGTTACCACACCAGGTAGCACCATATTGTACCATTACTTTTGGATTTTGTTCTAACACTTCATTTAGAGTGTCCGTTGTCAATTCTGTCATAATAATTAATTTTTACTTAAATAATCTGCAACACCATCTCTCGTTGCACTCATTGCAGTTTCCCCTTCTTCCCAATTTGCAGGACATACTTCACCGTGTTTTTGAACGTGACTATAGGCATCTATTAACCTAATATACTCATCCACATTACGCCCTAAAGGCATGTCATTAACAGATTCGTGAAAAACTTTACCGTCCTCATCAATTAAGTAGGTTACTCTGAAAGTTACATTATCTCCCTCCATAATCTCATCAGCCCCATTAAAGTTTCTAATAATTTTGTGGTCTAATATGTTAAGTGTTTTAGATAGAACTCTGGTACTATCAGCAATTAATGGGAAAGTGACCCCTTCAATACCTCCATTATCTTTAGGAGTGTTTAACCACGCAAAATGAACTTCAGGTGTGTCACACGACGCACCGATTACCATTGTTCCTTTAGATTCAAATTCTAATAGTTTTTCTTGGAATGCATGAATCTCAGTTGGACATACAAATGTGAAATCTTTAGGGTACCAAAAAAGTAGAACCTTTTTGTTCTCAGATGTTATCTTATCTATAATGTTTAGTTTAAATGTATCACCCATCTCATCAATGGAGTTTACTTCAATGTTCGGAAATTTTCTACCTACGTAACTCATAATATTTTTTTATTTTAATAATTATAATAAAAAATGACTATATCAATAATTTTTTGATAACTTATCTCTATGATAGATAAGTTTTTATTTACGGAATAAATTTCTGAAGAATTCCCCGATAGTTTTACGATTTCTTTCAATCACAATAGGTTCTGATGTTGTGTCATCAATAGTTGTCCATATTTCCATATGAGACCCCCAGTCTTTATATGAGTAGTTTGAGTGTCCATCATCGGCCCAATCCCATCCCCACGAGTTTCTAATAATAAATCCGTGTCTGTCATATCCTACAATACAAACTGCGTGTCCACCGATTATTTTACCACTACCAAAAGAAGGTTTCCAAAATGACGCATCATTATTATACACAGGGAACGTAGCATAACACGGACCATTTTTAAGTAAAGATTTTTTTAATCCATCAATCGTATTAACTTTTGCGTATCCCACAATTCTATGGTTTAAAGCTTCTTTCATTACCTCTTCAGGTATTGATTCTTTGGACTTCCATCTTTTTTTAAATGACTTTCGAGAAGGGACACCATATCTTTGTAATATCTTCATAGTATCTCTAGCATACATCCCCCTATTTGGATAGTTCTTACGAAGACTGTAAATAAAGTATTTAGATAAATTTTTCTTTAAACCGTAATCCTTAAACTCTTGCCATTGTTTCATTGCAGCTGCAGCATATGCAGAACAGGGACCATCGACACCTTGATTCCATACTGGAGGTAAGTCTTTTCTATAATCTAATTTTTTGGGTAACTCTAATTCGGGGCTGATTAGTCCTTCAATCTGTAAGTCTCTTTCATCAAAAGGACTTGTCATTTCGTTAATAGATTCGAAATTTACCATATGCGCATCTATACTAGATATTTTAAATTATTTATTATTTTATAAGTGTTTAGAAGCTAGTATATTAACTAGTATGTGATTTTTTTTTAAAGTAAATGACTAATAATACTTTTTTTTTAATAAGTCAAAAAAAAACCCGAAATAACGTACACAACATTATTCGGGCTTTAGAAATTATTAATACTAATAGATTCTACTCTACTGTATTTATAAATATCACAATTATGATATATTTATATAAAAGTCAAATTCAATGGATAACGAAGTAAACAAAACAAACATAGAGGAAGGATTCTTTTCTTTTGGTCAATCTAAAAAAGAAAAAGAAGGTGAAGAGACACCTGAAATTGAAAAATCTAAAGGGTTTACTATCGAAGCTTTAAAAGCGTTATCTAATAAGATGGTGGTACAAAGACCATCAGGAATTGGTAGACAAACGGCTACGAGTATTGTATACTACACACCAGGGGAGCAAATCGTTGGTGTTGATATGGTATCTGGTGGTCTAAACATACCATTTAAAATTGGTGATAAACTACCGGATGTAATTTCATGGGTTGAAGAAAGTGACCTAAAACTAACCTACACCCTACAACCAAGAAGGAAAAAACGTTTGAATGAACAAGACAGTAGTAATGAAATATCATTATATGACTTATGTTATCAAATCGCATTAGGAAGGTATGAAGAAGGTATGGAAGAAAGATTCACTGAAGAATTTTTTGATGACCTTGTGGTTAGAAGTAAAGGTGGGGATTTATATTACAAATTTGAAACTATAGAAGATTTTTGTGAGTTCTTTTTTGATGGAGATACTGAGTCGTCATGGAATTTAAGATACAGTGGTCCAGACTACGATTATTATACGGACAGTGTATATCAAGATACTACGGACGAAAATTATCATGTATTACAAATGAGAACTGAAGATTCCGAAAAAGTATATAACAAAATGGAATCGTTAGGGTTTCCACTTAAAACCCCAAAAGAAAGGATTAACGGTAATTATTCTTTCATAAGTGATGAGTGGTCAAACGAACTTGGAGGTATCTTAAAGTTTCATTTCCCTAAGTCAAATGAAACTTTGTCTGATTTATATGTTGATAGAATGACAGAGTCGTACGCTGAAGGTTATTCAGATGAACAAGTAAGGGCACATAACGAATGGTTAAATGCGGGTAAAAAATACTTAGGGATGGAAGAAATCTCTGAATATGAAGAATATACGTTTGATATTGGTTCTGTGATAGGGTATATGTTAATGAAGTCAAAGGCTAAGTCGTCAACGATGTCGAGTCTAATTGAGGGGACCCAACAGTTAAGGAATTCAATTGGTAGTGGTTCGGATATAAACGCAATGGATGAAGCAAGGTATGATTATCAAAAAGATGAACCGTTAGAAACGTTAAGGAACGAAATTACGGATTGGGTTGAAACATTTATAGATGACACACTTGACGAACATAGTATGGAAATCAAAGAAATGGTCTCAGAAAAAAAACATATTACTAAAATAGGGTTTATAGGTGAAGATATTGATTTTTGGGACAATAATAGTCACAGGATTAATTGGTCAGAGGACCAAGAGATTATAAACAAATTTAAACCTGAAAACGTCAAAAAAACTGCAAATGGTAATACTATGTGTTATATCGGTTATTCGATTGATAAAGGTGGTCATATGGTCCTCATAAATGATATAAAGGCGGATAAACCAATAAACAGTAGAAATACTTTTAAATCCTATGTTTTAACTATTAAGGAAATATATGATTACTTAAATCAAGTAAAGTTAGAGTTAAGTGAGAGTTTAATTATAGAACAAAAAGACGAATTCATTAACTCATATTATGCAATGATGAGTGATTTAACAAAACACTATGGAGATGATAATGTTAAGTTAATTGGTTCTCCACCAAAGATTGTAATTGGAGATACTATCATCACCTATAATGGTAAGAACTTACTTATCACTAAGAATAAGAAGGTTAGTACGATAACTGTAGACGAATATAAAACAAAAACGATTAACGGAGAAACTATCGATTACCCCTCAGTAGAATATATCACAAATAGAGTATCATTAAAAAAAGAAACTAAAAAACCTAAGAGAAACTTAATTGACGGAACCACTGCAAGAGCTTCACAATCTTTTTGGGATGAGATTAAAGTAATAGAAGGAAGTCCTAAAAAAGACGGTAAACCTGTTCTTAAAGCATATAAATTAGGTGACGGTAGAGTAACTATCGGTTGGGGACATACCGGAGCTATGACGGGTAAACCCGTTAAAGTTGGTGATGTTATAACCGTTTCACAAGCACAAAAATTCTTACAAGATGATGCCACTAAAGCGGCTGATTGTGTTAGAGGGTTTTTATCTGAGTGGAAAGAACAAGGGTTAAATAGTTATATGATAACTCAAAATATGTTTGATGTTTTAGTATCATTATCGTTTAATGCTGGTTGTACAGGGTTAAGAAAATCTAAGTTTATCCAATTAGTGAAAAAAGGAGAACACGAAAAAGCCGCAAAACTATTACCTAATGACACCACTATGATAAATGGTAAGTTTACTAAAGGTTTAACTAATCGTAGAAAAGAAGAGGCTATAAAATACTTAAAATAGTCTCATTTGACTTCCTTCATATTTTTCAATTAAAAAGTGATATAGTTTTTTCATTTCAGATGACGTGAGAGACACTGTTGAACCACTTTCATATTCTTCTAATGTGATACCGGATTCTCCATCGTCAAAAACAACAACCTCATCACTAATCCATTTTGCCTTCTCAGATTCGTAAATGTCATCATAAATGTCATTAACATACTCTATTTTTTGATTTTCATAATAGAACTTATACTCGTATCCGTGTTGTGCAATATTAATTCCTGATTGAATCGCTCGGTCTACGTCATCGACAGATATAAATTCTTTTGGTGTGTGCATATTATAGTATCCACAAGATATGTTAATACAACTAACAGGTAATTTATCTTTAAGTACCATCACATCAGTATAAGGGTGTGACTGTTCTATCATAGGATTACCAAATGCCTCCTCAATAGATTGCTTCATTAAAGTAATGAAATCACCATTACTCTCATACAACCTAACACCTGAACTTATCTCACTAATTAGGTGGTCACCAGGAGCATCGTACTCACACACAAAAGATACATCATCAAAAAATTCTAAGTCAGCATTTCTTGAACCAATACAACCAATCTCTTCTGATACAAATAATGCAACTTTACACTCATCCAATCGATTAATAAGTTCTAAACAAATAAAAATACCACACTTATCATCACCACCAATACCTGTAGGTTTACCATCGTTATCAACCCCATAAAGAATATCAAACACATCATCACCAAAGGATTTACCAAATGTGTCAGGTTTTGAACCAACAGACTCTACCACATTAATCGGAGCGATTTCGTGGACAGTATCTGTGTGTGCGATAAAACATGGATATAGGTCTGATGAACCTTTAGTAATATAAATGTTACCCATACCATCGGTATAGTAATCGACATTACCACCAGAAATAGATAATTCATCTAAATAATCGCATATATACGAAACCATATGTCCTTCTTCTTTTGATTTTGAAGGTACGGAAAGCAGTGACTTAAATCTTGATAGGGTGTCTTTATTCATAATATATTTATTTGATACAAAAATAGGTATAAAAAATGGTGTGGCAAAATACCACACCATTTATTTTATAATAAAAAGATTATTTTTCTGTTACAATAATCTTATCACTTCCTTTGTTTACTTTGAACGTGTATTTTGTTCCTTCAACAATTCCTTTCTTAAGAACCTCCTCAGAGATGAAATCTTCTAAGTAGTCTTGAATTGCTCTTCGAATTGGTCTCGCTCCGAATTTAGAATCATATCCTCGTTCAGAAATCAAATCAATGATTGATGGTCCGAAGTTGATGTTATACCCTCTATCAACCAAACGTTTTGTTAACTTATTAAGTTCTAACTTAACAATTTGTGATACATTTTCTTTTTCTAATACTTTGAAGATAATGATATCATCTAAACGGTTTAAGAACTCAGGGGCGAATTGGTTTTTAAGTGCCTTTTGAATAATCCCTTTGGTCATCTCTTCACGTTGAGCCGATGCTGAATCTGTTGAGAATCCTACACCCGTACCAAAATCTTGAAGTTTACGTGCTCCAACATTAGAAGTCATAATAATCAGGGTATTCTTAAAGTTAATCTTACGACCCAAACCATCAGTAAGGTGACCTTCGTCTAAAACCTGTAGAAGAATATTGAAGACATCTTTATGTGCTTTTTCAATCTCATCAAAAAGGATTACTGAGTATGGTTTATTTTTAACCTGTTCTGTTAGTTGACCACCTTCGTCGTGTCCAATGTATCCTGGAGGAGAACCTACTAAACGAGATACTGAGTGTTTCTCCATTAGTTCAGACATATCCACTCTAATCATTGCTGATTCATCACCAAATATTTCACGAGCTAATGTTTTTGCTAAGTGTGTTTTACCAACACCTGTTGACCCTAAGAAGATGAACGAACCGATTGGTCTGTTTGGTTCTTTAATACCTACACGATTTCTTCTAATTGCCTTAGAAATTTTTGTTACTGCTTCGTCCTGACCGATTACATTACTTTTTAGATTTTCCTCTAATGAAAGTAGTGATTTAGACTCGTCACTATCTAATCGAGAGATTGGAATCTTAGTCATATCAGATACGATTTCATAAACATCGTCTTCCATAATCTTAGTACGGTCTTCGTTTTGTTTACGTTCCCACTCTTCCTTCTCGTTGTTTAACTTATTAAGAAGTTTCTTTTCTTGGTCTCTTAGTTCAGCGGCTATCTCGTAGTTTTGGTTCTTAACTACATCCAATTTCTTCTTTTTAATTTCCTGTACGTCTTCTTTAAGTTTCTCAATAAACTCAGGGAGTTTAACTTCAACTTGTGCCTTAGCACCTACCTCATCTAAGATATCAATTGCTTTGTCAGGAAACTCACGGTCAGTGATATACCTTTCTGCCAATACAACACATGCGTTAAGTGATTCGTCTGTGTACTCAACTTTGTGGTGGTCCTCATATTTCCCTTTAACGTTGTTAAGGATAATTAAGGTCTCTTCCATTGAAGTTGCGTCAACCATTACTTTTTGGAATCTACGTTCTAATGCTCCGTCTTTTTCGATGTTTTCACGGTACTCATCTAAAGTCGTTGCTCCAATACATTGAATCTCACCTCTTGAAAGTGCTGGTTTAATGATGTTGGATGCGTCTAATGACCCTGAAGAGTTACCTGTACCGATAA
>Ga0209654_1002624_pt1 | contig 12065 bp, 10 predicted proteins | sample SaaInl1SG_22_DNA_FD_184646 | JGI IMG/M metagenome (GOLD analysis project Ga0209654, IMG submission 184646) | Marine microbial communities from expanding oxygen minimum zones in the Saanich Inlet - ESP_161SG_22_DNA (SPAdes) (version 2) | ecosystem: Environmental > Aquatic > Marine > Intertidal... | reverse complement strand
TGGAAGACGATTTGGGGATCAGGTCAGGGGATTGGCGCGGTGAAATCCGTAGGCTCTGCTGGGTCCATCGTTGATCGTATGGAGAGCGAATACATCACCGCAGGCAAGAAGCTGGCGGCTGAATTTTCATGATCGCATTTTCCTCAAATACGCTGTCGCGTGCTCCGAGCATTACAAGTGAGCATTGTGGCTGAACTTCTTGTCATACGTCATGGCCAAGCGTCATTCGGACAGGACGATTATGATGTTCTGTCCGAGCTTGGGCATCGCCAAGCAGAAGTCGCTGGTGCGCTGCTAAAAGAGCTTAAATGGGTGCCGGATCGACTGGTCACAGGCACGCTGACGCGACAACGCGATACCTTAAGATCTATGGGTTTTGCGGATGCGGATGAACATAGTGGTTTCAATGAATACGACTTTGGTGATTTGTTGAATGCGCGGTTTAAGGGTGATGTTCCGCCCCTTTCAACAGGGGATCGTAAGGCGCATTTTCGCACGCTGCGTGAAACTGTTTTCGAATGGCAAGATGCCGCGTTTGAAGGTGCGTGCGAAACCTACAATGAATTTTGTGAGCGCGTTGAAGCAGCGCGTAAATTCGCGACCGATACAGATGCCAAGCGTGTGCTTGTGGTTTCATCCGGCGGCGTGATTGGGCAAATGACAGCCAGCGCTTTGGGTGCCGATAAGCGGCATATGATGAACCTGAATTTGCAAATTAAGAACACTGCAATGACGCGCTTCATGTTCTCGGGGGCGTCGTTCTCTTTGCATGAATTCAACGCCACTCCGCATTTTATGAGCCCTGCAGGATCAAAGCTGGTAAGCTATAGCTAAAGAATTGGGACAACTTATGAGCGCAGATACACAGACATTGGATGAAGCAGCCGTTAGCCGCTATCTGAGCGAGAACCTTGAAGGGTTTGAAGGGCCGATGGAGGTCACAAAGTTCCAGACGGGTCAATCCAATCCGACCTTCATGTTAAAAACACCGGCACATAACTATGTGCTACGGCGCAAACCGCCGGGGGTATTGTTGAAATCTGCGCATGCGGTGGATCGTGAATTTCGCGTACAAAAAGCGCTTGAGTGGTCTGATGTTCCTGTCTCCAAAATGCACCTGCTTTGCGAAGACGACAGTGTGATCGGGTCGATGTTTTACATCATGGACCATGTGCCTGGACGCAACTTTAACGAACCGGCAATGGAAGGCGTTAGCCCAGAACATCGTGCGGGTGTCATCGATGAGATGGGGCGTGTTCTGGCGGCGTTGCATGACGTTGATATCGCGTCTATCGGTTTGGAAAACTACGGGCCGGAGGGAAACTACTTTGAACGCCAAGTTGGGCGTTGGTCCAAGCAGTATCGCGCGTCTGAAACGCAGACAATTCCTGCAATGGATGAGCTGATGATCGGGCTTGTGGAAAGACGCCCAAAGGATGACGGCCAACGCACATTGGTGCATGGTGATTACCGACTTGATAATATGATTTTTGACGCAACGGGAACGCAATGCCGAGCGGTTCTTGATTGGGAACTATCGACGATTGGGCATCCTTTTGCGGACCTCGCGGGCGTCATTATGCAATGGCAACTTCCCGCGGGAACCGAAGGGCGCGGCATGGGTGGGCTGGATCGTAAAGCGCTTGGTTTGCCCACAGATCAAGCGTTTGTAGACGCCTATTGCACGCGGCGCGGGCTAAGCGGCATCGACGATTTTGGTTACTACTTGGGGTTTTGTTTCTTTCGCATGGCGGGTATTATTCAAGGCGTTCTAAAGCGTGGTTTGGACGGCAATGCATCCAATCCTGAGCGTGCTTTGAAACTGGGTGAATTCGTCCCTGTCTTCGCGCAACACGGTCTCGATGCGTTGAAACGAGGATAGAATATGTCGGATAACTTGCGCGATGATGACCCAGCAAAGGATCGCAATTTTGTGACCGCTCTGGCGCGTGGGTTGGAATTGCTAAGTTGTTTTCGTGACGGTGAAATAACCCTTACGAATTCCGATTTTTCGGATCGTACGGGCCTGCCTAAAGCGACGATTTCTAGACTAACCTATACCCTGTGTGAACTTGGCTATATGATTGCTGATCTGCGCAATGGCACCTATCGGCTTGGTGCCGCCGCGATCCGGTTGGGTTTTAGCGTGCTGTCAGGCATCGACATTCAGGACCTCGCCCACAAAGAGATGAGGCAACTGCGTGATGGGCCGAATTCCTATATCACCGTCGCTTTAGGCGAAGTGCACCGGCTAGAAGTCATTTACGTAGCCACCTGCAATTCGCGAGAAGGTGTGGCCTTGGTTGCGCGCATTGGATCGCGCTTGCCGCTGTTCCCTTCTGCAATTGGCCAATCAATTTTGGTGGGTATGCGCGACGATGCGCGCGAAGCGGTCTTTGAATATGCCGGTCGAATGGGCGGCGACATCGAAAGTGAAGGACGCAAACGCTACGCTGAGGCAAAGTCCCTATACGAGAACAAAGGCTTTTGCACAGGTTATGGAATTTGGCGCAAAGATGTGAACGGAATTGCGGCACCTGTGTTCGCGATGAGCGGTGATCGTGTCTATGGACTCAATGTTGGTGGGCCATCGTTTCGTGTCAAACCAAAGCAGCTTGAAAGCGTTTATGCCCCACGTTTGATCAAGGCGGCTGATGCGCTCAGCATGCATCCGCACCGCTGAAATTGGCGGAGACGTGTTTCGCAGAGCGGAACGCTTTCTAACTAAAACCGAAATGTGACGCTACGAAACTCGCTTCAGCGGGCAGCCATAGATAAAATATATGACACTTTTTTGATGTGGGCAGAGTTAAGTTCAAAGTATAGCGAAAATCGAAAAAACATATTAAAAACAAAGCTTAGCGCAGCTGTTTTTTGGGTTTTGGCTTTAAGTCCCGCTTCCTTAAATATTTGATTTCGCGTGTAAAGTGTATTGCGGGATCAAGAAGCATCCTTTCTGCAACCTTGACTTTAATTGAAGGTATGCAAGTCTTTCCGAACAGTTAACGACCCCGAAGCAAATGAACTGGGGCGCAATCTATCCTTGGGAGGAACTAATGAAAAAATTTACAAAAATGTGTGCGGTCTCCGCACTGTCTTTGGCAATTGGCGCATCGGCGGCCTTTGCTGAGAATATCAAGATCGCGTTTATCGATCCGCTTTCTGGCCCATTTGCAAGCACGGGTACAAACGGCTTGCACCAGTTTGAATTTGCCGCTGACCATATGGTGAACGATCAAGGCGGCGTGCTGGGTGGTACGGAATTCGAGATCGTTGCATTTGACAACAAGATCAGCCCGAAAGAGAGCTTGATCCAGCTTCAGGTCGCGATTGACCAAGGTATTCGCTATATCGCGCAAGGCAACTCATCCGGTGTTGCGAACGCGCTGACAGAAGCCATCGACAAGCATAACCGTCGCAACCCTGACAGCCGCGTTCTGTTTCTGAACTATGCTGCGGTTGACCCGGCTTTGACAAACGACAAATGTAATTTCTGGCACTTCCGTTTTGACGCAAACGCGGACATCAAGATGGATGCTTTGACGGATGTTATGGTTGCCGATGAAGACATGAAGAAAGTCTACATCATTGGTCAGGACTACTCTTTCGGTAAAGCGGTTGCAGCAGCAGCGGTTTCAAACCTGTCTTCGAAGCGTTCTGACGTTGAGATTGTTGGCAATGAGCTTCACCCGATTGGCAAAGTGAAAGACTTCACACCCTATTCGCGTAAGATCATCGCCTCCGAAGCGGATGCCGTTATTACGGGTAACTGGGGCGCAGATATGGTTGGACTGGGCAAGTCCTTGATCGAAAGCGGCTATGATGGCCCGATCTACACCTACTATGCGGCAGGCTCTGGTATCACCGCAGCGCTTGGTGAAAGCGCGAAAGGGCGCATTCGTTTGATCTCTCAGGGGGACATCAACCCGATTGGATCTGAAGAAGCCCGCGTTGCTTACAATGCGTTCACTGCCAAACATCCTGATGGCAACATCGACCAGTCACGAATCTTCAATGTTATCGGCATGCTGGCACAGGCAATCGAGGGCGCAGGCACTGCGGATGACGTAGTTGCCGTCGCTAACCAACTAGAGGGTATGGAATACGACTCCATGTGGGGCGGTAAGCTCTTTATGCGCCCACAGGATCACCAGATCATTCAAAACATGAATGTTGGCGTTCACACGAACGAGAACATCGAGTTTGATTATGACAACTCCGGTTTTGGTGTTTTGACAGAGTCCACAGTTGAAATGGCGTCTATGGACAGCCCGACAACTTGTGAAATGAAGCGCCCGTAAGCGGCAGCTTTATCGCCCGCCCTGTTTAGCGCAGGTCGGGCCTTTCTTACTTCATGTCTTGATCAACCCTTTGGGGGACCAATGGAACTCATCCTCGTTAACATAATCGACGGGCTTGTGACTGGATTGCTGCTGTTTATGCTCTCCGCCGGCCTTACGCTTATCTTCTCTATGATGGGCGTTTTGAACTTCGCTCATGCCAGCTTTTATATGCTGGGTGCATACTTCGCTTATCAGATCAGCATCGCGCTGGGGTTCTGGATGGGTTTGCTGATTGCGCCGCTGATTGTCGGTGTGCTTGGTGCAGGTGTTGAACGATACGGATTGAGACGGGTCCACCAGTATGGCCACGTGCCAGAGCTGATTTTCACATTCGGTCTGGCTCTTTTGATTGAAGAGCTGGTGCAGTTCATCTGGGGCAAAAACCAGATGCCTTATTCTATCCCAGAGGTGTTAAATTTCACTGCCTTCTCCATCGCTGGGAATTCGATCCCTGCTTATAAGATCTTTATGATCTTCATCTCTGTCGCGATCTTTATTGGGCTGCTTTATATTCTGACACGCACACGGGTTGGCATGATAATTCAAGCCGCCCTTAGCTATCCGCGCACGGTTGAGGCGCTGGGGCATAATGTGCCGCTGATCTTTATGGGTGTCTTTGGTGTTGGCACAGCGCTTGCGGGTGTTGCAGGCGTGATTGCGGGACCTGTGCTTGGCACCTTCCCCGGTATGGCCTTTGTGCTTGGCTCTATCGTGTTTGTGACGATCGTGATTGGCGGGCTTGGCTCGCTTTGGGGGGCGCTGGTTGCGTCGCTTTTGATCGGTTGGATCACCACGTTTGCGAAGTCTTACAATCTCGCGATGTCGGATGTCTTCAACGCTGTTGGAATTGCCACGCCTGAGAACTTATCCGATCATTGGCTGCGTGATCTTTGGACGGTTACCAGCCCGCAAATCGCGGATATTCTACCCTATATTCTGATGGTTCTTATCCTGATCTTCCGCCCTGCGGGCCTATTCGGAAAGCGTCACTCATGAGCGATCAATTGACAACCGACCCGAGCAAGCCAGCCCAGCGGATGCGTGCAGGCTCTATGACGTTAACCTTGATGCCGTGGATCATCGCGGCGATTGCGCTGATCTTGATGCCGTTCATCTTTACGTCAAATTCAGCGCTTACAATCATGAACCAGATGTGGATCACCGTTATATTTGCGCTGGCCTACAATATGCTTCTGGGCCAAGGCGGGATGCTGTCCTTTGGTCATGCGGTTTACGCGGGCGTTGGTGGTTTTGCGTGCATGCATATCATGAATATGTCCGATCTATTCGCCAGCTTCCCACTGCCAGTGCTGCCCATCTTTGGGGGTTTGTTCGGCATGGGGCTTGCGATGATTGTTGGCGCATTTTCCACGCGCAACGCAGGCACTGTCTTCGCGATGATCTCGCTAGGTGTGGGCGAACTGATTGCGGCTTGCTCGGTCATCATCGTGGCGTTCTTTGGCGGTGAAGAAGGTATCAGCGGCGATCGCACCTATGCGATGCCCTTCTTTAGCAATGAATTCCTACAACAAATTGACGTCTACTACCTGACGTCCTTCTGGGTCATCCTTGCTGCTGCATTGATGTATTTGTGGTCTCGCACGCCAGTCGGTCGCATGGCCAATGCGGTACGCGATAATCCAGAGCGTGCCGAATTCCTTGGCTACTCCGCCCGTTGGGTACGCTTTTATAGCTTTGTGGCGTCAGGCTTTTTCGCGGGCATCGCAGGGGGTCTTTTCGCGATCAATTATGAAATTCTGACGGAAGAGAACCTGAATACGGCCTCCAGCGGTGTGATCCTCTTGGTGACCTTCTTGGGCGGTGTTGGCTTCTTTTTTGGGCCCATTATTGGCGCGATTGTGTTTACCTTGGTGCAAACAGTGCTGAGCTTGCAAACAGAGTTGTGGGCGTTTTATGCGGGCTCGCTATTTGTTGCGACTGTGATGTTCTTCCCGGGTGGTCTGGCAGGACTGTTGATGATGCATGTCCCTGTGTTCAAGCTTGGCAACGCCAAACAGTTGATACAGCCCTACATCAAAACTTTGCTGCCTGCCGCGATTGGGATCTTGGGCGTTTGCGCACTTGTCGAAATGACCTTCCATTTCCGCCATGCCTCGATTGGGGATGATGAAATGACGCTGTTCTGGACGACGTTTGATATTCATACGTTGCTGCCTTGGCTCATTGCGGGCGCAGTCGCTTTGATTGGAATTGGTATTGCAAAACGCAACGCCCCTGAACTGAAAGAGGCATGGGACGCCGCCAACACAGCGGGAGACGCATCATGAGTACACCTGCATTAGAACTGAGCGGACTGAAGAAAAGCTTCGGCAAGGCAGAGATCATTCGCGGGATCAATCTCTCCATTGGGAAGTCCGAAAGACATGCCATTATCGGGCCAAATGGTGCGGGCAAATCGACGCTATTCAATCTGATCACAGCGCGCTTTATGCCCACGGCTGGATCCGTGAAATTGCATGGTGAGGATCTGCGGGGCCTGCAGCCGTATCAGATCAATCGCAAAGGATTGTCGCGTTCTTTTCAGATCACCAACATCTTTCCCGCGATGACGGTTTTTGAAAACGTGCGCTGCGCCTTGCTCTGGTCACAGGGGTATAAATACTCGTTTTGGAACTTGGTAAACCGTTCGCGTCAGTTGACCGAGGGCGCGGATGCGATCCTTGATCAGATCAACCTTCTTGGGCGCCGTGACTTGCCAGCTGGCACCCTAAGTTATGCGGAACAACGCGCGTTAGAGATTGGCATCACCATCGCCGGTGGCGCGGATGTCATCATGCTCGATGAGCCGACAGCAGGTATGAGCCATTCGGAAACCGATTATATCACCGACCTGATTATGAAGGTCACAGAGGGCAAAACCCTGATCATGGTTGAACATGATATGGGCGTCGTTTTCGGGCTTGCTGATCGTATTTCTGTATTGGTTTACGGTGAGATCATCGCGACAGGTAAGCCCGAAGATGTGCGCGGTGATCCGCGTGTGCAAGAAGCCTATCTGGGCGCAGCCTTGGAGGCAGAACATTGATCGAAGTCACAGACATGCACGCCTATTACGGCAAATCACACATCTTGCAGGGTGTTACGTTGAACGTGCAAGAGGGAGAGATCGTCGCTTTGCTCGGGCGCAATGGCGTCGGGCGTTCAACCACGTGCAAAGCGATCATGGGCGAAGTGGAGCCGAAAGGATCGGTCAAGTTTCGCGGGCAAGAGATCGCTGGGCGCAAGGCTTATGAAATTGCCAACATGGGGATCGGCTATGTGCCCGAAAACCGCGATATCTTTCCCGGATTGACCACACGCCAGAACCTGAACCTAGGTCTGAAACCGGGTCAGAAAGATGGGGCAGGGCGTTGGTCGATGCAGATGATGTTTGACATGTTCTCTAACCTGAACGAGCGCGCAGATGTTGAGGCGTCGGTGCTTTCGGGTGGTGAGCAGCAGATGTTAACCATGTGCCGCACCTTGATGGGTGACCCTGATTTTGTGATGATTGATGAGCCAACAGAAGGGCTTTCACCGCAAATGGTTCAAAAGGTGGCGGAGGTTTTGAAAGAAATCGCGGATCGCGGTATTTCAACACTTCTGGTCGAACAAAAGCTTTCCATTGCCATGGATATTGCGCACCGTGTTTATGTGATGGGGCATGGGCAGGTGGTGTTTGAAGGCACGCCAGCCGAGTTGAAAGAACGCGAAGATGTGCGCAAGGAATGGCTTGAGGTTTAAGCGATGACGGGGTTTGACGAGGCGCGGTTGTCGCGGATCAAAGGGTGGATGCAAGGCTATGTAGACACGCGCCGCTTTGCGGGCTGTGCGTCCCTTATCACGCAAAACGGGGTCGAAGCGTTCTATCACGACTGCGGCTTGCGCGATGTGGAGAATGCCGTTCCATGGAGCCGTGATACACTGGCGCGCATTTATTCGATGACGAAGCCAGTTACATCGGTTGCGATGATGATGTTGGTGGAGCGGGGTTTGGTCCATCTTGATGCGCCTGTGTCTGACTTCATTCCAGAATTTTCCGATATGCGCTGCTTGCGAGAAGGTGCGCGCGATCTCTCGCAAACGGAGCCTTGCGCGACGCCGACGTTGCATCAACTTCTGACGCATACGTCTGGTGTGAGCTACGGCTTCAACCCCGGGATTGTGCCGCAAGCGATGGCTGAACAAAAACTGGACTTTTGGCCTGGTTCCAAGACGCTTGCAGAAGTGGCGACAGCTATAGCCGATCTTCCGCTTGTCTTTAGACCCGGCACGCGTTGGGAGTATTCGGTCGGCATTGATCTGATTGGTCGCGTGGTTGAAGTGATCAGCGGCAAGACTTTGGAAGCGTTTTTCATCGACGAAATTTTCGACCCCTTAGGGATGAATGAGACACGGTTCACCATTCCCAAAGGCACGGAACAGCGGTTCGCATCGATGTATACGCCGCTCGCGGGGAATTCGTTTGACTTGAACGCGGTTGAGAAAAGCGCAGAGAGTTTGAACCTTGCAGACAGCTTGGAAAACACGCCCTTCAAAAGCACTAAGATGAATTCAGGTGGAGGTGGTCTCCTCTCTACCATTGATGACTATCGACGCTTCGTTGAAATGCTGCGCTCTGGCGGGCAGGGCCTGATTTCACCACATACCCTGCGCTTCATGATGCGCAATCATCTGGCGGGCGATATCGCAGATATGGGGCCATCGAGTTTTGCAGAACAACCCATGCAAGGCATGGGGTTTGGCATTGGCGGGGCGGTCGTGCTTGATCCTGCGCGTGCACGTGTGCCCGGATCGGCAGGTGATTTTTCATGGGGCGGTATGGCATCAACCTTCTTTTGGATTGATCCGGTGCATCAGCTTTCCGCGATCTTCTTTACACAGCTTTCCCCGAGCAGTTCCTACCCGTCTCGCTCGGAAATGAAAGCGCTGGTGCAAGGCGCATTGACGTGAGCGCCAAGGTTCTTTGGACCCCGAGCCAAGAGCGGTATGATGCCTCTAGCATGGCTCAGTTCGAGCGTTTTGTGCGCGACACACGTGGGCTAGAGTTTGACGACTACAATGCCATGTGGCGCTGGAGCGTCGATGACCTTGAAAGCTTCTGGCGCGCTATCTGGGACTTCTTCGAAATCCCTGCGCAACAGGCTCCGTCGCAGATGCTCCTCAAGCGTCAAATGCCTGACATGAAATGGGGCAAGGACGCGCAACTCAACTACGCTGACGCCATAATTCAACACGCCCAAAAGCGGCCTGATGAATGCGCATTGATCGTACAATCAGAGACCTTTGGTCGTTCAGAAATGACTTGGGCGGTGTTGCGCGACCAAGTGGCAAGCGTTGCAGATAACCTGCGCAAAATGGGCGTTACGCAGGGCGACCGAGTCGTCGCGATCCTTCCGAATACGGAGGTTGCGCTGATTGCGCTTCTGGCCACCGCGAGCCTTGGCGCGGTCTGGTCACTTTGCGCGCCGGATATGGGACACGTGGCAATCCTTGACCGCTTCCAACAGATCGAACCGAAAGTTCTGATTGCGCAGGACGGATATATTCACGCAGGCAAGCAAGTTAATCGCCGCGAGGTGTTGGCCGAGATAAATGCAAACTTGCCAAGCGTTACAGCGTTCGTCACGCTTCCCGTCATCGGCCCTTTGCCTGACACCCATATCGCATGGAGCACGATCACTCAGGATTCAGGGCGCTACCAATCCACACAAGTTCCCTTTGAGCATCCGCTTTGGATTGTTTATTCCTCTGGAACCACGGGCAATCCTAAGCCAATTGTGCATGGTCACGGCGGCATCCTTTTGGAAGCGAGCAAGCAATCCCTGCACCAAGATATCTCTGCCAAGGACCGCTTTTGCTGGCTGACCTCTTCGGGCTGGATCATGTGGAATGGCCAGTGGATGGCCCTTGCCCAAGGAGCCACCGTTGCGATTTTTGATGGCGCTGCCAATTACCCCGACATGGGTGTCATTTGGCGTTTTATCGCGGATGAAAAGCTAAGCTATTTCGGAGCAGGTGCTGCGTTTTACAGCACCTGTATGAAGGCAGGTGTGACTCCGCGCGATGACGTTGATCTGGAAAACCTTCGCTCACTCGGGGCAACTGGTTCGCCGCTATCAGGTGACACCTATGACTGGATATACTGTGACGTAAAAGCAGATCAATGGCTCGCCCCTATCTCTGGCGGCACTGATCTTGCAGGTGCCTTCGTTGTGGGGCATCCCGGGATGGTTGTGCGCGCTGGTGAAATGCAATGCCGTGCGCTTGGCAATGCCGTGCGCGCCTATGACCCGCTTGGCGAAGAACTGATCGGTGAAGTGGGTGAATTGGTTTGCACAGAACCCCTTCCATCCATGCCACTTTACTTTTGGGGCGATGATGACGGGAGCCGCCTGTTTGACAGTTACTTCGCGGATTATGAGGGCGTCTGGCGTCACGGCGATTGGATCGCGATTGATGAAAACGGAGCCTCTGTTATTTATGGCCGCTCTGACGCAACCATCAATCGCAAAGGTCTGCGCCTTGGCAGTGCCGAAATTTATCAGGCGGTTGAGGGCCTCGACACGGTGCTCGACTCCCTTGTGGTTGATCTGGAATTCCTTGGGCGCGACAGCTTCATGCCGCTCTTTGTTGTGCCTGTCGTGGGTGTGCCCTTTGATGACGATTTGAAAAAGCAGATCAACGCTGCCATTCGCGCGCAAGTCTCTGCGCGCTTTGTGCCCAATGAAATTGTGGAAATCAAAGACGTGCCGCGCACGCTTTCTGGCAAAAAGCTTGAAGTCCCAGTGAAAAAGCTGTTGCTTGGCGGTGACCCTCAAAGCGTGGTGAACCGTGATAGCATGGCCAACCCCGAGAGCTTTGATTTCTTCCTCGCCTATGCGACCGCACGGGCCAACACCTAAGGCCACACCCCCATGTCGCAAAAGATGACCCCTGCCGATGAACTGTTGCACATTCTGGATATCGAGCAGCTCGAGGTTGATCTGTTTCGCGGCGTCGGCGGCGGCGGTGAAACGACGACGCGCATCTTTGGCGGCCACGTCATTGCGCAAGCCTTGATGGCCGCCTACCGCACTGTGCCGGATCGTCTGTGCCACTCGCTGCACGCGTATTTCATCCGCCCCGGTGACCCTGAAATTCCGGTGATCTATCAAGTGGACCGCGCTCGTGATGGTGGCAGTTTTACGACTCGGCGCGTCGTGGCAATCCAACACGGCAAACAGATTTTCAACATGTCTGCTTCGTTTCATATTGATGAAAGCGGGTGGGAGTATAAGCACCCCAAACCCGACGTTGGTGCACCAACAGATTGGCCAAACCGCGATGAACTGCGCGCCACTGTCGTCGATCAGATCCCTGAAAAATATCATGATGATTTTTTACGCCAACGCCCTATCGAAATACGTGAAGTCGCCCCCCGAGATTTCTTTACGCCCGAGAACGCGGACGATCGCAATCAGCTTTGGTTTCGCATGGAAGCAGCCAAAGGGCAGGGCGCACAGATGCAACATTGCCTGCTCGCTTATGCGTCTGACATGAACCTGCTCGGCTCTTCGCTACGCCCACACGGGCTGACATGGTTCCAAGGCAAGGTGATGAGCGCGAGCTTGGATCACGCCATGTGGTTTCACACGCCCATCGATTTTTCCGAGTGGCATTTGTATGACTTGGACGCCCCTTGGACAGGCGGCGCACGCGGTTTTAATCGCGGTGCAATTT
>Ga0209654_1002622_pt1 | contig 12070 bp, 5 predicted proteins | sample SaaInl1SG_22_DNA_FD_184646 | JGI IMG/M metagenome (GOLD analysis project Ga0209654, IMG submission 184646) | Marine microbial communities from expanding oxygen minimum zones in the Saanich Inlet - ESP_161SG_22_DNA (SPAdes) (version 2) | ecosystem: Environmental > Aquatic > Marine > Intertidal... | reverse complement strand
TCAAATAAAATTGTGGTGCCCACCTGACATCGAAGCAATGAAGTCAAAAAACACATGACTCGGAATCGCCCATCAACAAGGACCACATCGAGGTTAGAATTTTCTTCCCACAGTAACTCGCCATACTTTAAAAAGTTTGCTCGGCCCTCAAAGGTTTTAGGCCATCCCCAATTTCCAATTGGACCAACATCAATATAGCGGACAGGCTCAATTGATCCCTCGAATTGCGCGTTCACTCGATTGACCCAGTGCCGACTCGTATCCACTGAAAAAATTTGTACTTCGGGGAAATTGCGATGAACCCACAGGGTTGACTTACCGCAGCCATACTCCCCGTAAACCAGACAACTCTCGATAGCCTGTTTAAACAGATAATCGTCACCGTCAAAGAGGAAATCTGCATCAATGGTCTTTTTTAAATGATCTGACACATTAATCGGCAAGCCATTTGCTTTAAGCGTTGACAGGGCTTTCGCCACTTCTTCAGAATTCATCAACAGGACCTCGACCCTGACCAGTTAACAACCTTGCTAAATCCAGCAGGCCTCAATCGATTGGGGCTTATCGATTGCGGTCGTACTAAACGCGTTTCAATATAAATATTACTCAAACACATGCTGTTGAACTCCTCGTAGGTAAGAGCGGATTTGAATCTGAGGATATTCAGTAGAGTCATATCGTAACTCGTTATGATTAATGGGTCGGTCTACCAGGCAGTCCTCTAGCGAATCGAGCGAATCGTAAAGCCTGATTTGGGGCAGCTGGCGATAGGGTTCCAGAAGCTCGCTGCAACGCGCAATGATAGGTACTCCAGAATCCAACGCCGTCGCTACACGCTCTCCGATCTCGTTTTTAAATGTCGCTTGATCACTGAAAACACATTTTGCTCGACTGGCAAGGTAGTTACTTTCGGCAAATGGAAGCGGTCGATTAATACATTGCGCGCGAGCACCCTTTGGAGGCAACCAGCCACCTTTAACAAAGATCAATGCCTCGTAAGTGGCGAGTCGATTCAAGATATTACTTCGCACAATCGTCCGCGCCAGCTCGAACAACTTATAAAAATCAGTTACCTGAATTCGCTCGCCATCAATCTCGACCTGATCATCTACCAAGGTTAGTTCCCAAACCCAATCAGGAATCTGACACGCATCGTGACAACTCTCCATCACATGATCGATGACCTGTGTTTTGGAAGTCTCGAGCGCCAATTGGTATGCATCTTCGATCGAGCGACAGGTCCCCGAATAAAAAATATCGATCGGTTTAGAAAATGCTGAGCTAATGGGTGTTTTGTAGAGTTGCGTGGTATGAAGGCAGTGGTAATGGCTTCCATTCATTTGTTGCTGGGCTTGTGTAAAGAATTCACTGGTATGAAAGACTGTTGCGTTGATCGGCAGTGATTTCAGATTCTTCCAAACCCATGGATAGAACCAATGATCGCGAAGCTGTGTGAATACAGGGATGTTGAGGCGATCAAATAGAAATTCACCATCCAGTGTGAGCCCCATAAAGTGGCCTTGTTCACAATGGACCCAGACGTAGCGAGTCGATCTCAGCGAGCTGACTAATTGATTCAGATCAGTTTGTGTTCGGATCAAAAAAACATGCACATCAAACCCGTCAAGGTCCAGAAAAGCTTTCAGCTGATGCAAATTTGCACGATGCGTCCCCGTAAGATCCATGCTCACACTTGCAACCAATGCAACCCTTGGCTTAATGACAAGCATTGTGATGCACTTCCTCAATCAGAGTCTCAAGATGCCGCGTCCGACCAAGCGAGTCGAAAAGTCGACTGTCGCCAAGAGTTGCTGCCATAAATTCGCGAATCTGATCCATCTGAGAATCATTCTCACATAACGCACACGCCATTCGCGCATAGTCTTGGACAGTCGGCGCGATCAAACTCCCTAGACCTGCCGCAGTTAAAAGACTCCCAGAAACCCGACCGGCAAAATTTAATCCCTCTAGGGCCAACACCGGAACTCCTGCAGCGAGTGCGTCGGTCGTTGTGGTGTGGCCTCCGTAAGGCCAGGGATCAAGAACCAAATCAAGTTCACTCAAACGCGCCAAATGCTCGGCCGGCTGAAGTTTCGGTAACCATTTGAATTGCGAAGCGGCTATCCCGTAGCGATGCGATATTTGCTCGATATTATGAATAGCAGTCGTCCCTGGATGAAGTAAATGTAGCTCACTGTGCGGGCACTCCTTAAGAATATGCATCCACACATCCCATACATCGAGGCTCAGCTTATTAATATTATTGACCGATCCGAACCGAAACGCGCTGCGCTCTGTACGGCTTGTTGTAATACGACCAAGACCATCACTGAATACAGAATAATGCCTGTGATCATTAATCTGATAGGTCCCATCTAAATAGAGAATGGTCTCAGGAATATTCGCGGCCACAGAAGGCGTGCAGGTGTAGCGATCACCAATGATGCAGTCCACAAGCTCTCCGCCATAAGATCCAGGCCACCCCAAGTAGCCAATCAAAACCGGTGCTGGCTTGAATCGTAATACGCCTAGTCGATGGGACTGCGTTGGACCGTTGAGTTCGACCAACACATCCACTCGGCGACTCTTGATTTCACTTGCCGCGTCGGCATCACTTAATCCGGCAATCGGAACAAGCTCATCGCAATACTTTTCGATTTGTTTTCGGGTACCTGACCCGTCATCCCAGCCTGAATCAAACAGGGTGATCCGAAAGCGATCTCGGTTGTGATTTCGCCAAGCACCGAGCATTAAATGCGATGTCGGATGATCTCTGAAATCACTCGACAGATAGCCAATGTGTATTTTTTCGTCCGTAATCCGATTTGGTAATCGAGTTACCTCAGCCTTGTACGTCGTCTGCCCCTCCGGGAATTGCCGTCTCGCCATATGCCGGGCAACCCCTGTATTAATTTTTTGATCGTCACACCACAAAAGGTTACCCCGTGGGCTCTCATTGGTCGTCGCATACAGTTGGTTGGAGTAAGCATCTTTTAATACTGCCAGCAACTTTTGCGCATCAATCCAGAACGCATATTCGTCAGCTAGTTGCAATAACTTAGTTGCGGTGTCAACGCCATCTCGCAATGGATCATAGTCTTGGATGAGCTTTCGAAGCTCGGCAGATACATCCTCATATTTTGAGAGGACCGAATAAAGATTAATTCGCATTCGCTTGGGTATGTCCCACTCTAAGCCTTTCTTGCAAGCTTCTGCCGCAAGTTTAGCTCGCCCTTGCTGGGAGTATGCCGCAGCTAAGACCGACCAAGCCACTCCCGCCACACGACTGGGAAAGGCTTGCAATCGCTGCGTTGTCAGCTCGATCGCCGAGTTGGGTGATGTGAAGAGCAAATGTTTTGCGAATTCATCAATTGCAATGAGCTGATAGTCGGTTGGCGAAGATGTTAACCACTGATTACAGTCATCCAAGGCCAAATCCCTCCCACCCAGTGTGTATCGAGACATAATCTGTTTCAGATGATTTTTAATTTCTACCGGCAGCTGCTGCACTCAAATTCCCCAAACGATTTTTTATTCGCCAAAATTTTATGCAAAAAAAAGGCCACCCCGAGGGGGTGGCCTTGAGATCGGAGACCGAAATTATCCGATTAATGATAGGACCAGCTGCGCTGAGGCATTGGCCTGAGCCAGCATCGCCGTACCTGCTTGTTGCATTACCTGCAACTTCGCGAGGTTGGCAGACTCAACCGCATAATCAGCATCCTGAATCCGTGAACGTGACGCCGACGTATTCTCGACAACATTCATGAGATTGTTCACGGTATGGTTTAGACGGTTCTCAACCGCACCAAGCTCAGCACGCTGACTGCTGATGTATTCGAGTGCGTTGTCGATCGAATCCAAGGCCGCTGTTGCATCTTCAGCAGATGCTACCGACACGAGGTCTAAACGCTGGCCTGTCGCGTTAGACGAGACACCCGTGGCAGACAATGTGCCAGAGATTTGCAGGTCGGCGAGATCGTCACCTGAAACCGTAATCGAACTATTAGCCCCAGTGGCACCAGAGCCATCAGTGATTACGATCGCCTGCGTATCTGCATTATAAGATGCAGATGCTCCGACTGCTGTTAAATCAGCACTGATCGCTGCAGCAACCTCAGTCATGTCTGCCATCCCTGGGCTTGCATCAGTTCCATTGGCACTCAAGGAACCACCAAAGGCCTGATCTGCTGCCGCACCACTGAGAGTGACAGTCGAAGCGCCAGTCTGATCCAGTGCTAATGAGAACTGACCATCTGAATATCCGCCAGTGAATGACAATCCATGTCCCGCGAATTGTGCATTTGCCTGAGCAAGTACTTCGTCAGCAAATGTTTCAATTGCAAGATTGTCGTCTTCCGTGAGGTTCAACGTGTACGAGAACGTGTTTCCATCCTTCTCAACACTGAGGACAAGATCATTCTCAGCGGTGTTAACTCCCCCATCGATCAAACCATGCGTCTTATAGTTGGTTTTATCTGGAGTGATACCCAGTTCCATGTAGTCTTCGGTTGCATCAATCGACGAATCATTTTCTGAACCAAATGCGACGGCTAAGGTTGCATCAAGCTCTATCGACTTACCATAGGCGTTCTCTACAGCGAGATACCGAACGTTGCGACCAAACTCAAGGTTATTTGTGTCGGTATAGGTCTTCACAGAAACAGTCAGAGCATCGGTACCCGCATAGTTACCAGCACGATCAATCTGCTGCTGGATTTCAGCTGCCAAATCCTCAAGCGTTGCATACCGCCCTTCAGTAATATTGATCGCTGATTTTTGAGTTCCATCCAGCGTAAATGTGATCGTTTCAGAAGCACCGATCGTTATTCCAAGTCCGGGGTTACCAGAATCATTCTGCTCCGAAGCCACAGTCCCTGAGTAGATAGTGTCGGCAAACGCTGTGATTCGAGTACCAGCCGTTCCATGAGAACTCTCGTAGCCTTGCTCGTCTGACATAAACGCATCAAGTAGCTCAACGGCACTCGCAGAACAGTTGAAGAATCCGAAGGACTGATCACCTGTTCGATCGGCTTCATCAGCACTAGCTACGACGAACTCATTAATCTCAATGTCATTACCTGAAATGTGATTTGTTATGAAATTACCGGGGCTCCCTGTAATCCCATCATCCAAATCTGTGATCTTGAGGAAACCCTTTCCAGCAGGGTCAAACTGCATGTAGCCATCTTCATCCAATGAAACTGTGATCTCTCCGACGCCAAAGTTATCATCGAATGCGGCTTGCATAACGGCAACTGCCTCTGCACTACGCACATTTGCCGTATCAGAGACTAATTCCTGAATATACGGGATCACGCTGATGGTTTTAAACTCTCCATCGTTGAGCTGAGCCTGGAATGCCCAATCTTCAGCAGCTGCGTTTTCCATATATATTGGGTCATTCAAACTATCAACAGCGCTCCAGTCAGTAGTCGCGGCCAAGTTATCGATCTCATTATCTGCGTTACCGCCCACAAGAGTCGCCAAACCTGTAGAGTCTGTTGCTGTCCCCGCGATCATCACTGATGTCTCAGCGAATTGGATTTTGGCATTTGTGCCGTCACCCGCTATACTAAAGGTCAACTCACCATTTTTCGTCATACCAACTGTAACTGCTTCAGTACCACTGAAGTTTTCGTCAAACTCAGCCTGCAAAGCAGCGACCAGTTCATGCGCCATGACGTTGTCACGATCATAAACGATGCTCGAATCGTTTAACTTATCATTGATATCAATGTCGGTGTATTCTGTATCATCGTTAACTTTCACTTTAAATGCAGCAGCCAAAACTCCTGCCGAGCCTGAATCGTTAGTGAAATCAACAGTCAAAATATTGCTGGATGTATCACCAGTAATAGTCGAATCAACATATGTTGACATGAAGGTTCCGGCAGTTGATTCACCGTCAATATTACCAGCATTCAGGGCAATCCGATCAGATGATCCATTGGCGTCGGTAAAGGTGATCGCACCATACTCATTGATCGAAATCAACACTCGGCTGTCGCCTTGGAGCGCAGTTTCTGCGTCCAAAGTCGTCTGCACTGCTTCTACCAGTTGAGCCGCCGTAACCTTATCAGACTCTGAAGAGCTATAAGTTGACGGATCATCCAACTGTGCGCGTGTCACGCCCAGAATATCTGCCAAAGCATCTGAGAAATCGATGTCAACAAATTCCGTACGATCGTTTCGAATCGCAAATACACGGTTGGCGTGTGCCGATAGGTCAATCACTTGATCAGTGTAAGCTGCTGTATCATCAGCGATCATCACAGACGTCGCTGGGCCCGTGTCCTCAATAATAAAGCCGCCAGCTACAGAGGCAGCAGTTGATGTTGTTTCGTCTACCGTAGGAAGAGTCACCGTCGATGTCACGCCATTGACTTCAACCGAAAATGACTTACCCGCATAGGCTGCTGAGTCGGTCGTCATTCCCGTTAACACGAGTTCCGCGGCAGTCGCGTCATCGGCCAGACCATCAGCGGTTTCGCCCATGGCAGTTGTCGCCACTGAAGAGATGCCAATCGCTAACGTTTGGTCTGCTTGATCACCAATTTGAATATTCGCAGCGTAGGATCCGTCAAGAATGTTCACGTTATTGAAGCGTGTCGATCCTGCGATACGGTCAATCTCAGCCTTAAGCTGTGTCACCTCATCATCCAAAGAAGCGCGGTCACTGTCCGAAGACACACCACTCGACGATTGAATGGCAAGCTCGCGCATCCGCTGAAGCATATCTGTCACTTCCTGCATTGCGCCTTCTGCAGTCTGCGTCAATGAAATACCGTCGTTCGCGTTACGGACCGCCATGTTGAGTCCTTTGATCTGCGACGTCATCCGGGTCGAGATCGCAAGGCCAGCTGCGTCATCAGCAGCAGAGTTTATCCGCTTTCCAGATGATAACCGCTCCATCGCGGTCGACATTTCATTAGTTGTACCGACCAACTGGCGTTGTGCGTTAATCGATCCCACGTTTGTATTTACGACTAGAGCCATTTTCCATCCCCTTTTCTAACGGATCAAACTCAATGAGTCGGAAGCCATTTGCCTCCACCTGAGGAATGTATCGACCACTAAGCGGCAAGCTTTAGCCCTAAACGGCAAGAATAGAAAACCGAGTGATAATTGAACCAGGAGATCGGTAAGAATTTACCGGTTAAAAAATGATTTACTGAATTGAATAGTGCTGCCGAAAGAGGGATAAAAAAAACGGGCCAAACAGCCCGTTCTTAAATCATCTTGGTTAACGTTTTAACCCATATCGTCAAATAAAATGCCGCGCATGGCGTCAAGATTTTTGACCGCGCGCAGCACCTCTTCTTGAGGGAGTTGGTGAATAACTTCACCCGTCGCCTCACTAATGACGGAAACGACCGGACGATTTAACGTCTCATCAATCCTAAATTGGAGCGATACAGGGTCCTTCGATAAGGCCTCGTTTAAGATCTCGATCGCCTTCTCCAGGTCAGCTGGAATAACAACTGGGGCGGACCGGTTCGAAGTTCTTGACGTATCAGTTTGAGCGCTGTTCTTCAAAACGGACTCGGAAGCGCTCTCAAAGTCGCTCATTTTTTGAACTTTCTGCGAGACTGAGACGACCGGATTAATATCTGGCGTGTCCATATGACCCCCTACTCCTTATTACGGCAAAACATTGCCTCGTTCGGATCTTATCGTCCAGAGATAACAGAACTTGAGTCTTATTTTAAGGGTTAATTGTTTTTGTTAGTAAATGGAAGATTTTCTAACTGCGTTTTCAGATACTCACGGGTGCTATTCATTTGATCGACCAAGGACTCCATTGCAGCAAACTGAGCAACATAACGAGCTCGGATCGCTTCCATCCGCGAATCAAGATCTTCCAACTCAATCGCAAACTGAGCTGACTTGTCTTCTGCATTATCGGTGACCGTTCGAATCGGACCGCTCGAAGAAATTAAATCGACAATTGTTTTGGACGCATCACCAGCGAGACCGCGCGACGAATCTCCGAACTCAGATTGATCTTCTGTGTCAGCTGAGAGAGCGGTAACGACATCATCAAGCTTTGTAGAAAGAGCTGTCGCTAGAGCTGACTCATCAATTTCGAGCATCCCTGTCCTGGAAATCGACACGCCCAAATCAGAAAAGTAATTAATATCACCGGACGGCGTCGTTGACACATTTGTGACCATGCCACGTACTCGGTCCCGAATCGAACGAAACGTTGAATCTGCCGTCAAAGCTCCAGCCAACTCCTCATCGGAGTTGTCAGATGGAGTCTTCAAAGTATTAAAAACAGTTTGCACGTCGTTGTAAACGGCAACCAAGTTCCGAATTGACTCTTCAACCGGGGCGACGTTTTGCTCAACAGAGAAACTTCCGGTTGTGTCAGACGGGCTTTGAAGACTAATCGTTGTCCCATCGAGTATGTCTGTTATCTGATTAGTCGATCGTTGAAAGGTGATCCCATCAAGGATGATTTCCGCGTCGGCAGCATCGACCAAATCGGTCAGAAATGTGACATCGGCTGCATCCGTTGTAACGGCAAAATTATTATCTGCTCCGGTTTGTCCGGTGAGTACAATTTGAAACGGATTCGCGCCTGTTCCCAAGTCAAATAGGTTGGCTGAAACATCAAGATTAGCCGCATTAATCGCGTCAGCAATACCCTGAGGAGTTGCTGAAGAAATTTCAATTGTCGTTTTGGAACCGGATCCCGTAGGGCTCTCAATAGTAATTGTAACCGCGGACCCACCATTCAGCTCTTGGTCGGCACTCGAAAAATAGGATGAACCTGTTGACTGAGCGGATGCTAATGAATCTACAAAGACCGAATGCGCGCCTGGCTCGCTATCAACAGTCGCCGTAATCGTAAACTCGTCTGTGTACTGATTACTAACGGAAAACCACTGGTAATCCGAGGAATCTTTCAGGTCAGAGAATGCAGTCTGCAAAGACTGAAGGGCCGACGTGACGACTCCGTAAGCCGAGATTTTTGATTCAGATTGCGCGATGCCACGGTCGATCTGCGACTGCTTCGGAGCGCGCTCGGCAGCGACCAGCGCATCAACGATGGATGCCGTATCGAAACCTGAGCCCGCATTAAGCGCACCGATGATTTCCGAACCAGCCATGCTTGCTCCCTATCCATTTCGTCGAGTGTTATCGACCATTACTGCAATAACTTTAGAACATTCTGTGCGGAGGCATTCGCCTGCGCTAGCATTGCGACGGACGCTTGTTGCAAGACTTGAGCTCTCGCAAGTCGTGTCGATTCAGCAGCAAAGTCTGCATCCATCACTCGCGACATAGAGGCCGACGTGTTTTCGGAAATGTTCATCAAGTTCGAAATTGTTGACTCAAGACGATTCGCAACCGCACCCAGACCACCACGAATACTAGCCAACGTCTCAAGTGCAGCATCCACGACCGTCATTGATAGTGACGCTCCCTCACGAGTTGAGATATCGATCTGCGAGACGTAGCGAACGTCCTCAGCTTTGTGCGTCCCTCCACCAATCGCATCGAGAGAACCCGTAAAACCGAGATCAACCAGGTCATCACCGGATAATGAAATCATACTCGTTGAGTCTGCAGGCCCACCTGTCACTGCGAAACGGAAGGTATCGCCGCCACGATTGAAGACTGCAGTCATTTCAATACCGTTGGCAGCCAACTGTGCGTTCAACTCGGTAACGACATCATCCATGGACTCAAAGGTCTGACCATCAAGATTTGAGGCCTCACCAGAGGCAGTCACTGGACCACCAAATGCTTCGACGATGCTAGTCCCGCTAACCGTCACGTCGTAACCACCCGCCGGCTCGAAACTCATGGTATAGCCACTACCACTACCGCCTACCGTGAATGTGAAACCCTCGTCAATAAAGTTCTCATTGGCAGCTGCTTCCAGATAGGACATGTAATCGTCAAACGAAACTGAAGAGTCTGTTGATCCAAGGCTTACTGTTTTGGAGTGGATTGCTCCGGTGACTCGGTCAACGACCTCTACAGTCACCGCGTTATCGGTCAGATCGATTCCATTTGAGAAGGCACCAGCCTCCACTGAGGTCCTAGAGCCTGCCTCGCCAACGGGTGCCACGCCAATCGCCGCTATGGTGATGGGAGCCCCCGTGAAAGCCAATGACTGCGTCGCTGATCCACCCCCGATTAAGTCAATCGCATTCCCAGCGGTCGCTTCACTATCGTTTGTGGCAAGCTGGATAGTGTTTTCATCAATCACGATCGCGTAATAAGTCGTTCCATCGACTAAGGCCGCGTCGTTATCACTTCCATCATCGTAAACCAGGGTCGAACCAGTCGTCAGACCATGATTGTCGAGAGTGATGTAGTTTGTATCGTTGTCAATTCCGCCCCCAATCACCCAGCTGTCAGATGCTTGTCCCAGCTGCGTTGATTCGTCAGATCCAACTTGAATACCAAGCGTCTGACCAAAGAAATTACCATACAGATCGACCTGAGAACCGTCTGTGCTTGCAAATGAAAGACCCCACGAGCTGTCTGTCGAGTTCTGTGTTGCGGTCACGTTAACTGTCACCGCGGCCGTTGCACCAATCTGGGTCGAGTTTGTAATTTGTTCCTGAACAGCGCGTGCCAAATGCTGCATGTTGAAATAATCGTCTGATGGGATAGTCAGACGTGTCGGATTCCCACCGTCGATCGAGACATACAGTTGATCACCAGTGTCCGCGGTCACTGTTATGGGAGAAATGCCGAATGGCTTAACGTAGTCGGCATCCTGAGGATCATTATTTGCGGCATTCGCAACGGATCCCAAAATGATTGACCCACCGGTGCCTGATTGAGCTGCTTCACCTGTTGAAAGCCCGTTTGACAGCGCGGACGCATTGGCAACAGTTCCCGTCAAAGTCTCAACTAATCCATTTGAACTGCCGCGATACGCGCTGTGCTCAGCAACGACAATGGTTCCGATACCGCCGGCAACAGTGAGCTGAACCAAGCCTTGGTCTGTGACAGAGACTTCAATCGCCTCATCACCTTGGAAGTAGACACTCTCGTTTAATGCCTCTTGCAGCGCCTCGACAAATTGGTCTTCAGTCACCGTCGTCGCCGTACTACTGACGCCCGCGTCTGTAAGATATTGCTTTAGATCAATGTCCGCGAAGCCACCGTTATTCACATTAATCGCAAGTTGAGTTGCTGCCTCATCAATCGGTCCGGCAGAAATCGTCAGTTTCCGCTCACCGGATCCATCCGAAATCTGATGACCGAAACCGTCTCCAGTCAAACTTAACTCAGTGCCCGCCAACGCATTAGAATCGTTGGACGCCAACTGGATGGTGTTCGCGTCCACGTTGATCACATAATAGGTTGTACCGGAAACCAGGCCCGCATCGTTATCGGCGGCCAAATACTGTACCGCATCACCTGTGCTGTAGCCGTGATTCGTAATCGTAATCGAATCATTATCGACATCCGAGATAGACCATGAATTGGCAACATCGATGTCAGGACTCGTTGACGGACCATCTACATTCAACGCATTCGAATTGGTCAAAAATGAGGTGCCGCCAAGCTGGATGCTATACCCATCCTCAGACGCGAAAACAAGACCCCAGTCGCCATTATCATCGGTATCTGCAGCCACCGTGATCGGAAAATCGCCCTCAGCAGAGAATGGGCTGTTATCAATGGCATCCTGTACCGCATTCGCCAGATGCTCCATCGAATAATAAGTACCAGCTGTCACCTCGATCACTGTCGGTGCACCATCATTGATCGCGAGTGTGAACGTATCATTGAGGCCGGCTGTGATCACACGATTGCTAATCCCCAGCGGTTTGACTGGACCGTACGCATTATCAGCAGCGTCGTTGATAGTCTGGCCAAGCGTCAATGATCCGGTCCCGGACTCAGCGGACTCAGTACTCTTGCCTATTAAACTCTCTTCTGTTGGAGGCGTATCTTTGATTAAAAAGGCCGCTAAACCGTTGCTTACCGCGCGGGTAATGGTCTCGCCGACACCATCGCCGTCGACCTCGATGGGAACAGGTGTATCAGCAAGTGCATTTGCAGATGACGCGGCTAACTGAATCGTATTTTC
>Ga0209654_1002617_pt1 | contig 12094 bp, 11 predicted proteins | sample SaaInl1SG_22_DNA_FD_184646 | JGI IMG/M metagenome (GOLD analysis project Ga0209654, IMG submission 184646) | Marine microbial communities from expanding oxygen minimum zones in the Saanich Inlet - ESP_161SG_22_DNA (SPAdes) (version 2) | ecosystem: Environmental > Aquatic > Marine > Intertidal... | reverse complement strand
TCCTTTAGGGTTAGGTAGTACGCTATCCCTTTACCTTGTAACTTTTGCAGAATTAGCAGCCCCGATTTTTATCATTGTTGGTTTTAAAACCCGCATTATGGCGCTGATCACCTCTTTTGCTATGGCTGTTGCTGCGTTTATTGCACATGGTGCCGATCCACTAGCAAAGAAGGAAATGGCGCTACTTTATTTAGTTGGATTTCTATGTATTGCCCTAATGGGGGCGGGGAGATATTCATTAGACCACCGCACTAGATAATCCTAATCCTGAACAACCAGATCCTTTTGGTCACTGCGATTATATTCGGGCTGAATCGTAACGTGGTTAATCTTGAATCTTTGCCAAAGGAGTTGTTCGATCTGTAATTGTAGTTCTTGAAATTCTATAAGACTTAAATTTTCTCTGAGGTCAAGATGAGCCTCAAGGTGAATTTCTGTGTCGTTCAGTTTCCAAATATGTATATGATGAAGTCGTGTATTTGGGTCTAGTTGTTCGACGGCAGAAACAACCTCATCAAGACTAATTTCAACCGGAGTGTATAGCATTAAAATTTGAATCGATTCTTTCAATAAATCATATCCGATATAAATGAGATAGATAGAAATCAAAATCCCAAGTAAGGGATCAACCCAGTAAACATCAAAATAGTAAATGGTAATACCACCGACTAAAACAATCACACTGGCCATTAGATCTGACAATAAGTGAATATATGCGGATTTCAAATTAATGTTATTTTCAGTTTGTTTGTGCAATAAAAACACACTCAAACCATTTCCTGCTATGGCAATTAGAGATAGTAGAACAACGGTTTTTTCCTCAACGGGTTGAGGATCTAATAATCGCTGAATCGACTCTATAATGAGCCAAAGCGAGAGTAGCACTAAAGAAATTGAATTGATGAATGCAGCAATGATTTCAGCTCTCTTATAGCCAAATGTTTTATCAGAAGTTGCTCGTTTCTTCGCTAATCGGTTCGCGGTGTAGCTCACCAACAATGAAATCACGTCACTGAAATTATGCGCGGCATCGGTAAGTAAGGCGATACTTCCCGATAGTATACCACCGATCACCTGAGATGCGGTAATACCTAGATTTAATAAAATAATTAACCCCAGTTTTTTTGAGGAGGTATGATGTCTGTAATTGGACATTTTGATTAGCGCAAAAAGCGCTGAATAAGTGTTTGTTTATTCTCTACAAGATAATCAAGAAATGCCTTTGAAAGAGGTGATTGTTTGTTACAACGATTGTAAACTATCCTCCAGAAAGTTACTATAGGCAGGTCGTTCTGCTCAATGATATGCAATTCTCCTCTCTGTAATTCATCAGCAATACCGATATAAGGTAAAATAGAATAGCCTAAACCGGCCATAACAGCTTGTTTCACGGCCTCGTTTGTAGATAACTCAAAGGATTTCTTTTTGGATTCTTTATCAAAGTATTCATCCATTGCTTTTCTTGTTGCTGACCCAGATTCTCTGTAGATTAGAGGCATTCCTGGATCGTATTCTGGGGTTTTACCCACAAGGTATAATTGATTCTCAAATAGGACCTCCTCATGAATTAGAAGGTCTTCTGGAACTACAGAAATAAGCGCAAAGTCAATTTCGTTTTCTTTAAGCTGATTAATTACATCTTCTTTATTCGATATTTCGATTTTAAGATCAATATTGGGGTATTGTTTTAAAAATCCTTGAACTAAATAGGGTATGACATACTTGCCTGTTGAGGCTGATACGATTTTCAACTCTCCTGCTTCTAAATTCTTGTAGGCCTTAGTTAGGTCGGTAATTTCTTGAGCCTTTCGCAAAACTTCATTGGCTAGTTTTTCAATTTTAAAACCGTATTCGCTAATCTTAATTCCTCTTCCTTTTTTCAAATAGAGTGGAAACTCAAAGTTTTCTTGAAAGTTTTTTAACTGAATAGAAAGTGCTGGCTGCGTCATTCGAAGCTTATCTGCTGCTTTCGATATGCTCTTCTGCTTTACTACCTCACTGAAAATACGGAGTTGATGAAAACTATAATTCATAAACTATTTTATATATGAAATCCCAACAATTAAAATATAAAATTATCAATAATAAGATTCAATTTCGCGTTCCAAATCCAGTGTACTTATGGAATGGAATTTATTGTTTGACAATTTTCGTAACCCAGCTCTTTTATTTTTCGTCCTTGGTATTATTGCTTCTCAACTTAAGAGCGATCTCAAGGTTCCAGAGAATTCATCGCGGTTTATCTCCCTCTATCTTCTTTTTAGTATTGGGTTTAAGGGCGGACAGGAGTTAGCCCACAGCACCTTTTCTAATGAGATACTCTGGGCTTTAGGTGCTGGTATTTTGTTGGCTCTAATGGTTCCAATTTATGTTTTCTTCATAGCAAAGCTTCGATTTACTCTTGAGGATTCTTCCGCAGTTGCAGCCTCTTATGGTTCGGTTTCGGCGGTCACCTTTGTAACGGCAGTTAGTTTTCTAGAAGTGCAGGGCTTGAATTATAGTGGATATATGGTTGCTGTAATGGCACTAATGGAGGCTCCTTCAATAATGGCTGGTGTGATTCTCTTATCGCTATTTCAGAAAAGGTCATTTTCATACACCAAGTTGCTAGGAGTTGTAAGGCATGCATTCACTAATGGGAGTGTTTTGCTGATTCTGGGGAGTCTTTTTATTGGGTTTTTTTCTAGCGATTCTCAGGCAGAAGGAATCGCTCCTTTTACAACAGATATTTTTAAAGGTTTTTTGTCAATTTTCTTATTGGATATGGGACTGACGTGTGGAAGTCGATTAAGAGGATTTGCGGCCCAAGGAAGTTTTGCCTTGACTCTTGCGATTTTGTTACCGTTGTTAAACGGGATAGTGGTGGCCTATTTAAGTGGTTTCATATTAACTGCAGTAGGGGATCGATTACTTCTGACTATTCTCGCGGGAAGTGCCTCTTATATTGCTGTCCCAGCTGCAATGCGATTTGCAGTGCCTGAGGCAAATCCTGGTCTCTATTTAACGATGGCGTTAGCGATTACCTTTCCGCTCAATGTGATGTTTGGAATACCCTTATATGAATACCTAATTTTCAACTTTTTTAGTTAGTCTTCGCTTGAGGCTCTGGTGATCTTATCGTTTAAGGTTCTACCTAATCCGATATTCTCGAAACGCTCAATGATCAAATAGTCTAGGTTCTGTTTATCTAATTGATGGAATGCGGCATAAAGCTTTTCGGCTATTTCACTAAGGTCTCCTCCTCTTGAAAGCGCTATTGTCTGGGCGGCAAGTTTATGTGGCTTTGTATGGGCCGGATAGATGACGCCAATTTTATTCATGCTTCCGAATTCTTCTAAGTGTTTCTCGATAGAATCAACAATTCTCAATGGAGTATTAGGCGCATAGTGCCTTTTGATCATTCCCGGAGCGACAATCGTTTCTTTAGCACTTGATGACTGGTGCAATAGATAAGTTTCGGGGAGTACTTCTTGTAATGACTCTAACGAAATAGTTCCTTGTCTAAAAACCACAGGTCGGCCATGATCATCGAACCCAACGATGGTAGACTCTAGCCCTAATTTACATTCACCACCATCAATAATTGGGACATCAGCACCCAAACTGTCACAAACATGAGAAGGCTTAGTAGGACTGATGTGTTTGAAACGATTCGCGCTTGGCGCAACCAAAGGAAAGTCTAGTTTCTTCAATAAATCTTGAGCAATCGGATGACTAGGCATTCGAATTGCGACAGAAGGTTTATCTGCCGTGATTTGATTTGATACACTTTCTCTTTTAGGTAGCAATAGGGTCAGTGGACCAGGCCAAAATTTGTCTGCCAATATTTTTGCGTTTTCAGGAAAAGTCGAAACCAGATCTGCTAATCTTTCATAGTTGGCGATATGCACAATTAAGGGATTATAGCTCGGTCTGCCTTTAGTCTCAAAAACACGTGAAACCGCCGTTTCAGAAAAAGCATTAGCCGCCAAGCCGTAAACCGTTTCGGTAGGTATAGCAACTACCTTATCTAGCTTTAGAAAATCTACCGCTTCCTCTATTGAAACTAATTTCATGTGCGCAAAGATAGTTGCTATAGCGCTTCGATAAGCATAGCCGACGCACCTCCGCCTCCGTTGCAAATTGCCGCGATTCCATATCGCATATTGCGAGCCCTTAAGGCATGTACAAGCGTTACAACTATACGTGTACCTGAACAACCGATCGGATGCCCTAATGATACTGCACCACCATTGACATTAATCTTGTCTAACTCTATTTTTAATGCTTCAGCGAATGCGAGAGGAACCATTGCGAAAGCCTCGTTGATCTCAAAAAGATCAATTTCTTCTAGAGTAATACCAGTTGTCTTCAATAAAGCTTTAGTAGCTTCAATCGGAGCTAGTGTAAATCTGGCAGGTGAAAGGGAGGTTTCGCTGTAGCCAATAATCTTAGCAATAGGCTTAGACGAAAATGTTTCAAGTCCTTTACTATTTGCCAGTAGAATCGCTGCGGCCCCATCATTGATCGTTGAAGCATTCGCTGCGGTAATTGTTCCGTCAGGGTCAAAGGCCGGTTTTAGCTGTGATACTTTATCAAAATTTACTCTAAAGCACTCTTCGTCTTTATCGATAAGAACCACTCCTTTTTTGCTGCTAATCGATATGGGGCAGACTTCATTACTAAATGACTTCTCTTCCCAGGCCTTTTGAGCGCGCTTATATGAGGCTATACTATACTGGTCTTGAGCTTCTCGGCTTATCCCTTTTTCTTTGCAAACTTTTTCGGCTAAAACTCCCATGGCAACCCCTTTGGTAGCATCGGTAAGCCCATCATAGGCAAGGCCGTCAATGAGTTTTTGATCTCCAAATTTAACCCCCCAACGAGCTGCCCGATCATAGTAGGGAATGTTTGACATGCTCTCAGTTCCAGCAGCTATCACCAATTTTCTTTGGTTCAATTGTAGTGTTTGAGCTGCAAGTATGATTGATTTTAAACCAGAAGCACAAACCTTATTAATAGTGGTGGCAGGTGATTTTTCAGAAATGCCTGCTTTTAGAGCCGCTTGTCGGGCAGGTGCTTGACCAACCCCTGCAGCGCAAACATTTCCCAAAAAAGTTTCCTCTACTTCTCGTCCTGAAACTCCAGCCGATTGAAGAGTTGCTTTGATGGCTTCTGAGGCTAGATCAATTGCTGTAAGTGAAGCCAGTTCTGATCCAAAACTTGCTATAGGTGTGCGCTTTGCGGCTAATAAATAGATATCAGTGTTTACTTTCATAGAGGGTATTATTCAGATCAATAAAAAATTGAATCGCAGCAGGATTTCGAAGAGAGTCTAACGAAACCACTCCTTCAGGTGATTGGCCTTCGAGAATCTTACGAACAGGAATTTCTAGTTTCTTACCGCTCAGAGTGTAAGGTAGGTCATCGACTTGCCAAATTCGATCGGCCTGATGTCTTGGTGATAAATTAGTTTTGAGATGCCTATTGATTTTCTGAGCAGATAGGCCCTTACTCGTCTTAACGAAAAGCAATAGTTCATCTTGGCCTTTATGGTTTAAGTGAAGGACTAGGCTGTCTTCTACACCTTCTAATTGCTTTAGACTTTGATCAATTTCTGCAGTGCCGATACGAACTCCATGTCTGTTGAGGGTAGCATCAGATCGACCATAAATGATGAAACTACCTCGAGTGGTCTCTTCTGCCCAATCTCCATGCCGCCAAATGTTCTCGTAGTCATAGTAATAGCTACTTAGATATTTAGAATGCTTAGCGTCATTCCAAAAATAAATAGGCATAGAAATTAGTGGAGCGGTTAATACGAGTTCACCTGGAGTGTTGATTATCTTCTCGCCTCTTTCATTAAAGATTTCGACGGCGGCTCCTAAGAGTTTGCATTGTAATTCTCCAGGCTCTGATTCTGATCCCGGCAGGCCTCCAAGAAAAGCAGAACACACGTCTGTTCCTCCACTAAGCGAGATGATATGGGTGTTTGGGAATCGCTGTTTTAAAGCGGCTGCAACCTCTTTGTGTAAAACAGATCCTGTAGCACCGATACTCTTTAGCTGAGGCTGATGCGCTACGTTACTGAGCTTTGAGATTTTTGATAATAAGTGGCTGTAATACACAGACCCGTGACCAAAATGATTGACCTCAAATTCACGAGCAAATTCCCATAATCGATCAGGATTGGGGTAGAATGAATCTCCGTGATATAGACATAAGGTTGCCCCTAGAAGTAGTGAGCCTAGACTGTAATTGTACATCATCCATCCAGTTGTGCTATACCAGAAATAACGGTCGCCTCTATGAACATCTTGATGCAGGCCTAGAGCTTTGCAATGCTCAAGAATCATTCCGCCGGTGCGATGAGTTATAGCTTTAGGCTTGCCTGTGGTACCTGAAGAAAACAAGATCCAGATCGGATGGTCAAACTCTACTTTTTCAAATGCTAGTTGATCTAATTCGTGTGACTCTTCTGTAAAATCGAGGTCGAGAACAATCAAATGTTCAATACTAGGAATCCTCTCTTCTAATTTTTTAAGAACCTCTGAACGATCAAAATACTTGCCTCGAAAAGTATAACCAGTATGTGCAACCAATAGTTTTGGTTCGATTAGTTCAAATCGATCTTGAACAGCCTTGTCTCCAAATTCTGGTGGACAGCTCGCCCAAATTGCTCCTAAAGCATTGGTGGCTAAAAAGGCGGCAACGGTATCGGGCCGATTAAGGACATAACCAGCAACTCGATCTCCTTTCTTAAGCCCATAATGCTCAAAGCTATTTTTATAGTGGAGAACCTTTGCAAGAAGTGAAGGCCAACTCACCGAAAGGAGGTTGCCTTCTTCATCAGAATAACGAATCGCAACCCCATCTGATCTAAAGTGCTTAAATACCTCGTAGGTATAACTTAAAGTTGCTCCAGTGAACCATCGGGTGTCGATGAGGTGATCTCCTGTTTCTAGGATTCTCTGAGGTTGGTCAAAAAATTTTATTTCGAAAAATTCAGCAAGAAATTGCCAGAATTCTGCTAGATTATTCACGCTGTACTGATGCAACTCTGAATAGGTTTTAAAGTCTCTCTGGAGTTGCTGCTCTAGTTTATTTTTAAACGATTTTAAGCGTGTTTTCATAGCTCGTTTTCTATCACTTAAGTTACCCAAATTTTGTTGAGTTACCTAGGTTGCAAATCATCTATGATGAATTAAATACTATTGTGTACTTTTCCTGTAACAACCTTTATTGAGAAACGAATGAGTATCAACCAACCTGATTTTAAACAAGTTCTAGGGCAAATTTCTCGGTTAATTGCTGTCACATCCACTGTATTGTTGCTTATGGTTGCTATTATTTTTATTGGGGTTTTGGTCTCTGGTCCTACAGAAGATTGGCATAGCTTATACGTAGAATCTCCTGATGTTATTTTGAGCGAAAAGATGGCTTTAGAAACTGCTGTTGAATATCAATCTCAGGATATACAGTATGGGCATGAATTAATCACCAACACTGATCAGCTTATTGGTATGGCCGTTGACGATGAATCAATGAGATACACGGGTAATGTTCTGAGGTGTTCGAGTTGTCATCTTCAAGGCGGTACCCAATCTTATGGAATCGCCCTAGTAGGTGTCACCGATCGATTTCCTCAATTTAGAGGCCGAGAGAATAAAGAAGGTACCTTAACTGAACGTATTAACGGGTGTATGACCCGAAGTATGAATGGTATACCACTACCTGAAGATGGAAAAGAAATGAAAGCTATACTCGCGTACATTTCTTGGTTAGATGATTATTTCGGAGAAGAAGCTTCTTCGGTTTTTCCAGGTTTAAAGCCTATTGAATTACCCAATAGAGCGGTGGATCTAGCTAGGGGTGAAGCCATCTTTAACCAGCAATGCACCCTTTGTCATCAATCGAACGGCCAAGGTCTTGCTAGTTCAGATACTTCTGGGGCTTCGTATACGTATCCTCCGCTTTGGGGTGATTTCTCTTATAATAATGGTGCTGGAATGCATCGAGTGATTACTGCTGCGCAATTTATTAAGTACAACATGCCTTTTGGTATTACGCATGAGTCTGCGTTACTTAGTGATGAAGATGCCTATGATGTTGCCGGATATATGAATAGCCACAATCGTCCCTTAAGAGACCATTTAGATTTGGATTTTCCTGATCGCAAAAGGAAGCCAATGTCTACTCCGTATGGGCCTTATGCAGATGATTTCTCTTCTAAACAGCACAAGTATGGGCCTTATCAGCCGATCGCTGAATATTATAAAGAGGTCTATCAAATGACGAAGAAAAAATAGCCACAAAAAAACCCGCCATCGGCGGGTTTTAATTTGTTGTACTGATTTGATTATCTGATTACGATACCAAATGCATGTTGAAAGTGAGAAACTCCGTAAGAAGCAGGGGTGTGTTTGAAAGTGCTGTCATAAGTAAGACCTAAGTGATCAGTAATCCAAACATTTAAACCAGCTCCAAGGTTAACTGTTCCTGAAGAGAAATCTCCCATCCAGTATTTACCAGCACCAGCTAGTACGTAAGGATCAAACTTAGTGTCGCTTAAGAAGTTATAACGAACTGATGCGTCAGCTCCAATATAACTTTCCTTAACAGACTGTGTTCCTAACTTAGAAATTGAACCTGTGCTACCTCTTAGAGCAACAGAGAATCCATTTTCTAGGAAATAAGTTCCTTGAACATAAGTTACCGATGGTGCTACATTCCAGTTATCTGCAGCTTTAAAAAAATCTTGAAATAAGGCACCCGCGTAGTCGTTTGTTGCATTTGTTGGAAATGCATCTACTCCTGTGAAACCTACGCTGAAGGTGTAACGGTTATCCGCATCTTGAGCTTGTGCCCCAAATGATAGCGCAAGAATCGCAACAAGAGTCATTAATGATTTGATTGTTTTCATGTGATTTGAGTATGGTTATGCTATAAAATTAAGTCAAATAATTGAAATGTGTTAATATAAGTGAGTTAGCCTCTCTTGCAAATGATTGAAACCTCTTTGCTATCGCATAAAATGTGACCGTTTTCAACGAGATATTTTAGGGCGTTCATTGAAACTTCGATTTCACCCTTGTCAATAATTTTGGTAGCAGACAAGTGAATTTCTTCGAATCCTGCGGTTTTAAATGCCTTGTAATTGGATGAATTTATTCCTCCTCCTGGTAAAATTGTGGTGTGGTAGTTTCTATTCCAGGTGGTTAAAGTCTCTAGTGCATCGATGGCTTTGGCGCATCCGCCCGATGTGAGAATTCTTTGTGCCCCGAGATCATCTAGTTGGCCAAGAGCCTCCTCTTTATTTGGGATCCAATCGAAGGCTCTGTGGAAGGTAAAGGGTAAACCTGCTCCAGCGTTTATTAATCTCCTGGTGTTTTTGATGTCAAGGGTATGATCACTATTTAATACCCCAGAGACAATTCCACTTACCCCCAAAGATTTGGCCATTTCAATATCTGCGACCATCAGATCGATTTCACTTTCAGAATAGGTAAAATCTCCTCCTCTCGGACGTATCAAGACATGAATACCAATAGACAGTTTTTGGACTGCTTTTTCGATTAAGCCCCATGAAGGAGTAACACCCCCGAGAGCTAAAGCCAAGCAAAGTTCAATGCGATTGGCTCCTGCTTTTTCGGCGATAAGGGCAGAATCGATAGAATCGACACAGATTTCAACGATCATTTGATAGCTATTATTAGCTTCAATGTAGTAACTTTTAGATCTAAATCAATAGATATGAAACGCAGAACCTTCTTTTCTCTATCTGCCATGGGCTCGGCAAGTCTTTTGTTTGCTAAATCAAGAATGAATACTGTAAGACAATATCAAGGCAGTAGTATTAAGGTGATTGCTACGTGGAATGTGCCTAATGCGGTAGACGCAGCGCTTGAACAGTTAAACCAATCGGCTAGCGCCTTAGACGCTATTGAGGCCGGATGTAGGGTTGAAGAATCGGATCTTTCCAATAGCTCTGTCGGTAAAGGAGGGCTCCCAGACCGAGAAGGAAGAGTTACTCTTGATGCCTGTATTATGGATGCTCAAGGTAATGCAGGTTCTGTAGTGTTTCTAGAAGAGATTGAACATCCAATATCGGTAGCTCGAAAGGTAATGGAGAACTCACCTCATGTCATTCTAGCCGGTGAAGGTGCGCAGCAATTCGCCCTTCAGCAGGGTTTTGAAAAGACCAATTTGCTGACAGAATCTTCTAAAGCGGCCTGGGAAAAGTGGTTAGAAACCGCCCAGTATAAGCCGATTATTAATATTGAAAATCATGACACCATTGGTATGTTGGCTATCGATAATGCGGGTAATATATCAGGGGGATGTACCACCAGCGGTCTAGCTTACAAGATGCGCGGCCGTGTCGGTGATTCACCAATTATTGGTTCTGGGTTATTTATTGATAACGAAGTAGGTGGAGCTACAGCTACGGGAATGGGGGAGGAGATATTGAAAAGTGTCGGAAGCTTCTTAATCGTCGAACTCATGCGCCAGGGCATGCATCCTCAACAGGCTTGTGAAGAAGCGGTTCGTCGAATCGCTAAGAAAGGTGGCGATCGTGTGAAGGATTTCCAAGCTGGATTTGTAGCCCTTAGAAAAGATGGAGAAACAGGGGGATTCGCTATTCATCCTGGATTTAATTACACCATCGGCGACTCAAGAGGAAAGACCCTTTTAACTCCAAGCACGCTACTTTAGGCGTTTTAGTTGACGTTCTATTTTGGCTATAATCTTTTCGATTTCTGAATCGGGCTCAATAATGGTGTAGTTTTCCCAGAAAAGCGGATCGTAGAAGCCTTCAAGAGATTCAATAAGCACCTTGTTGGGTCTTAGTCTAGCCTTCTCCTCGATCAGGCCTTTGCTTCGTTCTTCTAACCAATCGGTAATAGCCATTTCGGCTTCTATCTGATAGGTTCTTCTAAACAGACGAGATTTCCAATTAATCCTAAACTCTAAGTCAATTTTACCATATTGGAGGAGCCAACTATCTCCCTTTGGAGCGTAATCGATTTGATAATGCATTTGGGTCGGCCAAATATCCATTCCTTCAGGTTTCTTCTTAACGAAGATCTTAGAGGCTCTCTCTCGATTTGAAACGTCTAGATCTAAGTCTGCTCGAACTAAATCAAATGAAGTTTTATTGAGGTATAATACTCCAGAGAAGTTAGGGCTTTTAGAGCTACTCTTTGGTTCGAAGGCTACTTGAAGTACCTCTTGTTCATTATAATCAAGGGTGCCCAAATAAGTGTATTGGTAAAACTCTAGGTTATTCTCTTCAAATACAATTTCTGGGTATTTGGCTAAATCGGTATATAGAATATTGAACGGCCCCCCTTGCAATTTCACGGCTACTGAATCGATAGATCGATAATTATTTGCTTTTCGAAGCTGATTCAAAAACACTAGGTCATTGAGATCACTAGTGTTAGGCCGTTTCACAATACTTATAACTGCTTCGGCTAAGGATAGGTTATTTCCTCGTTTTTGAATACGTTCTCGAAAGAAACCTAGAGCCTGAATAGAGTTTTTGTCCTCGTATTCTTTGCGTCTACTAAGCATTCTTTCAATGAGCTGCTGAGGTTCTCGATAACCTTCTACATTAATCTCTTTTAAGCGTATTTCTCTGGGTTCTAGATAATAGACGAGGTTTTCTGTAGTGTCGTATTGATTGTAGTTATAGCTAGTCTGATTAAAACCAATTCCTCCGATTCGAAGTTGAATAGAGTCGCCCTGATTACTTATAGGAATCGTGAATCCTCCCTCTGAATTGGTTATAATTCTTACTATAGAATTTCCTTCAAGCTCTACTAATGCTCCTTCGATAGGTTCTTTGGTGTAAGTGTGAAGTACTTGACCACTGATTCGTTTCTGAGCAAACGAAAATGTTGCAAATAGTAGGGCAAAACAGAAGAAAATTGGTCTCATAATCTTTTTATTATAAAAATTAAAAAAGGCACTCTAACTAAAGAGTGCCTCTCTTAATTAGGATGCTAAAACTTTACTCAAACTAGTATCCTGGGTTTTGCGTTAGTGCTCCGGCACTTAAGTCGATTGCTTGAAGTGGAATTGGTAGAAGCGTGTGCTTGTCTTGAACCGT
>Ga0209654_1002607_pt1 | contig 12142 bp, 11 predicted proteins | sample SaaInl1SG_22_DNA_FD_184646 | JGI IMG/M metagenome (GOLD analysis project Ga0209654, IMG submission 184646) | Marine microbial communities from expanding oxygen minimum zones in the Saanich Inlet - ESP_161SG_22_DNA (SPAdes) (version 2) | ecosystem: Environmental > Aquatic > Marine > Intertidal... | reverse complement strand
ACCATGCTGAAGATCTCTAGCTGGTTTTAGTTATTTCCACTTCGTAGTCATTGCAAAGCCAATCATGGCGATGCCGAAACCAATCAAGATGTTCCAGTTGGAAAGATCGATTGGTGTTGCGCTGCCTAGTGGGTAGCGCGCTGAAGAGATGTAGAACAACAGGATCCAGGCCAGGCCAAAGAGCATAAAGCCGAACATGACGGCCTTGTACCAGGTTGGGTTCTCTGCCTCTTCGCCAACCACCTGTGGTTTTAGCGGCTTGGAGTCATTGTTCTTGCGTGATTTCGAATCTGCCATGCCAAGTAGCTTAATGCCCGAACTGGATTGTCGCTATCCGATTAGGCTATTCACACCATGGTAAACATCCTTGTTTTAGATAATTACGACAGCTTTGTCTACACCCTGAACGGCTATTTGCAGCAGCTCGGAGCCACGACAACTGTCATGCGCAATGACTCAATCGAGGAAAGCGAACTACCTGCACTTCTAGAAAAGTTTGATGCGGTGCTGATTTCACCCGGACCCGGAAATCCAGCAAGCGCTGGATTGTCTATTCCAACCGTGAAGTTTGCCCTTGAAACCAACTACCCGGTGTTTGGGGTTTGCCTGGGTCACCAGGCGATCGCCGAGGCACTTGGTGGTCGGGTTGAAAGCGCTCCAGAGCTAATGCATGGCAAGACCTCAAAGGTGAACCACTCTGGAAGCACGATTTTGGATGGCCTGCCACAGGGCTTTATGGCCACCAGGTATCACTCGCTGGCGGTTGTCCCAGAAACTGTTCCTGAGGAACTGTTAGTAACCGGACAAACCGAGTCTGGCGTGATCATGAGCCTGCAGCACAAAACCAAACCCATCTATGGGGTTCAGTTCCACCCAGAGTCGGTCATGACCGAGGGTGGCTACGCGATGTTGGCCAACTGGCTGGAGACCCTTGGTCTTGAGGGCGCGAAGGAAAAGGCTAAACACCTAAGCCCGAGAATAGAAGCTAACTAACCAACAACTGTTTCAGTTGGCGTTGGGGTTGGAGTAGGTTCAACCACTCCGCCGATGCACTCAACATACAAAACGATGTTCTGCAGTTGCGCGGCCTCACCGGGAAGCACTGACTGCTCCAATACGACTGACCCCGGTGTTCCGGTGCAGGTAAGGGCATCCAGCACCTCAACCGAGACCGTGTAACCAATCGACGGGTTAGTCAAAATGCTTCTAGCTTCTAGAACCTCAAGGTTTCTAACATCTGGAACCTGAACCGTGCCATCAGACAGAATCACATTCACAACCGTTCCAAGCGGAAGCTTGGAGTTTGTGACCGGGTCCGAGGCAATCACAACGCCCTTGGGCACAATCGGTGAGCCGACCACGGTAATGCTTCCAACCGTGAGCCCCTGGCCCTCAATCAGGGCCACCGCATCTGCTTCGGATTTACCAACCAGGTTTGGAACAGTTACCTCGGTTGCACCACTGGACACATACAGAGTGACGGCGGTGTTGGAAAGAACCTGAGTTCCAGCCTCTGGAACCTGGCGGATTACGACTCCCTCAGGAACGCTCTCACTCTTTTCATAAACCCGCAGCACAACTAGATCCTGCGAGGTGAGGGTGCTGTAGGCGTCCTCATACAGAGAACCCTGAACGCTAGCAACCTGAACGCCGCTTGTTGGTGAAACGGTTGGGCCTGAGCCACCTAAGTTCATCACCCAGAACAGCAGTCCAACCAAAATCACAACCACACCGGTACCCAAGCCCCACAGCACGCTGGCACCTAGCTTGTTTGAGGTGGCGGTGATTTGGCTGCTTGGGGCAGTTTCAAAGCCATCAATCAATGACGTTGGAAGTTCATTTGATGAAGCCGCGCTTATTAGCTCAGTCGCGTCAAAGTCAACCGGGGCCATCTTCTTGGTTTTTGCTGTCGAGGCCAGCGGGGTGCCAGCCTGAGCTGCAAGCAAGTGCTCGCGGAAGTCTTCTGCGGTCTGGAAGCGCTCGTCGCGGTCTTTGCTCATTGCTCGCAACACAACCGCATCCAGTTCTGGAGAAACTGCGGAATTGAATTCGGATGGAGCTGGGGCTGCCTCGGAAACATGCTGGTAGGCAACAGACACGGCGCTCTCACCAGTGAAAGGTGGCCTACCGGCAAGCAATTCATACAGAATCACACCGGTTGAGTAGAGGTCGGTTCGACCATCAACCGCATCGCCACGAGCTTGCTCGGGAGAGAAATACTGAGCGGTGCCAACGATGCCGGCGGTAGCGGCCTGAGTCGCGGAGTTGTCACTCACGGCCCTGGCAATGCCGAAGTCCATCACCTTGATTGATTCGCCTTCGCCAACAATTACGTTGGCGGGCTTAATGTCGCGGTGTACAACACCGGCTCGGTGGGAAACCTCAAGCGCGGTCAAGATGCCGGAGACATACTTGACTGCCTTCTCAATGTTGAGGCTCTTTTCGGCAATGATCTCTCGAAGCAGCTTGCCGCGAACCAACTCCATGACGATGAATGGAGTTTTGACGGTTTGACCGTTTGCATCGGTGGACTCTTCTTCACCGGCGTCATAAACCCGAACGATGGTTGGGTGGGCCATGCGCGCACTTGCCTGCGCTTCCTGTCGGAAGCGCGATTCGAAGTTTGCATCATTGGCAAGGTCTGATTTTAAAAGTTTGATGGCAACGGTGCGACCGAGTCTTGTGTCAAAGCCCTCGAAGACCTCGGCCATTCCGCCGCGGCCAACCAGCTGACCCAGCCTGTATCGGCCTGCAATCAGTCTTTCGTTCTCACTCAAAGTCGCTCTTTCCCGCCTATTGAAGTCTAGTTTTTCTTTTGCAAATTTCGCTCGTGTTTCGGTTACAGTCTCATTACTCTGTTGTCCCCTAATTCGTCGGGGTCGGCGTTGGTGATGGCGTTGGAGTTGGCGTTGGGGTGGCCGCCGGATCTCCTGGAACCTCGGCTGGGACATCAGCAACCGGAGGATCGGTCACGATTGGCTGCCCGGTGGCTGGGTCTGTCTCGACCGGAGTTGGCTCAACTGCTGGGTCTGACGCTGGAATCTCGATTGGGATGTCTTCAAAGTCGCCAACGTAGTAGGTGACGCTGATGACGGCGCCGCGAACGATGTTTCCAGTTGGGGAAACCGCGTACACGACCCGAACCTCTGGTGAGCTGCCGGGAATCAGTTCCCCTGGAATGGCATTCACAACAAACCCGCGCTCGGTCAATAGCGCTGTTACCTCGCTCAGGTTTTTGCCAACGACATCGGAGACTAAAACAATTGATGATTCTGGCTCGGTTGCCTCAGGTTCAGCCTCAGCAGGACTTGGACTCGGGCTGGTGGTTTGGCTTGGACTTGTTGCTGGCTCTTCGGCACTTGGCTCCGACAAGATCGCAACAATCACAACGATTGCGGTTAGACCCAGCAGCCCAAGAGTTGCAAGCCAGGGCCAAACAATCGGAGCTTTTGGCAACGGCGCGGTGTCGGTGGAGAGCACCTCGGTAACCGGGTCGTTTTCTGGCTCCACCGGCTTGGCTGGAACCCCCTTGCGCTTTTCTCTGAGGAGCGCTTCTGCTCGGATTGCCAGCGAGGTGCCGGACTCTGGTCGTTGGTTTGGCTTCTTGGCTAGACAGCTGAGGACTAGATTCTGAACCCGCGGGTCAATTGAGTCTGATAGCGCCGGCGGCATTTCGTTGATGTGAGCCATGGCAATTGCCATTTGGTTCTCACCCCGGAATGGACGCTTGCCTGCCAGTGCCTCGTAGGCAACCACACCAAGTGAATAGAGGTCAGTTGCCGAGGTCGAAGATTTTCCAGTGGCCTGCTCTGGTGCCAAGTATTGAACTGTGCCCATCACCTGACCGGTTTTGGTTAGCGGGACCTGGTCTCCAACTCTTGCAATGCCAAAGTCGGTGATCTTTACCTTGCCCTCAGGAGTGATAAGCAGGTTCCCGGGCTTAATGTCTCGATGCACTAGACCTCTGGCGTGGGCTGCGGCCAGTGCCCTCGAGGTTTGCGCGATGATGTCCAGCACCTGCTCCTCTGGAAGTTTTCGCTCTCGCTCCAGCAGCCTGGAAAGCGATTCACCCGGAACCAGCTCCATCACCAAAAAGGCAGAACCGGTGTCCTCGCCATAGTCATAAACATTTGCAATGCCCTCGTGCTCAACAAGAGCAGCGGAGCGTGCCTCAGTCCGGAAACGCTCTAGGAAATCAGGGTCGGACAGGTACTCTTGCTTCAAAATTTTGATTGCGACCGTGCGCAGAATCAGCTCGTCCTCGGCCTGCCAAACCTCACCCATGCCGCCAATGGCAATGCGCAGCTGGAGCCGATAGCGGTCACCGTAGAGCTGCCCTACTGCAGGTTTCATCGATCCATCACCACCCGCATCACAGCTTTGGCGATCGGAGCGGCAATCTGATTACCGGTTCCGTTTTGTCCTATGCCACCACCGTCTTCGACCACAACAGTCACCACAATCTCAGGCGACTCGGCTGGAGCGAACCCGGTGAACCAGAGGGTGTAGGGATCTTCAACGCCGTTCTGAGCGGTTCCGGTCTTGCCGGCAACTGCAACCTGCGAAATGCCAGCGTTGGTAGCTGCACCAAACTCAACCGAATCAACCATCATTCTGGTGATCAGGGCAGCGGTCTCTCTAGACATCGGGGATGACAAAACTTGTGGGCTTAGTTGGCTCAGCACATTTAGGTTGCTGGCAACAACCTGATCCACCAGTTGCGGTTTCATCAAGACACCCTGATTCGCAATTGCAGCTGTCACCATCGCCATTTGCAATGGCGAGACCCGAACATCAAACTGACCAAAACCAGTCAGTGCAACCTGGCTAAGTTCCATCTCTTGCGGGTAGGTGCTCGGGGTCACCGAAAGCGGAATTGCTAAGTCATCGGAGAACCCCATCAGCTCGGCTTGGGCCCGGATTCGGTCCTGACCGAGGTCAACTGCCAACATCGCAAACGGAATGTTGCAGGACCGAATCAGTGCTTGCTCCAGCGTGACCAGAGTGCCCTCACCACATGTTTTCCCGGAGGAGTTTTGAATCGTGGTGGTGGTTCCAGGCAGGCGGTAGTCAGCCAGATTCTCGAAGGTGGTGGTGGTGCTGTAGCGGCCAGACTCTAGTGCTGCTGCTGCGACAACTAGCTTGAAGACAGACCCGGGGTGGTAGAGGTCCCCAGCAATCGCTCTGTTGATCAGCGGCTGGTCCTCATCCTCGAGGTAGGTGCGGTAGGCAGCATTGACCGGCTCATATTCGTGACCGGAGAGCAGGTTGGCGTCAAAGGTTGGCTTGGAAACCATGGCCAGGATGCGGCCAGTTGCCGGTTCCAGCGCAACAACCGCACCCTTTCTGTTGCCGAGCGCATCCCAGGCGGCTCTCTGCAGTTCTGGATCCAGGCTCAATTCAACCGCGGCTCCAGTCACCGGGTTTCCATCGAGAAGCGCGTTGATCTGTTCAAAGAACTGCGCTGAGCTTTGTCCAGCCAGCAGTGAGTTCATTGATCTTTCAATGCCGGCAGAGCCGGTGAAGACGCTGAAGAAACCGACCACTGGCGAATAGAGAACTGAATCGTATTCGCGCAGGAATCGGTACTGGTCGTTCACGGCGCCGCTAACAACAACTTCTTCTTGCCCGACCAGAATCGAACCGCGCTGAGTTTTGTAGGTCTCATATGCGGCGCGAACGTTTCTCGCATCTTGATACAGCGACTGTGTTCTAACCACCTGAATCGAAGAGGCAATTGCAAACAGAGCAATAAACATCACCGTCAGTGCTAACCCAACTCGCCTCACCTGCCGGTTCATTCGCTCACCCGCTTCAGTGAGGAGTCAGACAGAACCAGAAGTAACCCAATGATTGACCAGTTAGCAAGCAGTGAACTGCCACCGGCGGCTAGGAAAGGTGTGGTCAGGCCGGTAAGTGGCAACAACCCCATCACCCCACCACAAACTACGAATACCTGCAGCCCAATTACGAAGGCCAAACCCAGTGCGAGCAGTTTCGAGAACTCATCCTGGTGAGTGTTGGCAACACGCAGTCCTCGATAAACAATCAAGAGGTAGATGGCCAGGATTGCGAACACTCCAGCAAGCCCGAGCTCTTCGCCAAGGGCCGCAAAAATAAAGTCGCTTTCAGCAAGCGGAATCAGCTGTGGGAAGCCCGAGCCCAGCCCTGACCCAATCACGTCACCGTGAGCCATTCCAAACAGCCCCTGAACCAGCTGGTAGCTGCCGCCAACAGCGGTGTAGTTTTCCTGAGACAGCGGGTTCAGCCAGCTTTCAAAACGAGAACCTACGTAGTCAAAGAGCCGAGATGCCACCAGCGCACCGGTGATCATCATCACCATGCCGATGCCGACATAAAAAGCGCGGCCGGTTGCGGTGTAGATCATCACCAGGAACAGTCCAAAATACAAAATGGAGGTTCCCAGATCGCGCTGGATAACCAAAACCCCAATTGATGCCACCCAGAACAGCAACACCGGGCCAAGGTCCTTGGCCCCAGGAATCTTCATCCCTAGAACCCTCGAGCCAATCTCAGAAAGCGGGCCCTTTCTGGAAACCAGGTAGCCAGCAAAGAAGATTGCCAAGAGAATCTTGGCAATTTCTCCCGGCTGGAAACTTAGCTCGCCAATGCCAACCCAGAGAGTTGCGCCATTGACTGTTCTGCCGATTACCGGTGCTGCCGGCAACATCAACAAAATAACCGCTCCGGCCCCTGCCAAGTATGGGAAGCGCCTAAGCGTTAGTGGGTTTGGAATAAGCCTCACCACAACCGCTGCGATCAACATCGCGAAACAGCTCAACCAAACCTGTCGCTCAGCGAAAAGATCGGTTCCGCCGCGAGTGATCTCGGCCAAGTCAAGTCGGTAAATCATGGCGATGCCCAGACCGTTTAGCAAAAATGCCAGCGGCAGCAGTAAGCCATCGGCATTCAGAGCATATTTGCGCAGCACGTAGTGCAGGATCCAGGCACTCACGGTTGGCGGGGCCCAATAAAGCAGCATGTCCCAGCTCATCACCTGGTTCACTGCCAACTGAATTTGGGAGAGGGCAAATGCATGAATTCCGGCAACCCAGAACAGCAGCACCGCTTCGAAGTTTCTGGAACGGGGAACAGCCTTGAGCAGCAGCGGGATTGCAGAGGTCAGCGAGACGTTACTCATTGATTGTCTGCCTTAGCTGGTCAAGAATTCTTTGAGCTTCTTCCAGAGACTCGGCCGAGATCGAGCGCTCAATCAGTGTTTGTTGGAACTGTGAAAGGTCTACAAGGTTGATCTCAGAGACAAAGTAGGGGCTCGAGAACTTCCATGGCCCGAGTTGCTCCCGGATTCCCTGATAAATAGTGACCTGACCGTCCAGGACATCAACGTAGTAGCGGGTTTGGGTGTACTGATAGGCACCAAAGCCAAGGCCAACCAGAATGCCGGCAAACAACAACCAGCCAAGAATCATCCGCACTCCGCGCCAGCGCAGCTTGCGCTGGGTTTCGGCAAGGATCTTCTCCAATAGCTCTTCTGACTCCGGAGCATATTTGGCTGGGTCCTCTGGGCTTTGCAGTAGCTCCAGCAGCGACATTGGGTTGAACAGACGCAGGATTTTGCCACCCTTGCGCTCTTCAATAATTACCTCGTGATCCGCCGAGCCAACGAAGTGGGCACCGGGTTCGAAATCTGCCTGGACGGTTGGGCGAACGATGTCGGTGATTACCACAGTCACGTTGTCAGGTGCACCGTGTTCGAGGGCCTCGCCAACTAGCAGCTCAGCAGCCTCCTCGGTTGGGACACTGGAGGCAAGAATGTTTGCCATCACGTCATCCGGAACAACGCCACTGAGGCCATCACTGCAAACCATCCAGCGGTCACCGGGCAGCGCATCGAAGAGCGCAATGTCGAGTTCAGGGTCACCCTGAACGTCACCGAGCACGCGCATCAGAACGCTTCGTCGCGGGTGGACCAGCGCCTCTTCCTCGGTGATTCTGCCCAGGTCAACAAGTTTTTGAACAAAGGTGTGGTCTTTGGTGATCTGCTCAACCTGTCCGGAGCGCATTCTGTAGATGCGCGAGTCTCCGATGTGAGCGGTGATGATCTGGCTGCCGTGGATCAACAGGCCAGAGAAAGTGGTGCCCATGCCCTGAAGCTCTGGGTGCTCAACAACTGTTCCAGTCAGCATCGAGTTGGCCTCGATGACACCGGCCTTCAGGCTCTCAATTGCCTCTTCAACCGTGTCGTATTTGCTGTCGGTCAGAGCAACGCGCTGCGAGGTGATGGCAGATGCAATGTCGCCACCGGCGTGACCGCCCATGCCATCAGCCACAAAAAATAGCTGGTAACCGGAATAGCCAGAGTCCTGATTCGAACTGCGATGCTTTCCGATATCGCTAGCTGCATAGCTGATGGTTTTGATAGCCAAGTGTCTAAGACCTCAGCTCAAAGGTTGTGGTGCCAATCCTGATGGTCATGCCGGCCTTGATGGTCACCGGGGTGGTGATCTTCTTGCCATCGAGGTGGGTGCCGTTCGTTGAATTCAAGTCCTGCAGCACCCAGTCCTGGCCAACCAGCACCAACTTGGCATGCATGGATGAAGCAAACTCATCACTGATAACCATGTCGGAACTCGGCGCTCTTCCGATCAAAACTTCCTTCTTGCCTTCAAGCGAAATGTTGGTGCCAGCTGTCCTGCCGGTCAGAACCGAAATCTGAGTTGGCTCAAAAACACCCGAGTCATCAATGCCAAGGCTTGCAGCAGAACCAGCAGCAAGCTGCGGAGCGTTCTGCCTAGCAATCCTGCTGATCACTCTTCGGCCATACAGGTCAGCTCGAATAACTGAAAGCAGGCTCAGGATAAACACCCAGAGCACAGCAACAAAGCCAATGCGCACTAGAAATAGCGCCAGTTCACTCACTTGGCTCTCCCGTCAGTGGCAATAGGTCAAAGTCAAATTCTGTCCTACCGGCGGTTATTTTGCTGCCAGATCTCAAAACAACCTCACTGATTCGAGCTCCATCAACAAATGTTCCGTTGGTGGACCCGAGGTCCCGAATGGCCGCAACATCGCCATTGAAGGCAATCTCAAAGTGAATTCGGCTAAGGCCTCGATCGTCGATTGCAAAATCAGCACTGATGTCTCTGCCGAAAGTAACGGTTCCAGATTTCAGTTCTTGGCGCTCACCGTTGAAGGTAATAACTGGCTGCCAGGTAACAAGTGACTTCACGGCGGCAGAACCAACTTGAACTCTGCCCCTAGCAAGCTTCGCATCTGCTTCTAGCTTGAGCTCAATCTCGCCGGTTAGGCGATAGCCCTTCTGGGAGGCGTGGGCTACGACCTCGGCGCGAATGGCCTTTAGTAGTTGTTCAGTCACTTCTTGGCTGTCGTGATCAGAGACCTTAATCAGATATCGGTGCGGAACCAGCACTCGGTCTTCGCCAGCCGCAGTGGCTGCAACATCCATGGCGTTCTTGACTGCCTGAGAGATTTCGATTGGCTGCAGCTGCCTTTTAGATATCTTCGCGAACAGAGACGAGACTCCGCCCTCGATGCGCGCTTCTGCCTTATCAAGAAAGCCCACAATGCCTGCCTTCATCCGCGGTCTTTGGGTGTCCCAAGTCTACCGCCACCTTGCTAAAAGTGGGCTGGAACAAATTTTGACTAGCGCTGATTCTGGTGTTTGGTGATGTTGCGAATTAGTGTTGTCAGTCTGACCGAATCAGGAAAATAAATTGCTCGAAACTTTTCTCATAACCTTGGAAGCGCTCGGCGTGCTGGCATTTGCGCTCTCGGGCATCATCGAGGCAGCCAGAAAGCAGTTTGACCTGGTTGGAGTCGTCATGGTTGGTGCGATAGCTGCTTTTGGCGGTGGAACGCTCCGAGACGTGCTGCTTGATCGACGTCCATTTTTCTGGGTTGAGCAAGAGTTTTGGGTTTGGGCCCTAATAGGCGTTGGTTTGGTGCTGCCATTTTTCTTCCGAGCCAACCACATTGCCCTGACCGAAAAGGCGATGTTGATTCCAGATGCGTTTGGGCTCGGAATCTTTGCCGCCGGTGGCACTCACCTGGCCCTGGTGTCGGGCATGAGCCCGATGATCTCGGTGCTAATGGGTGTGATCACTGCGGTTGCCGGTGGTGTGCTGCGAGACGTTTTGGTCAATGAAGTTCCCAGGGCTTTCCACGACCACCAGCCTTACGCCGCCATCGCATTTGCCGGTGGTTGGGTTGTCGTGCTGCTTGGTTACCTACAAACACCCGAGTATGTAGACGTTTTGATCGCGGCCGTGTTGATGGTTGCGGTAAGGCTGTTGTCAGTCAAGTTCAAGTGGGAACTGTTCCGCTGGCGCTACCTCTAATTCAGTTAACTCCCAGACAACTCCCAATTCTGGCAAAAAACTGGCAAGAGCCTTTGGGCTTCCTGATTTTTGGTTCTTTTCCAAGATTGGCTCCCTAGCTTGTTCCTTGTCCAAACACAGACAAGGAACAACTATGAAGAAGAAATCAAAAATCGCTTTGGCGGCAACCGCAACACTGACTGCCGGCGCCTTGGCATTCGCACTGCCGTCTCTTGCGGACCACGGGTCTAAGCAGGGTTCCAACCGAGGCTTTGGCATGGAGCAAGGTCAGGCAGAGCATCAGGCACCAAACCTTGTCAGCATCTCGGCAACAATTACTGACATCCCAGCCGACCTCACTGACGTTCGTCAGGCTGCAATGGGTGCCACCTATGAAGTTTTCAAATTGGCAGATGACGCCACCGAAGTTCCAGCGGTAAAGCCAACCGATCGATCAAGGACCGTGGCAATTCGACCAGCAATGGTTGATGGCGAGCCTGTAGTTCCCGAAATTATCGACGGTCAGATTGCAGCTGAGCTGACATTTCCAGCGCCACGAGAGGCCGGAGTAGTCAAGCTTGGCCTCTACCCATCAAACGGCTCTGACCCAATCTTGGTAACGGTAACCACTGATGACGCCGGCCAAACCAGCGTTGTTTCATCAGCCGAGCTTTCACTGAGCTATGACGCGGCGGTCTCTGCGACCAACCAGGAACGCATGGCTGAACGAGGTCAGCAAGGCCGAGGACCTGGCGGCAAGGGCAAACGAATGGGTCACGGTCCAGACCACGACCACGAGGACTTCGATGATGTCCAGGACGAAGCCCAAGAAATCGAATCCTGAGAGCTTCCTGAAAAATTGGTGCTGAAACCCTGATTTTTCAAAAGGAAAGCGACCTCGCTTCGTAAATTTGACGTATCGCGATTTACATCGCATACCCTCCTAATAGGAGAGCCCCCGAAATGCAGACTCGGGGGTTTTCTTCTTTAACCTATTTCTTGAAGCTTCTGCCGGCCCCTGGTGTGGGCATCAGAGCACTTTAGGTTTGCTGGGTCGGTGAAGCAGCTTTCGCAAAGCAACACCAAGTCCTTGCAACCGGCTCCCTGACAGTTTCTGAAGCTGGAAGTTGGACCGGAGCAGTTCTCACACTCGCCGATGGTCAGCGCCTCATCGGAGAAGTTGTGGGTCATGCGCTTATCAAATACGTAAAGCGAACCCTCCCACAATCCCTTGTCTCGGTACTTCTCGCCATAGCGAACAATGCCGCCCTGGATCTGATAAACCTCTTTGAAGCCACGGTTTAGCATTACTGCACTCAGGATCTCGCAGCGGATTCCGCCGGTGCAGTATGTGACAATTGGCTTATCTTTCAGGTGGTCATACTTGCCAGATTCCAGCTCTGCCACGAAGTCGTGAGTGGTTTGAACATCAGGGACAATCGCGTTTTTGAACTTGCCAATCTTTGCCTCAAAGGCATTGCGGCCATCAAAGAAGACGACGTCATCGCCGCGTTCTGCGACCAGCTCGTTGACCTGCTGCGGCTTTAGGTGCTTGCCACCATTTACAACTCCAGACTTCTCAACCTTGACTTCTTCAGGAGTGGTGAATGCCACCAACTCTTTCCTTACCTTGACCGAAAGCTTTGGGAAATCGTCCCCTAGGCCATCAGACCATTTGAAGTCGATCTTGCCAAAACCAGGGTATTCCTTGGTTGCCCGAGCGTATTTCTTCAGGTCCTCCATGTCACCGCCGAGGGTGCCGTTAATGCCGTGCTTAGAAATCAGAATGCGGCCTTTTAGATTCAGTGACTGACACAGGGTCT
>Ga0209654_1002604_pt1 | contig 12149 bp, 25 predicted proteins | sample SaaInl1SG_22_DNA_FD_184646 | JGI IMG/M metagenome (GOLD analysis project Ga0209654, IMG submission 184646) | Marine microbial communities from expanding oxygen minimum zones in the Saanich Inlet - ESP_161SG_22_DNA (SPAdes) (version 2) | ecosystem: Environmental > Aquatic > Marine > Intertidal... | reverse complement strand
TACAACAGAAAAAAAAGTTAAAAAAGATTTGGTAGTTTAAAATATATTTTGTATATTTGTACTATATTTAAAAAGATGAATTGGGAGTCAGTACATATAAGTGATAAAATACATTGGTTAAAAGATGTAGTAATGAACTCCACCAACTACAAAGATGGTGATGAGTTAATTATAAACGCACTTATAACAGGTTCTAAGAATACCTTTAGTGGTGAGATGGGATTTGATATCCAACCTCATCATATGAAATATATGAGAGAGTTATGGAATGAGCATATAGTTACTCAGAAAGATAATTCAATCATACTTAAATTGCGAGAGAAGAGTTAAGAGAAACTCGCTACACAACCAGTGTAGAGAAGTTGGGGCAGTTCCAACCTTTCGCTCAAATGCGGGAAAAGAGTTAAGAGAAACTCGCCGTACTTCCAGTACGGAGATGGTGGGGCAGTTCCACCTTCCCGCTCTAAATTAAAAATTGAATAAAATGGATTATAAAGATATTCATAAATTAGCAGAAATACAATATCTAACAGGAAGGTTAGATGAACTCTACAAAGGGTATGTTCCAAACCATACCTCAACAAAAGGAAGAACAATTGATAGTCGTATATCTAAATACGAAACTAAGTTAATGAACTTAGACCCGATAGCATTCCACTTATATAAAGTACAACATACGAATGTTACAATGGCAAAAAAGAAATCAAAAGCAAAAATATCGGCTTTACTATCCACCATCAAAGATACTTTGATTGATGAGTTCGGATGTGAAACGGATAATAAATTAGTTACACAAATCAACGAGCAATTAAATACTTATTAATATGAGCGAAGAACAAAAAATAGAAGCCATCTTAAATGAAGCAGGTTCGGTTGGACTTAGAAGTAGAACCATAGAATCAGCATATAATATATTACAACGAAGAGGTGATATAGATAGAGTTACTGCATATAACTTAGCATTCAATCAACTATTAGCTACAACAGATGAACCTGATGTAAGGGATGTAATGGCTAATGAAGATGAAGATGATGATGTATTACCTAATAATGAATTCTTATCTGAGAGATTTGCTGATTTAGAAAATGAAGATGGTGAATTAAAAGAAAGTCCTACAGAATGACATCAGAAGAGCAAATAGAAGAAACGTTATATGAGGCTCATGCCTATGGAATTAGAAATGAGGTTATGTCTGAAGCTGTAAAGATGATGGTATTAAACCCAGCGATGGGTAGACCCAAAGCGTATGAATACGCATTAAAAAAACTACTTATAGAAAATGACCAAAGAAGAAATAAATAAATTAGCCGATGAGATATCATTTAGGTTATTGGCTACAAAGAAACATTCCGACCATCAATGGTTAATTGAGGTTCTTACAAAAGCGTTAACACCAAATAGAGATGACAGAAAAAGATTTAATTGAATTAGACTTCACTCGCAATGACGAGGAGGATGGTGACTTTCACTACTACACATACGACATAGGCTCCTTCTGTTTAATCTCTACATCAAACGATGAGGTTGAGAATGATGAGTGGTTTGTTGAGGTATTCGAAACTCCAGAGATTAGATTTACTAATCCTACAGAGTTGAGTGCTCTATTAACGTTACTCAAGAACAATTCAAATTGTTAATAACTTTCAAAAATAAGTTATGAAGTATATAACACAACATCCAATTAAGAAATCAGATTTAGGATTCCACGGAAACTTATTTGGTGGTAAACTATTGGCGTGGTTAGATGCGGCAGCTGCTGGATTTGCTGCAGAGTTTTGTGATACACCTCGTATGGTAACTAAGGCAATTGATAAATGTATATTCAATAAACCTGCGAGAGAAGGTCAACTCCTAAAGATATATGGTGAGGTTGAATCGGTAGGTGGTTCATCAATCACACTACGATTAGAAGCACGTTCACATAATGTTTATAATGGTAAACAGAATATTATACTCGCTACAAACATTACGTTTGTTAGGATAGATGAGATGGGTGATGCTATTCCAATCTCAGATAGGGTTAGAGATAAACTACCAAACAGAAAAGTATTAGATTAATATGCTTATATACTTATCTATAGGAGTTTTACTTGCGTTCATAATGGAACTATTAGCAGCTAAGGGTAAGGTTGGATTCAATAACTTAGAACGAGTCATCATTATAGTAGGTTGGCCCATATGGGTGATTAAGCTTATCCAAAAATACTTATAAAACTTGACAATTTCTTAACATTAAAGAGAAATGAACAAATTAGATAAACAATACATAGACTTACTTCAAACCATACTAGAGTATGGTGTAGAAAAGAGTGATAGAACTGGAACAGGAACCAAATCAATATTCGGTTATACCATCAGGCATAACATGAGGGATGGGTTTCCACTTCTTACAACCAAGAAAATGCCATTCAAAACAATCACTACAGAACTGTTATGGTTCTTAAAGGGAGATACTAACATCAAATACCTTGTGGATAATGGGTGTAACATTTGGAATGGTGATGCATATAAGAACTATATTAGTAAACAATCTAAACCAAAAATTGGGGATTGGGAGAATTATATAGATTGTTATTGTGGTCATACCGATACTTGTGATTGTAGTCCTTTGTTACAAGAAGAATTCATCAACAAAATCAAAACAGATGCTGCGTTTGCTAAACAGTGGGGTGAGTTAGGTCCTATCTATGGTAAGCAATGGAGAAGTTGGGTAGGTAAAAGTAAAACTGCCAAGGGTAGTATTTCAGCAACTGATACATTCGGTTATATAGACCAAATCCAAAATCTAATCAACGACCTTAAAACAAATCCAGACTCAAGACGATTAATGGTTAATGCTTGGAATGTTGGAGAATTAGACCAAATGGTTCTTCCACCTTGTCATTATGGATTCCAAGTTTATACGAGAGAGTTAAGCGGACAAAGATATATTTCATTGATGTGGAATCAACGCTCAGTAGATACATTCTTAGGTTTACCATTCAACATTGCTTCTTATGGATTGTTATTAGAAATTATTGCCAAAGAAGTTAATATGATACCTGATGAATTGATTGGTAATTTAGGTGATACTCATTTATATTCAAATCATATTGAACAAGCCAAAGAACAATTGACAAGAGAACCTATGAAGTTACCTAACATATTATTCAAAGACCATTTGAATGACTTTGATAGTATCATAGATATTTTACGAGTTAAAGATTTTATATTGGATGGTTACCAATCACACGATAGAATTGAAGCACCTTTATCAAATTAATTGATATTTATTCATATGAAAAAACTAATAAACATCATTTCAGCATTCACATATCATATTTTGATATTAGTATATATTACTATAATAGTAGTATTAATTAACACACGAAACACAAAATCAAATTTAGACCCATCACAATATCAAAGTGAAAGTGGTTTTAATTATTTAGAAGATATTGGTGAATTCAACTGATTAATTTCTTAACAATTTCTTAACATTGGAAACTTGTATATATCAAAAAATTGTTGTACTTTAGTAGGGTAATAATGATTAAGAGATATAATATGAAAAATTATCAAGCAATTTTAATGGCAGTAGTAGGAATCGGAATCGGTATCCTTACTATGAATGGAACAATTCAGAACCACATCCATTTTGAGGATGTACTTAACGAAATGGCGTTCGCCGTTGTAGGGTTAATGATTGGTTTATTGGGGTTGATAGCAATCGACTACACTAAACTACTAAAAGGGTTACTTTAATTGTTAATAAGTTGTTAATAACTTTAACAAAAATTTAACATTAAAGGCTTGTTTAAGTGGAAAAAATTCACTACTTTAGTATAGTAATAATTAATAAGAGTAAAATATATGATTAGAGATAGTAAAAAATATAGTTCGTTTTGGTTGAAAGATGACCTCTTCGATGATGGAGATGATGGGTTGAATGTTATAGAATCTAAACATTCAAATCTTATGGCACTTGCCTCTTATAAGAAATCCATCGGTAACTTTGTTAACATCGTTACTAATGATAATATCCCTGTTACATTTGATGTAAGGGGTAGTGATTCTTATACGGATGGTAACTCAGTTGTGATATCGGCTAAGATGGATGATAAAGATTTTGATTCAACTGTTGGGTTGGCTCTGCATGAAGGTTCTCACATTAAGTTAACTGATTTCTCTTCATTAGATACCATCAACAATCACATCGATTTAGTTGTTGGTACATCATTCGTTGAAAATATGATGAGTAAACATTCTAAAGATGAGTGGGGTGCTAAGAATTATATCAAAGGTATCATTAAGAACTTACTTAACGTAATCGAAGATAGGAGAATTGATTACTACATCTATTCTACCTCTCCTGGTTACAAAGGTTACTACCATGCTATGTATGAGAAGTACTTTCATTCTAAGATAGTTGATAAAGGTTTACAATCCTCTGAGTATAGAGATTTAGATTGGGAATCTTATATGTTCCGTATTATCAATATCACCAATTCAAATAGAGACTTAGATGCTCTTCCAAAACTTAGAGAGGTTTGGAATCTTATGAATCTGAAAAATATTCAGAGATTAAACACTACTAACGATTCTATGAATTTGGCTTGTGAGATTTTCAAACTTATTGAGAACTCTCTTCCAGCTGAACAGAAACCAATTGAATCACCTAACCAACAAAATGGTGGTGATGGAGAATCAGATGATGAACAATCAGAAGGCAGTGGTACTGGTGGTGGTGGAGATAACTCTGAAACCAATGGTACTGATAACACCAAGGGTAATGGTGGTAAGGCTAAGGATGGTTCTAATGATACTGATGATACCAAAGGTGATGCTGAAGGTGATGATGTGAAGAAAGGTAGTGGTGGTTACAATCCTAATGGTGCTGGTGGTAGTGGTGTTGATTCTGAAATTACAGATACCAAAACTACTGATGGTAATGGTTCTCTATCAGATAGACAGAAGAGACAATTAGATAACGCTATTGAGAAACAAAAACAATTTCAAAATGGTGATATCAAAAAGAAGAAAGTTTCCAAAGGTGAATCTAAGAAGTTAGATACTTTGGTTAAGAGTGGTATCGAAGAAAAGTTGGCTGGTAAAGATTACCAATCAGGTAGATTCTGGAGAACTGATAAACAAACTCCTGTTATGGTTGTAAGAAACTACACTAAACAATTGGTTGATTCTTATATGATTAGTATGTTATCTTCTTACTCTTGGAGTATTGATAGAAACGAAGAGGCTGTTCAAAAGGGTATCGTATTGGGTACTGTGTTGGGTAAGAAACTTAAACTCAGAAATGAGGAAAGAAGTTTAGTTACTCCTCGAATGAAGAATGGTAAAATCTCAGGCAGATTGTTGCATGAGTTGGGTATGGGTAATGTTCAAATCTTTGACCAAACCATCATCAACAAACACAATCCGGCGTTGGTTCACATTTCGATTGATGCTAGTTCATCAATGAGTGGTGGTAAGTGGAAACAAACTCAAACATCCGCAGTGGCTATCGCTAAAGCAGCATCGATGACTTCTAATTTAGATGTAGTTATTTCATACAGAAGTATTCAACATGAAGCTAATATGTGTCAACCACTAATGTTGATTGCATACGATAGTAGAAAAGATAAGTTCTCTAAGGTTCAACAATTGTTCAAATATCTTAATCCTTGTGGAACTACTCCTGAAGGTTTGTGTTTTGAAACTGTGTTAGATGATATCATCAAAACTAACAAAGGTGTTGATTCTTACTTCATCAACTTCTCAGATGGATGGCCAGGTTTCTCTAACAGAGATATCGATTATGGTGGGGATGAGGCTGTTCAGCATACGGCTAATCAGGTTAAGAAAATCCAACAGGCAGGCGTTAAGGTTCTTTCATACTTTGTTTACGAAGGTTACGAAGGTGGTATCGAAAACTTCAAAGCTATGTATGGTAAATCAGCAACATCAGTAGATTGTACGAATCTGATGGCGTTAACTAAAACATTAAACAAATTGTTTCAGTAAAAGATTTAACAATTTCTTAACATTAGAAATTTGGATAATTAGAATAATTGTCGTACATTAGTAGGGTAATAAGGGTTAAGAGTTTAACCGAATTAAAAAATAAAAATTAAGAAATATGGCTAAATTAAAATTAGTAAACACATTGAGTTCTCAGAAGATGGGAGAAAAAGCAACTGGATTTTATAACCCTAAAAAAACTATTGGTAGAGAATCCAAAGTTAGTGTTTATAGTAGGTTGGGTTTATCGGATGAGCAGTTAATCGCTCCAAAGTACATCACCATTGGTGGTAATCCTCACAAATTGGTAGATGGGAATTGGATTCCACTAAAGAAGATTTAACAATTTCTTAACATTAGAAATTAGGAATTGTAAAATATATTCCGTACTTTAGTAGAGTAATAATTAGTAAGAGTAATAATTAAAAAGTAAAAATTATGAGTAACAAAAGTCAAAGAAGTGTTTTCCTTCAAGTAAAGAAAAATGAGAATAATGAGATTATCCTTATCGATTCCGATGGAACTGAGTTCTTAGTTCCACAACTAAACGAAGTTGGTACATCACTATACAAAAGGTGTGTATCGGCATCTAACAATCCAACTAAGTATTGTATCAAAGCTAGGGTTAAAGGTAACCTTACCGATGGTTCTGTTGAGTTCAACAGAGTGCCAGGTGAAAAGTTCAATGGTTCGGAACCTGTAACTAACTTCAACAAACCTAATGGTGGGTTGGACCAATTTCAAATGAAACAAAAACCAACTATGGAAGTAGCTGATAAACCAATGGAAGAAGATTTCCTAAAGTTTATACATAACGAATCTGAAGGGTTGAAACCTCAGATGTTATTTATGAATCCACTAAAGTGGAAGTACCTAATCAGAAACATTCTGAGAGGTAAAAATATTATGATGACCGGACCTGCTGGTTGTGGTAAAACTATGGCGGCTAAAGCAGCTGCTAATTCAATCGATGGTTACTCTATGGAGATATTCAATTTGGGTTCTACTCAAGACCCTAGAGCTACTCTAATCGGTAACACTCAGTTCGATACTAAGAAAGGTACTGTGTTCTCTCCTTCACCATTTGTGAAAGCTATCCAAACTCCAAACACCGTTATTGTGTTGGATGAGATTAGTAGAGCACACCCTGAGGCTCACAACATTCTGATGACCGTATTGGATGGTGGGCAGAGATACCTAAGATTGGATGAGGCTTCTGATTCGCCTGTTATCAAAGTGGCTGAGGGAGTTTCCTTCATCGCATCGGCTAACATCGGTAATGAGTACACATCGACTAGACAATTGGATAGAGCAATCGTTGATAGATTTACAATCATCGAAATGGATACTCTAACTTCAGAAGAAGAAACTTCATTACTTATGATGATGTATCCTTCAGTTGATGATGTTGTTCTTACTAACGTTGCTAAGATTACTTCGATGACTAGAAGTGATGTGAAGAAAGAAGTTCCTACTCTTTCAAACTCACTATCGACTAGAACGGCTGTTGAGATTGGTTCTCTACTCTACGATGGTTTCAGTTTGGCTGAGGCTGCTGAGATTACTATCTACCCATTGTTCGATGATGCTGGTGGAGCACAGTCAGAGAGAACTTTCATCAAACAATATGTTCAGAAGTTTGTTGGTTCTACTGAAGAAGAAAATCTATTCAATGTAGAAGATGATTCTAATTTAGATAACCCATTTTAATTATTACTCTTGATTACTCCCAAAGGACTCCCACCAAATTAGGTGGGGGTTTATTTGGAAATTAAGAAATAATTTTGTATATTAGTAAAAAAATTATTATGAATAAAAAAGAAGTAGGAGCAAAAGCTATATTAGAAACACTTACCGAAGATGGATTCTTCGATAATGAGTGGATTGATGAACATAAGTTCAGACCACGTTTTTTAAACGCTGTATCTAAACTAAATGAAGATACTACAACTTTTGGAAAGTTGTTTGAGTTAGCAGAGGTTATCTCAAAAGATATTATCAGAGAGAATATTGATAATACTATGAAGGGCTTAATTAAAAAAGGAATAGTAGAATCTGTTGATTCTGATTCCAATGAACCGACTTATAAATTAAATGTAAATAAAAATGAATAAAGATTTAAACAAAGAGAATCCTATTCCAGAAGATTTTTGGAATGAGTTATCTGATGAAGAGATGGATGCGCTTGCTAAAGCACAAGCAGAGGCATCCGAAGAGTTTCAAAACTACGATGAGTGGAAAGAGATGGATGGAGAATACTTCGACCATCTTAGAGCACGATTCGATAAAGGACCGGATGAGATTGGTCCTCGGGTATGGAAATCATATCAAAACAAATTCCTTCCAATGCAGATGATGGTTATCCCAGCGGGTAGACAGCATGATGGCGAACGTGTAGTTCAGATGTTTCACTTAATTGTGGAAGATATGGAAGGTGGTGAATGTAACGGAGAGTATTCTCTTCTATCAGACTCCGAACTATTAGAGAAGTATAACATTAATTTTAATAACTAAAAAAGTAAATATGAAGTATTACAAAGCTAAAGTAAAAGTTATCACACAAGATGATAAAGGTAGACAAAAGAAAAACGTAGAAGAGTATTTGGTACATGCAGTATCGGTAACCGATGCAGAAACTAAAGTTCACGAAGAGTTCAAAAACGATTCAGTAGAGTTTGAAGTAACCTCTGTATTGGAAACTAGAATCATACAAGTAATATCATAACTATGGATTATAAAAAAGGAGATACTGTAGTCGTGAATGTTTATGGTAAAAACAATGTTGGTCTTGTTGTAGAAAAGATTAAAACCACTAAAGGTTCTAAGTACTTTGTTAACACCGAAGATGGTAGAGAGCATGAGGATGTGTATGTAGATTCTAACGAGTCTACTGCATTCATCGATAGTAATCTAACAAAATCATTTGTAAACCATCAGAACAGAGAAGCTAAACTTATAGATGATGTTATTGACATAGTAAATAATCGTTAAGAAATGGAAATTGATAAAGCAAAGTTCAAAAGATTAAAGAAAAAGGTTTTAACCAAATATCCTAAAGCTTCTACTCAACGTACATCCGATGGCAAATATTTTGTATCGGATGGTGTTGGGAACGAATTAATGAAAGAGTATATGATACCTACTCAGAATACTGTAGCAGCTGCGTGGTTTTGGTTAGCTGATGTTATGAAGGTACACCAGAATATAGAACGAACACATCCTAAGAGAATGGATTTGAAATCATTTGAAGCAAAGTTCGCTAGGATATCTAAAAGAAATAAAAAATAACTTAGTTTCATTAATTTGGATTTAATACTTATTAGTATAAGTTAAACAATTAAATTTAAAACAATGCAAAGATATTCAGGAAAGCCCAGAGGGCTTATTAATCAAGGTGGAGCAACTCACCAAAAGGATAGAGATAAGTTAAAGCAGAATGGTAAAAATTATAACTCAATTGATTTTGAAATGAGTAATAAAATCACACTAGCTAACTACAAAGAAAGAAGTAACCCAATCGGTGATTTATTAGTTGGGGGTAAGAGAGTAGAATTAACTTGGTCTGAATGTAATAAGATTATTGCTACATTAGAAGATGCCAAAACATCCCATCAAAGAAAAATACAATTGGGATTGTTTGGCTAAACAAAACTAATTAAATGAAAGCATCAGATTTATTTAAAGAATTAGGACTCGGAGATAGTGATATGGAATCCGCAAGAGAGTGGGTTAACTATAAGCACTTCTCTGAGACTGTTCCCGATGTTTTAACTTTAAATGAATATGTGGATACTGTTTATAAAAAAACAGTAACTATGGATGCTAAACCACACACTTGGTTCTCAGAAAGATATATGTCTGAAAAGTATTTACAATCTAATGTAAGTATCGGTTCAGAATATATAAGTGATTTAGAAAAACGTATTGTTAAGATATTACAGAATGGTAAAACCTACGAGCTACATATTGAAAAGTTTTTAGAGTTATGTTTAAGTGTTGTAAGAAAATCTGAATTAGCATTACCTAAAGAAGCTTTAGTGTATCTAAACGAAATTTATAAAGGAAAACATTAACATCCCAATATTTATATTAGATGAGTATAGAATATATCGACCAACCATATAGAGACAAGATTGTTGAAATCCTATCAACTGATGATAGTGAGGATAAGAAGCAATCTGAATTAAAACTCTATTTACTGAAAGAAGAATACTTCAAACACTTTTATTCAGAACCCACATGGTTAACTAGAGAGATTATTAAAGATTTCAAAAAATGAGTGGAGATAATACTATGGAATGGGCAGGTCTTTGGGATGAAAGTGAATTCAATTTTTTCAAAACATTAGAAGATGAAGATAAACTTATGTACATCTACGACTTATGTTTAGGTGAGTTTGATGAAGAGTTTATTTTTACACCAGATGATGATGAGATATACGATGATATGGAACAGGTATTACGTTCTATGGGAGAATCATTAGAAAATGCAGATGATGAACCATTAGAATCGTTCCGTAATGAAATTAAGGTATTGATAGATACCGATGTTCTAACAATAGAAGGCCCAACATTAGATGTTATACTTAAAGTTGCAAACGATATGCAGTTAAATGGTTTAATACTAATGGATAGAGAGGTTACATTTACAAAATTTGAACCTTGGAATGTAATTCTTAGTTACAAAATCATAGGTAACAGCCCACCATTTTCAGTAAATTAGACATAGTGTCAGTATCTATATGACAAAATGTCAATAAATGCCCTTTGGTACACATTTAGTACTATAGTAATCATAAGAAATTAATTGTTTAACTATAAAAAAGGGAATAAAATGATTTTAACAATGAACAACGCATGGGATTTAATGGATGAGGTATTTAAAAAACCTCAAAGAGATACTCGTAATATGAGATTAGAAGATGATGTACTCACTATGGAATTTGATGTGCCTGGTTTATCAAAAAAAGATATCAACGTAAAGGTAGAAGATTCAGTTCTGTATATTGAAGGTGATAATGAGAAACGAACTTTCAATAAACGTTACAGTATTAGTGAAGATTTTGATGTAACAAAAACATCGGCATCTGTAAAGGATGGTGTATTGACTGTATCAATTCCAAAGATGGAAGAAAAGAAGGCTAAAGTAATTGAAGTATCCGTTAGATAATGTTTAATAAACAAATTTTAAATATTAACAACACTCTATGGATAGTAAAAAGAAGGATACGAATCGACCATCGACCTGTTGTACAAGTATGGAAAGAGCACTTAATGGCTGATAAGGTATTTAAAAAAGAACCTTACTATTATTTTTGTGAAGAAGTTGTGGATATAGAGTGGGAAGATATTTAACAATTTGTTAACATAGGGGACTTGTATAAGTCCCCTTTTTTTTGTATATTAGTAGTATAATAATAATTAAAAATTGTATCATTATGAATTTAGGTTACGCATGTATCAACATGACATTGGGCTCACAAAAGCCAAAAGTTACTACCAATCGTAGTATGATTAAAAAAACTTTCAATGAGAAAGGTATCCCTTATGCATCTGAGCTAGGGATTCAGAATTGTAGAGATTTAGTAGAGATTATCAAATGGAATCATCAGAATGGTATCAACTTCTTTAGGTTGAGTTCAGGTATGTTCCCTTGGGCATCTGAGTACAATCTCACAGAGATGCCACATTACAATCGTATCAAAAACTTATTAGCGGGTGCTGGGCATCTTGCTAAGAAGTACAATCAACGTATCACATCACATCCTGGCCCATTCAATGTATTGGTATCACCTAAAGAAAATGTTGTACAAAATACTATTACTGATTTGACTACGCATGGTGAGGTATTTGATTTGATGGGGTTATCTCGTACTCCGTACAACAAACTCAATATTCATTGTAATGGTGTGTATGGTGATAAGATTGCAGCTATGGATAGGTTCTGTAAGAACTTTGAGAGGTTGCCTGAATCAGTTCAGACTCGTTTGACTGTAGAGAACGATGATAAAGCATCTATGTACTCAGTAAAAGATTTGATGTACATACATGAACGTATTGGTATTCCTATTGTATTCGACTATCACCACCACAAATTTTGTACTGGAGATTTATCAGAGGAAGAAGCTCTCAAACTTGCAGCATCTACTTGG
>Ga0209654_1002603_pt1 | contig 12150 bp, 9 predicted proteins | sample SaaInl1SG_22_DNA_FD_184646 | JGI IMG/M metagenome (GOLD analysis project Ga0209654, IMG submission 184646) | Marine microbial communities from expanding oxygen minimum zones in the Saanich Inlet - ESP_161SG_22_DNA (SPAdes) (version 2) | ecosystem: Environmental > Aquatic > Marine > Intertidal... | reverse complement strand
TAGAGGTCATGGATCAAGGCGGCTTGATTGACCTGCCGCTGCGAGTCAACGGTCTGGAAGTCAAGGTCAGCCCTGTCTCTCCATTGGCAATGGCTCAGAACATGGACGAGATCAACAACATCATGCAGTTTATGCAGATTGCTCAATCTATGGGGCCAGAAGGTCAGATGTCAATCAAGGTGGGCGCTACCGTAGATTACATTGCTGACAAGCTAGGTGTGCCTGCTGTGGTGCGAAATAGCCCACAAGAGCGTGAGCAGATGGCGCAACAAGCTATGCAAATGGCGCAGCAAGCTCAACAAGCGCAACAAGGGCAGGCGGCTCCTGAAGGCGCTCCAATGCCAGAGGGTATGGCATGAGTGGATGGGACGACTTGGAGGGCGGCTTAGCCCCAATTGAGCAAGATCAGAAGCAAATCGATATGAACATCTTGATGGCCCGTACATTCGGGACTGATGATGGAGAGAAGGTGCTAGCGTGGATGCGACAGTTTTATCTGGAACAACCATGTTGGCAACCAGGCGCGGATGCCTCCTTTGGGCAATGGAGGGAAGGACAGAACGCTGTAATCCGCGATATTGAAGCCCGTATCCGAAAGGCAAAAACTAATGACCGATGAGGCAAATGATAACTCTGGCCTGCTAGATTCCGTAACCGTGGATGATGAGCAGACAACCGAGAGCCAAGCGCAAAGCATCGAACACCAACAACCAGAAGCTGAAGAAAAGTCAGCAGCGGAGAGGCCTGATTTCTGGCCTGAGAAGTTCTGGAACAAAGATGAGAACGCCCCTGACATGGAGGGCATGAGCAAATCTTATGCTGAACTTGAAAAACAATTCCGAGCAGGCAAGCACAAACCTCCTGCTGATGGCAATTACAGCTTGGACGGCATTGAGAATATATCTGATGATGATCCTGTTGTCCAATCTTATAAAGGGTGGGCGGCAAAGTACGGAATCAGCCAACAAGCCTTTAGCGAGCTGGCGTCTGAGATTGCTACCATGGGCGGTGAGAAGGCTGAAGAAGTTGAGTACAGCATTAAAAAGGAGCGTGAAGCGCTAGGCCCTAATGCTGATGCAATCATCTCCAATATGGCTACTTGGGCTAAGGGATTGGTTCAAAAGGGCATTTGGGGCAAAGAGGATTTTGATGAGTTCAAGGTCTGGGGCGGCACAGCCAATGGTTTAAAAGCCATGATGAAGCTGCGCTCTACCTATGAGGGGCGTGTACCTACTCAATCAGCACCGTCAGCAGACGCTCCTAGTAAGGAAGAATTGATGGCGATGGTTGGTAACCCTGAGTACAAGACAAATCCGTCATATCGTGCTAAAGTAGAAAAACTCTTTCAGCAAGCATTTCCTGATTGAGTGTCATCTTTCTCCTGAGTGTTGGCCCCTGCTTGACAGGGGTCTTTTTTTTGCTATACTTGTATCCGTTGTCGTGGAAAACAACGTAGGCCACTTAGTTAAGTATCTTGCTCTTTTAAGACACGGGTGTATTGTCTTATTAGGGTTTCCACCAAGGTACTTAATCAAGTGGCTTTTTTGTTTCTACGTCATCCGTCAGGGCGCGTTAGCTATGGTTTGTATGGACTGAACCCAAGAAACACGGGGCTTGCCACACCCGCAAGATAACCCCACTAGCCTGTCAACGAGGGACTAGGGTAGACAGAGTGAAAGCGGTGGGACAAGCGCTCTGTTGGATGAATCGTTGCCTTATGGGTTTACTAGGGGGGTCATTGATTGACCCTCTGGGTAGGGAAGGATACCGTTGCTATCCACCCTTGGGGAAGCTATGCTTAAAAAATAGTTGACACAGATGTAAAACTATGAGATACAATGTGGCTGTGGATAACCCGTAAGGGCCTGCTATGGTGGTGAACCACCCAGTTGCTCGGCTGAAACCGAGAAGCTGAGGCCTGTCAATGGTGACAGATAACCGAGGCGTTAAAACCTTAATTTTCTGGAGTAATCATCATGGCTACTGGTATCGCTACCGCCTTTGTCACGCTATTTGACGCTGAAGTCAAACAAGCCTATCAAGCTGAATCTATGTTGCGTAACGCAGTTCGCCTGCGTACTGGCGTAGAAGGCTCAACATATAAGTTCCCCAAAATCTCTGCTGGCGCTGCTGTTGCCCGTGGTACCTTGTCTAGCGACGTGACCGCCCTTGGCATCACCTACGCTCAGGCTACCGCCACAATGAGCGACTGGGTTGCCGCTGAGTACACCGACATTTTTGGTCAAACCAAGGTTAACTTTGACGAGCGCTCTGAGCTGGTTCAAATCGTTGGTAAGTCAATCGGCCGTCGCTCAGATCAGTTGGTTCTGACTGCTTTGGACGCTGCGTCAACTAGCTTGACTGTTGCCACTAGCGTTGGCGGTGCTGACACTAACCTGAACTTGGACAAGCTGTTGGAAGCCAAGCGCCTGATGGACGCTGGTAACGTGCCATCATCTGACCGTTGCTTTGTGATCCACGCAAACAACTTGGCTGGTCTGTTGGCTGAGACCAAAGTCACCTCTAGCGACTACGCTAACGTTAAGGCGTTGGTGCAGGGTCAAGTTGACACGTTCATGGGCTTCAAGTTCATCACTATGGGTGACTTGAGCGAAGGTGGTTTGCCTTTGGCGTCTGGTGTGCGTACAAACTACGCATTCCACAAGTCTGCTATTGGCTTGGCCGAGAGCCTTGGCCCTAAGACTGAAATCAACTATGTGCCACAGAAGACCTCATGGTTGGTCAACTGTATGTACTCTGCTGGTTCAGTTGGCATCGACAATGCTGGTATTGTTGAAGTCGCCTGTACTGAGTAATCGGTAGCTAGCAACGGGGGGTTCCTGCGGGTCAGGGACTCCCCATTTTTGGATGTGAGGACAAGATGGCAATTGGCGATACAGCGTTAACAGTCTGCTCAGACTCCCTACTATTGCTAGGGGCGCGACCAATCAGTTCTTTTACTGAAGGGACAGACGCCGCTAATTTGTGCGACCGACTCTATCCAGGCATTAAGAAGTCAACTTTGCAAAGCTACCATTGGGGCTTTAGCTTTAAAACAGCTCAGTTGGCAAGAACAATCAATACCCCCGTAAACGAATATCTGTACGAATACGCCCTGCCATCTGATCGGCTAGGGTCTGTGTATCGCGTTTACAACAGCACTAGCGTAGGCGCTCCAACGGTCAAAGACTGGGAGATTATGGGCGACAAGCTGCTTGCCAACTACGAGACTGTTGTTGCGGATTACCAATTCTTGATGGATGAAGCGGCTATGCCTGCTTACTTTATTCAGCTACTCAAATACATGATGGCATGGCACTTAGCCGAGCCTATTACTGACCAGATTGCAAAGACTCAATACTGGCAATCTGTTGCCATTGGCTCCCCAAGCGAAAACAGCCGAGGCGGGTATTTCCGTACCGCGTCAGGCATTGATGGTCAGGGCAACCCGACACAAGCATTTGAAGACTTCAGCTTGATTGACGTGAGGTTCTAATGACCCGCATAGTTCAAATACAAACGAACTTTGCTAGCGGCGAGATTGATCCGCTGCTCCGTGCGCGGGTAGACATCAATCAGTACCAAAACGGCGCAGAACGGCTTGAGAACGTCTTGGTGCAACCGCAAGGCGGGGTACGTCGCAGAGGCGGCATGAAGTACCTCTACGAGCTTCCTGCTGGCGCTAATCCGCAAAACGGCACGCGCACTATTGCTTTTGAGTTTAGCGTTACCGACCACTATATGTTAGTGTTCACTAACCAGCGGATGTACATCTTTAAAGATCGGACGCTGATAACGAACATTAACGGCACAGGCAACGACTACCTTGCTGTTACGGCTGTCACAAGTGATATTCTGTCAACGATGTGCTGGACACAAAGTGCTGACACATTGATTGTCACCCACAAAGACATCAACCCTGTACGCATTGTTCGTGATGCTACTGATTCGTCTTGGACTGTTAGTAATCTAGCGTTTGACAGCATACCTAAATATGCGTTTACGCTATCACTTAGCAACCCTGGGGCAACACTTACGCCATCAGACGTTAGCGGCAGTATTACCTTAACGGCTAGCACAGGCGTGTTCTCTGCTGGCTCTGTTAATCAGTACATCAACATTGCTCCCCAAGGTCGGTGTCGCATTGTTTCTTACATCAGCACCACCAAAGTAGAGGCTGTAACTGAAATCCCGTTGTTTAGCACGGATGTTGTTGCAAGCGGTAATTGGGAGTTAGAAGCTGGTTATGAAAACGTTTGGAGTGTGTCACGGGGGTGGCCTCGCACTTGTACATTCCATGAGGGTCGATTGTTTTTTGGCGGGTCTAGGTCGCGTCCATCAACAATGTGGGGCAGCAAGGTCGCCTTGTTTTTTGACTTCAATCCTGACCAAGCGTATGACGATGACGCCATTGAAGCAACGCTAGATACGAACAGCTTGAACATCATCACAGACATGATCTCTGGTCGTGACTTGCAGGTGTTTACAACTGGTGGCGAGTTCTTTGTCCCGCAACAAGGTCTTGACCCGATTACGCCAGCTAACTTCTTTGCAAAGGCTGTGAGCCGTAATGGTTCACGCGAGGGCATCCGAGTTCAGCAATTGCAGTCTGGTACGTTGTATGTGCAGCGCCAAGGCAAAGCCCTAAATGAGTTCCAGTACAACGACACAACCTTGTCGTACATCAGCACTAGCATTAGCTTGCTGTCTAGCCATTTAATTAACAACCCGATTGAATTGGCGTTACGCAAAGCTAGTAGCACAGAAGAGTCCGACTCTTTGTTGATGTTAAATGGCGACGGCACGATCTCAGCTTACTCGATCTTGCGTCAGCAAAATGTGATTGCGCCAAGCCGCATTATTACTAACGGCGACATCAAGGACGTTGGCGTTGATATTGAAGACATCTACACCGTAACGAAGCGAACCTTTGATAGTGTTGATCGGTACTTTATTGAGGTTCTTGACGACGCTAGCCTTACGGATTGTTCGTTTCAAGGCGGCGCGGCATCTGGTGCGTCTAGCTTGCCGCATGAGGGCGCGTCCATAAACATCCTTGCCGACGGTAATGTGTTGGCGGATGAGGTCGTTACTAGCGGCGCTGTGACTTTTGACCGAGCCAGCACCACTAGCTATGAAGTCGGGCTAGGCTTTAACGTCGTTATCAAAACGCTACCGTTTGAGCCGCGAATGTCTGTTGGTGTGCGTACTGGGTTTAAGAAGCGCATATTGGAAGTCAACGCCATCTTGTATGAAACACAGCATTTGATTATCAACGACGTGCTTGTGCCTATTAGGACATTGGACACAGCGGGTACATTAGACGCATCAACTATTGAGTTTACGGGTACTAAGGTAATCAACGGGTTACTTGGTTACACAAAAGACGCGCAAATTACGGTAAGCCAAAACTTACCATTAAAGCTGACTTTGCTTGGGCTTGAGTTCAAGATGTCGGTGTACGGAGGCACATAAATGGCGGCAATAGCAGCATTTGCGGCGGCTAACGCAGGGACGTTGCAAGCAATCGGCGCGGTAGTTAGCGCTGTTTCAACAATTTCTCAAGCGTCGGCGCAGTCTCAACAATACAAAATGCAAGCTCAACAAGCTGAGTTGCAAGGTCGTCAAAATGCTTTGAATTACAGCAGGCAAGCCTACACGGTGCTAGAAAGGCAACAGCAATTAGCGGGAGCAGCTAGGGCAAGAGCCGCTTCTGGTGGCGTTGATCCTTTGACGGGAAGCCCAATGACCATTCAACAAGTTGACGCAATGAAGGCTGGTGAAGAATACGGCATTGCAAAAGAAAATGCTGAGATGGCCATCTATGGCGGCTTGGCTCAATCCCAGAGTTTACGTTCTGCCGCAAGCACGACAATGACCACAGGCTTACTTTCTGCCGCAGGTAATTTGGCGCTAGCTGGCGGGAAGTATGGCGAGACAATGGTTCCTAAAGTATCAGAGTCAGGAATTGTCTAATGGCAACACTACCACGCTATCAAAACTTAGGCATACAGTACGCTGATCTGCCAAAAATATCTACGGCGGCACAGCAAGCGCAGGTGCAAGGCTTTGAGGTCTTAAACCGTAGCCTAGACCGCATGACTTCTTACTTCCAAGGTCAAGCTGAAACTGAGGCTAAGAAGCAGGCTAAAAAGTATGCTGTTGAAAATCCGCTAACAACAAGCCAGCTAGAGGCGGCATTAAAAGATCCATCAACTTTAAAAATTGAAGGCGCTGGCTCAATATTTCAAGAGACATACCAAGCGTATGCCGCAAGCCAGTTGTCTACCGACTTGCAGTTGCAAGCTGGCACAGAGTTAAAATCGATTGAGCTAGATTTTGAGGCTGGTAATATTGACGCCTCATCTGCTGCTCAAAAGATGCGTGACTTGCTAGACGGGCAATCATCTGTGATGAATATTGTTAGCCCAGAGGCTTCAATTCAACACCGATCTGCTGTTGCTACGTTGGCTAAGACTTCGTACAACAAGGTTCTTGATCTCCAGCAAAAAGCAGACTTTGCCATTGAAAGCGCAAAGTTAGAGCTTGGTTTGCAAAACCTGCCCGCACAGCTTGAGGACATTATCAAATATAACGCGAACTCAATTGACCCAGAGACGGGCAAACCTGTTGACTTGCAAAAGCTGATGGCTATACAACTTCAGCCATACGCCGAATCAATCCGTAAACTAGGCGGCGACAAGTCTTATTTTGAAAAAGCGTTAAAAATGGTGGACGAAGCAAAAGTTGGTGCTTTGTCTGGTTATTTGGCTGATAGAAGCGTTAGCAAAAGCGCATCAGAGATGTCTGACAGATTTTTGAGTGGTGATTTTGGTGACTTAACTAAAGTCTATCAATCGCTAACGCAAGACCAAAAAGACGATGTTTACGCCAAGGCAGCTCAATCGTTTACAACTGAATACACGGCAAGGAAAAATGCCCAGAGCCTGGCTGATGATGAAAACAAGGTGAAGGGCAAAGCGATTGCTTTGCGTGTTTTGGATGGCAACATTTCTGGCAATGAAAAACGGAAGTTAGTTAGGCAAATGGTTGCTCTTGACTACATCACGTTTCAGTCTGGCGAAGAAATGCTGAAGCCCAAAGACCCGCCTATGAACCCGAGGCTTGAGTTTGATCTTCTTAGAAAGATAAACCGTGGCGACTTAACGGCCGACGAACTTGTTAAAGAGTCGCCACGCCTATCAAATAGCCAGTTTGTCTCACTAGGCAGGGCTTTGCTTAATGCTGAAGACGCAGAGGCTAAACGTGCGTTCAAAGCTGTTGCTGGCATCATCGAAGGCCAACAGGTTATTGGTGACTCAAAGATTACGATCTACGGCCTTTTGGATAGAAACTACATGGAGCTTAGAAAGCTCGAAAATCCTGACGGTACGCCTAAATACACGCCTGCCCAAGCAAGGGAAGAGGCTATTAGAAAGTATGAAAAAGATGATACTGCGAAAAACAAACGGGAAAAACGTAATAACGCTGAAAGAATTATTCGGGACGAATTAGGCAATGTAGCCAAAGACATCCCAATTGAGTCTATTGACTTCAACCACGATGCAGTTAAGGGTGTTGCAAACAAAGCCGTAAGAGATCGGTTGATAGAGCAACAGCGCATTTACAAAGAAAATTTATGATTGGCGGCTAGCCTATGGCTGAACTTGAAAAACGATTAAGCACCGAGTGGGATAATTTGTATTATCCTGCCGAGCAAGTGGGAGCTTTGGAGCCAGAGGGCTTGCCTATGGAGGCTCCCGCTGGCAGTCAAGCCGTCACGCCTGCTGAGTTTGCTATGGACATAGGCAATTTGGCTAAAGGTGTTGCGACTGGAGCTATGGGCATTGTTGGCGACACGATCTCCATTGGTCGTGGCTTGTACGAGATTGGTCGTCGTGGTGGCGATGAAAGCGCATTGGATGCGTTCCTGAAGGGCATGGAAGGCCAGACTATTGCTCCGACGACTGAAGACATCAACAAGTGGATTGATGAGAACGTCCCACTGCCAGATCGCATGAAGGGCGGCTCAGTCCCAGGGTTTGTCGGCGAGGTTGTGGCTCCAGTCGGCGCTTTAACCAAGGTTGTAAAAGTTGGGGCTAAAGGCGGCAAGGCTGTTGGTAAGGCTCTTGCAAGCGAAGCAGCCAAGCAGGTTGAAAATATGCTGGATAGGCAAGGCTTAATATTAAAGTTTGGCCCTGACTCCAAAGTTCAAATACCAGTCGCCCCCAAACTTGAAACACCTCAGTTCAATAAATGGTTTGGTGGGAGCAAGGTTTTAGACGCTGAAAGTAAGCCGTTGCTTATGTATCACGGCACAAACAAGGGTGGTAATGAGGGGCTTGACTTTTTTGATACCTACTCAGGGAGACACGGTTTGTTCGGTCAAGGCTCTTATTTCACAGACAACGCTGATGTAGCAAGCTCTTACACAAAAAAAGGCAAGGGGCAAAATCCAGCGGTTTACCCTGTTTACTTGTCTATTAAAAACCCCATTGACATGGATGCTGCCGCCGACCCAAATGTTTGGCTAAAGGCGTTTCCAGACGGTTTAGATTATTTTCCAGAGTCAGGCTCAAACGAAAAGTTTTACAGGGCTATGGAAGAGTTTTATATGGATGAAGGCTACTCTGCTGCCGAAGCTCCAGGCGCAATGATGGAGACTTTAATGGAGATGGGTTTTGATGGCATTACTCACATTGGCGGCGGCAGGGTTGCCCAAGATGGTGTAAAGCACCGCGTCTACATTGCCTTTGAACCAGAGCAAGTTAAGTCCGTTTTCAATAAGGGGACGTTTGACCCTAGCGACTCACGGATTCTAAATAGCGCTGCTGGCGGTAGTGTTGCAAGTGGCGCTGGTTCAGCTACAATGGACAAAGAGCAAAAGGCTAAGTAATGGCAATCAAATCGCTTGATAACAGACTAGATCAGCTTGCTAAAGAAAATACGTCCCTTGATGCGTATTCTAGCGAGGCGGCAAAGGCTTCCCCGCTTGATGACTTGTCAATGCAGACAACATCAACCCCCCAAGAATTTGATGAAGGCGTCCAAGTTGCTAGCTTGCGTGGCGGCATTAAACTTGGCTTAGAGGCCGTTAAAGCTGCAACCAAAAAAACAACGGAGCCAATTGTCAGAGAAGTGGCAGCAGGCGAGAAGGCCGTAGAAGAGGTAAAGAAGGCCGTACAAGCTACTGGCAAAAAGGTTGAAGAAAAGCCTGTTGCCGATGCTGATGCTGCGCTTTTAGCCGATGAAGTACAGGCCGCTCCAGTTGAGGTTGTGGCAAAGAAAACAACTGTACCTGTTACAACAGAAGACAAAGCAATTGCTGGCTTGTCTGCCAAAGCCGCTGAAAAAGCCGCCGATAAACCAGACTTCCTTGATGAGCTAGTTGTTAAATGGGATGAGTTGCGGCAAAAAGATATGTCTGGAAATGTGCCAGGCGAGAACGATGCTGTCTTTTTGTCAAAGAGTACAGAGGTCGCCAACGATACCAATGCTTTGATTGAGGCTTTAGCTCGTGTTGGTGGAACAGGCAAAAAGCGCATTACTTGGCAAGGTGTTGAGCGCGACATAGACCAAAAGGGCTATGGTGTTGATTTCTTAGACAAGTTGGTTTCTGGTAAGTTAAATGTTAATGCGGAGACTGCTAAACGGGTAGCCAATACATACGTTGCTGCCGTTGACCAGATTGAAGCGTCCGTTGATAAGATTGCAAAAGGCATTGCAACGCCAGAAGAAATTGTCAAGACTGAGCAAGCAGTGCAGTTAGCTCAAATTGTCACTCAGGCATCAGAAGGTTACATTACAAACATCGCTCAATCGTTTGGTATTTTGCGGGCTATTAGAACGCCAGATGTCAGAATATCAGACTTGATGACCATGGTTGGCGACCAGGGTGATATGCAAATGTTTGCCCAAGCCTACATGAAGACGAAGAGCGTCCAAGGCCGCGCTGACTTAATTAAGGCAAGGGCTGTCGGCAACAATTGGGAGAAGGTTTTTGGCGTGTATGTCAACACGTTGCTTCAGAACCCTGGCACTCACGTTAAGAACATCTTGTCAAGCACCATATTTTTACCATGGCGGCTGACAGAAAGAGTTGCTGCATCTGGCATTGGCTCGGCTAGGCGTATGTTTGGTCTTGGTGAAAAAGATGCTTATCGGCTATCTGAGGTGTCGTCTATTGTTGTTGCCACCCCTCACGCAATGTTGCAAGGGATCAAGTTGGCTGGTCATGCCTTTACAGAGGGCGTGCCAAAAGATTGGACTGATCCGCTAAAGATTGCACGGCAACAGCAACGCATGGAATTGTTTAACCGTAGTGGGGATGGGTCATTAGCTGACTTGTCTTTGAAGGCGTTAAACATGGTTGCGACCATGCCTGGACGCGCCTTGATGACCGCCGATCAGTTTTTCAGAACGATCAACCAAACACATGAATTGGCGGCTGAAACGACAAGGCTTGCTTTAAATACTTATGACGAGGCGCTTGCCGCAGGCAAATCAGCGACTGATGCTGAAGCTCTTGCATCTGAGGCAATTGCAAAGTTTGTAAAAGACCCGCCGCCAGGAATCAAAGAGCAAGCAGAGGTTGGTACTTTTACGCAGCGCTTAGAAGGAACGGCGGGGAAGATTGCTCAAACATTGCAGCCAGATACGCCAATTAAGCTACTGGTCAGAAGTCAGCTACCGTTCTTGAGCACGCCGATCAACATTTATGGCGAAGTAGTTAGCAGGACTCCTTTTGCGCTTTTTAGCAAAAACTTAATATCTGATCTTAAAAAAGGCGGAACTAGAGAAAGCGATATGGCGCTAGCCAAGATAGGCGTTAGCTCTGCTCTGATGTACCAATCAAGCCAATGGGCGTCACAAGGCGTACTCACTGGTTCTGGCCCAGGAGATCGCGCAAAACGTGCGGCAATGGAGCGGCAGGGCTGGCAAGCGTATAGCTATGTTTACAACACCGAAGACGGTGTTATTGACAACCTGATGAGGTTGGCGATTGATAAATACCCCGGCAAAGTAACTCAAGGGGTGGGTGACTTTGAGGGGAAAATATTTATCAGTTTTCAAGGCCTTGAGCCGTTTGGCGCTCTTTTGGGTATGGGCGCTGATACATTTGAATATGCCAAGTATGAGCAAGACGACAGCAAATATACAGCCGTAGTTGGCGGCTTAGTTTTTGGTATGGCAAACTATATGCTTGAACATCCATTCTTACAGGGTGTTTCAAATTTTGCGTCATTGATTGGCGGTGTAGTACCAAACAAGCGGGAAAACTTTATCCGCATAGTTAACGGCATGACAGAGATGGCTGGTACTGCTCTTTTAACTACTGCAAAAATGCCTGTGCAAGCTATTGGCATGATGGCTAATGACCGTCTAGACGACGAGGCGTACCGTTATGCTTGGAGAGATCATCCAAACTTACCAGCAGGCATTCAAGGTCTTGCAGATGCTTTTGATAAGCAAAGGGCGCGTACTCCTGGTTATGAGGCGTTGGCGGTTTGGGCGGGGATGGAGCCGCTTGAGGTCGCTTTAAATGTATGGGGCAATGAAAAAGTGGATGATTACCCCATGTCGCCTTTGCGAGCTAAAAAAGGCAAATATGATCCCATTGACCAAGCGCTTGATCGGCAAAATATATCACTACCAAACCCGTCATACAACATTACGGTGGTTGATGCAGAAACAGGGCTGTCTGTAAAAACAAAGCTGTCTGATCGAGAGCGGAACAGAATGATTCGCATCGCTAATGACGAACTCGGCTTGCGCAAGAAAATTGGCAAGATTCTTAGCTCATATGAAAAATTTAGCGGCGTTAAAAGAATTCAATTCCGGTCGCTTGTTGAGGCTGAGTTTAGCCAAGTTTTTGACGAGGCCAGAGAAAAGCTAATAGAAGAAAGCATTTACTCTGGTGACATTAAAAATCGCGCTGCTGAAAAGGCGGCGGCGCTTCTTGAATTTGAGCAAGGACGGTAACCATGGCATATCCGATTTCAGACGTAACACGACGCATAGTCTATTCAGGCTCTGCGGGTACTGGCCCGTACAGCTTTGCTTTCGAGGTGCTTGAGCAGACCGACATTGCGGTTTACAAGAACACCACGCTGCTGACAATCACCACGGACTACACCGTAACCATTGGGG
>Ga0209654_1002600_pt1 | contig 12177 bp, 9 predicted proteins | sample SaaInl1SG_22_DNA_FD_184646 | JGI IMG/M metagenome (GOLD analysis project Ga0209654, IMG submission 184646) | Marine microbial communities from expanding oxygen minimum zones in the Saanich Inlet - ESP_161SG_22_DNA (SPAdes) (version 2) | ecosystem: Environmental > Aquatic > Marine > Intertidal... | reverse complement strand
AAGGACTTAAAAAAATTTATAAAAATGATATCGATTACCACAAAGCAGGAATTATTTTAAGTAACTTAAAAGAAAGTTTTGGAGTAAATTATGATTACAGCAAAGAGGTGGCTGAATCTAAACTTATCGATACATTAGATGCTATTAATAGAAAATATGCTAAAGATATGATTGTAAGCGGATGGCAGAATAAAAACCCTTTATGGGGAATGAAGCAGCTTAATAGAAGTAAGCGATACACCACATCATGGAATGAATTATTGGAAGTTGGATAATGTTGGATCTTGGTAAGAGGTGATTTGGTATAAGTTAAAATTATTATCTAGAGGAATCTTCCAGCCCTGGAAAAATATTTCAGTTAAAACGGGATTGAAGTAGATTGAGAAGGGTGGAGAGCCTCTAAAAGTTAAAGGATTAGATTCATCAATTTCATACTCTTTCACATCTTTATTTTGACTTTTTATACAAACAGTTTGTTTTGATGTGCTAGTTAAATGAATATAATTATTCGGCTTCTCAGGAACTCGTTGAGTTTGATAATTCGAGATCTTATTTTCATTTTGATTAAAAATGGATTCGCATGAATCACTTAACTGAGTCATAGTTTCTTCGTCAATGTCGGCGGATATATTCGAGTTCGAGGGCTTCTTTTTTTCCTGATTATTTGAAATTATATCTAAGGGTATCTTTGACTCTAATTTTGGAATCGACTCTTCTTGAATTTCAGGTAAAAGCTCATTATCAATAATATTTTCAGAAACATTATCTTCAGTCTTGTTGAAGATAATTAAAAATAAAGTAAAAAGTAAAGCCAATATTATTGTGTAATTAATATATTTAGGTATGAAAAATTTTAATGATGGTTTGATGGCATCATCAGAACCAACAGACGGTTCATTTTCGATAGGTTGTTCAAGCAATTCATCCTTATTGTTGATAGGAAAAATTTCATCTTCAGAAAGATTGAGAAAAGCAATATATTTTTTAGTAGCAATTTTTTTAAAGTGATCATTAAAAAAACCACCATCCTTATTTTCTTCAATCGATTTAATTTGTTGCACAGACAGGCTGCAGTTGGAGGCAACGGCTTCAATGCTTAATTTGGATTTTAAACGAGCTGCTTTAATTTTTTCAAAATCAATAATCATAATTAGTGTTAGTCATCAAAATAGTCTAAATAAAATAATAGCAACTATCGTTGGAGGGATAGCACCCATTAAAAGTCCCAAAGGGCTTATAGAGGACTCTTCAAAATGTTTCTTAAGTATGCTTATACCTGCTGGATTTGGAGCATTAGCGATAACAGTTAAACCACCACCAGTTACTGCACCAGCTACAAGTGAAACTTTAAAAGGCTCACTTAATCCTTCAACTAATGAACCAAGATAAGTTAATGCAGCATTATCAGTAAATGCTGTAAGAATTGTCGCGCCGAAATAAACAGCATTATCACTCATGGAAACCAATACAGGCTGGAGCCACCATTGTTGAACCCCCCCAATGACTACCAAACCGGCAAGAAAAAAGGCAACTAAAAGGGCTTCTTTTAATATTAGTTCCGATTGAAAGTGCTTGTATGCAGTCGTTAACCCAAGAAAAAATAAAAATAGTGACATAAATATTGCTGGATGGTGTGCGAAGATTACAACCCCGAGCAAAAATAACAAATGAATAAAAGTAAGTGAAAAGGGGACAAAATCTTCATTTAGGTTTTTAAATTTTATCGCATCAAGCTGGCTACGAAACATAACAGTAATTATGGTTGCATTAATAAAAACTGCGATAGCTGATCGCCATCCAAAATTTTCCAACATAAAAATAATATCCCAATGCCAAGTCCCTGCAACCATTAAAACTGGAGGTGCAGCATAAGGAGTAAGTGTCCCACCAATAGAAATATTGACAAATAAAACACCTAAAGCTAGGTATTTAAATCGACTTGTTAGCTTTTCTTTAAAATAGATCCTACTTAAAAGCAAAGCAGCTAAGGTCATTGCAGCTGGCTCAGTAATAAATGAGCCTAAAAGAGGCACAATGCTCAATAAAATAAAAAACATACTAATTTCAATTTTTAGAGGTAATAGTCGGCTTAAAAAAATTACAAGTTTTTCAGAAAATTGAAGAATAGGTTTTGTAGCAGCTATGACCATAATCACAAAAACAAACATTGGTTCCGTAAAATTTCTGGAATCAACATAATCTACCGCAAATGATTTACCTTCAAACATGAACATAAAAATAACCAAAACCATTGCCCAAAAACCAAAAACAATTTCAACTTCACCTAGCAAATGGAGTAATCCAGAAAATTGCTTATGGATGTGAGCAAGATGTTCAAAATATTTTGTCGAAAATGTATGAAGAATTGCTATTGCAAATAGTATTGTGCCAATGATATTTATTGTTGAAACATGATCCATTGTGTATTTTTTTTATAATTAATCTTGGATTGATTTTATCATGACATTATTTTAGTTTATGTAAAATTAAAAAATATCTTGTTAAGTTATAATTATCATTAATTAATAAACAAATTATTCAATTTAACTAAAATTAATGAAATTTTTAACTCAACAAGATATCGAAAATATTATTTCTCTTCACCAAAGTGGAAAGTACCAAGAAGTAATCAAGAGATCTAAGTCACTACTGAAAGATTTACCAAATGAAATTTTTCTCTGGAATATTCTGGGCGCATCTCATGAGCAATTAAATAACCTTGTTGAGGCACAGAGTTCATATGAGAGAGCTGTAGAGATTAATAATCAAGTACCGGAAATATTATTTAATCTTGGCGCTATAAAATTTAATTTAAATGATATTGAAGGAGCACTTAAGAATTACGATAAGGCATTAAATCTAAAATCTGATTTTGTTGAAGTTTTTTTTAATAAAGGCATCTTATTCCAGCATCTGGGAAAATTTGAGGAAGCTCTTGTTGAATATCAAAAAGCAATTAATCTTCAGCCGGGATTTTATGAAGTTCTAAATAATATCGGGTCTGTTTATCAGCAAATAGGAGACTTGGAAAAGGCTATTCAAGTTTATGAAAAGTCGTTGACAATCAGCTCTAATGCAAGAACACACTTTAACTTAGCGGGTGCTCTCCGAAATAAAGGGCTGTTAAAAGCCTCAATAGCTGAATATGAAAAAGCAATTTCCATGGAGCCTAAGAACCCAGAATTTTTTTCAGATATAGGTGACGCGTTGTGGCATGACGGTGAAGTTGCTAAGGCCCGTCAATTTTTAGAAAAAGCAGTTGAAATAGATCCATTGCATGAGAAGGCTAACTATCAGCTTGCAATTTTTTATTATGATAATCATTTGCTAAAAGAGGCTATTCCACATTTTAAAAAAGCAAAGTTATATGATTCTGAGTCAAGAGCCTTATATTGCTTATATAAATTAGAGGAGTTTAAAGAGTTTGAAAAGTATTTAAAAAAAGCGATTGGGAAAATACACTCGTCACCGTTATTATCAACACTTTCATTACATTATTCAAAAAATTTTAACAAACCTGACATTTACAACTTTTGTCCAAATCCACTCGATTTTGTAATGCATCTTGAGGTTCCGGAGTTAAAAATAAACAATGGACAATTAATCCATGAGCTTTTATCAGATATTAATGCAGCCGAAATTTCTGATCGGCAGCAAAGTCGATTAATTAATGGGATTCAATCTTCAGGAAATTTATTTCAAAGAAAAGAACAATCTTTCTTGAAGCTGTCAGAGGCACTAAAAATATTAATTAAGAATTTCTATGAATTTCATAAGAATAACAATTGTGATTTTGTAAAACTTTTTCCTAAAAATATTTCTTTTAGCAGCTCTTGGTTCGTTAGAATGAAATCGGGCGGACACCTTAAATCACATATTCATGAAGACGGCTGGATTAGTGGAGCGGTGTATTTAAAAATTCCTAAAATAAGAAATAACAATGAGGAAGGGGCGATTGAATTGAGTACAGATGGAGATGGCTACCCTAAGCAGCATAATAATTTTCCAGTTAAAACTATTTTACCTAATGAAGGTGATGTAATTTTTTTCCCATCTTCCGTTTTTCATCGAACTATTCCTTTTAGCTCAAATGAAGAAAGAATTTGTATCGCCTTTGATCTAAAACCAACCTGATTAATTAATGATAATTTTATTAAGATTTTTAAGAATTAAGTTTTGGAATTCTATATCCTGACGAAGAAGTTTTTTAAATAATGCATTTGGAATCTTTATAACTTTTGCCCAGTCGGAGACCACCCTTGCATTACCAACCCTTTTTGTATTATTGATAATAGATAGCTCACCAAAATAATTATTGTTCGAAATTACTCTTTGATTGCCGTTAATTGTAGTTTCGATCTGACCATCTACAACAAAATAGACAAACAGTGATGGATTGTCATGATTAAATACTATCTCATCTTTTTTATAACGAATGATGTCTTGTTGAAAATAAGTTTTAAGAAGTAATTTGCTTGAGTTTAGAAATAACATACGATATTTGTATTGATTCTTTTCGTAAATAAATGAAATGATTTCAACTCCAATAAGGAGTCCGGCGATATTTAGGAAGAGCCAAATTAAAGAAACAAATAAATTCCTCATGCTTCCATAAAAAATACCGTAAGCCTGACTCATGCTCATGATGAAATCAAACATTTCATGAAGGCTAATCCAAATAAAGCAAGTAACACCTGCGCCGATAAGAATAAGAACCCTTGAAAATTTTTTGACCGGTATCATTATTCGAAAAAAGACTGACATGATTAATAAAATTAGCATGCTTGAAAATATAACTATGATTAGGGATTTTTCGCTAAATGGAATAAGTCCATGGAAAACATTGGCAAGAGAATTTAAGTATTTAGATAAAATAAAATAGATAAAAAATAAAAAGATAATTGCCAATAAGACGATAATGTCTATCAATTTATTTGTTATAAACTTTCTTTTAATTTGATAATTAAAAATTAATTGAAAATTTTTCCTTAAGGCTTGAGCTAAGGGGCTGGCCGCCCAAAATAATACAACAAACCAGATCCATCCTAATCCCTTCGTTGTTGTAAACTGTTTTACTTGACTCATAATCCTGTCAGAAATTTCAGGTAACAGGTTATTAGTAATCTCATTTAATTCATTAAAAATTATTTCTGAGTTTGATACCCATCGGGTAAGAAGCAAAAAGATTAAAATAATAAATGGAATTAAAGTGAATAAAAAATAAAAACTAGTGGTAGCACAAAGTGAGAAAAAGTGATGTCTTTTTAAGTTTTCACTAAAGTGATGGAAGAAAAAACGAATTTTCCATACCAACTGTTCCATAATCTAGATTTTTTTAAAATCTTCCGTGGCAGCAATCAGCGCATCGGTAATTCCCGTCTCAGAGGCTGAGTGTCCTGCATCGGGAATAACTTTAAACTCAGCTTTTGGTAATTGTTCATAAAGTTCAAAAGCAGTCTTAGGAGGGCACACCATATCGTACTGACCTTGAATAATCACAATGGGCTTATCTTTTACTGCTGAAATTTTTTCTAAAATTTTATCTCCATCAACGAAACAATTATTTTTTATGTAATGAAGCTGAACTCGAGCTCTAGCTAGCTCGTCCTCATAATTAATTTCTGGGACTTCATCTGACTTTTCGTAAGTTAATTTTAAAATACTGCCTTCAAAGTTATTCCAGCAATATGCCGCTTTTTTGGCTACATCTAAATCATCACCAAAAACAAGTTTTGAATAGTCGTCTACGAGTGTCTCTTTTGAAATGGATTCGTTAAAGTCTAATAACGTACGATATTTTTCTGGGAAAAATATCTCAACATCCTTCAAGAACCAATCAAGCTCAAATCTTCGACTAAGAAAAATACCCCTTAAAATCAAACCATCGACCATATTAGGGTACTCTGTTGCGTAAGCTAGCGCTAATGTGCTGCCCCATGACCCACCAAATAATATCCAATTTTCAATTTTTAAATGTTTCCTAATTGTTTCAATATCGGTTAATAGATCATCAGTCGTGTTATTTACAATTCCGCCTGCAGGGGTACTTTTTCCACACCCTCTTTGGTCAAACAGGATAATTCGGTAATGATTAGGATCATAAAAGCGCCTCTGCTTTGGACCAGTTCCTCCACCGGGACCTCCATGTAAAAATATTATAGGAGTTCCTTTGGAGTTGCCAGACTCTTCCACATATATAGTATGCCCACTATTTGTTGCTATATAGTGGGTTGAGTAGGGTTCAATTTCAGGGAATAGTGTTCTCATAGGGAAATATATGACTCTTATTTAGATTGTTAATTGATGAATTGGAGTATAACAAATCAAACAAAAAAAAAGGATTAAAAATGATTAAGTTGTCAAGAAAACACAATATATTGTGGTTAAAAATTTGGTAAATACTACATAATTTGATAAGAAATTTATATCAAACTATTTGTAAATAAATTGTAACAAAAGTGTTGCAATTTAGAAAAGATAGGTATAGAGTGTTTTACAAGCACATGAAGTTAGTGCTACCGGTAAATGAAATCCACTATGTTTTTCATAAAATATATGGGAATTTATTTACTCTTTTTTATAAACCCTTAGTTTTAACTATGGAGATTTAATAATGAAATTAAATAAAATCAAATTAGCTCTTGGTTTAGTTGCTGGTTTCGCTGTTGCTGCACCTATGGTTGCTTCAGCTGCTGCTGATCAAGATAAAGCTATTGCTGATGCGAACAATTGGGCTCACCCACGTGGTAACCACTCAAACAATGGTCACTCAGCATTAACACAAGTTAATAAAGGTAACGTTAAAAACCTTAAAGCTGCATGGACATTCGCTACTGGTGTAAACCGTGGTCACGAAGGCTCACCACTAGTTGTTGGTAGCACAATGTACGTTCACACAGCTTTCCCAAATAACGTATACGCTTTAGACCTAAACAACGATCAAAAAATCGTATGGTCATACTTCCCAAAACAAGATCCTAGCGTTCAAGCAGTTCTTTGCTGTGATAACGTTAACCGTGGTCTAGGTTTTGGTGACGGTAAAATCTTTTTACAACAGAACGACGGTCTTTTAGTTGCTCTTGACGCTAAAACAGGTAAAGAAGTTTGGACTGTACAGAACGTTGATCCTAAAGTTGGTGCTACTAACACTTCAGCTCCACACGTGATCAAAGATAAAGTTCTTCAAGGTTGTTCTGGTGCTGAATTTGGTGTTCGTTGCTTCATGGCAGCTTACAACATCAAAGACGGTTCAGTAGCTTGGAAAGCTTTCTCAACTGGCGCAGATAAAGACGTATTAATCGGTGCTGACTTCAACAAAGACACACCTTTATACTCAGCTTTATCAGTTTACGAAGATGTAAACGGCGGTAACAAACAAGGTGGTTCTTTCAAAAAGATCCCTACTGATCAACTTAAAGGCGGCGAAAAAGACTTAGGTCTTAAAACATGGTTAAAACCACAAGCTGTTAAAGATGGTTGGCAACATGGTGGTGGCTCTGTTTGGGGCTGGTGGCCATATGATGCAAAAACAAACTTAGTGTACTACGGTACAGGTAACCCATCTGTTTGGAACCCAGACGTACGTCCAGGTGACAACAAATGGTCAATGACTGTTTTTGCTCGTGATTTAGATACAGGTATGGCACGTTGGGGTATGCAAATGACACCACACGACGAATGGGATTATGACGGTATTAACGAAGTTATCTTATTTGACAAAGGTGGTAAAACATACGCTTGGCACCATGACAGAAACGGTTTTGCTTACACATGGCAAGCTGACAATGGTGTATTAGTTGCTGCTGAAAAAGTTCACCCATTCGTGAACTGGGCAACTGACGTTGACTTGAAATCTGGTGTTCCTAGCAAAATGGCTGAGCATTCAACTCACCAAGATTACAACACTAAAGGTACATGTCCTGCTGCTCTTGGTACAAAAGACCAACAGCCAGCTGCTTACTCACCTAAAACTGGCTTAATCTACTCACCACTTAACCACGTATGTATGACATACGAACCAGTTGAGTCTAAGTATGTAGCTGGTCAGCCATGGGTTGGTGCAACACTTACTATGTTTGCTGGTCCTGACGGTGTAATGGGTGGCTTTGCTGCTTATGACCCAATGACTAACAAAAAAGTATGGTACAACAAAGAGAAATTCTCAGCTTGGGGCGGTGCATTAACAACTGACTCAGACTTAGTTTTCTACGGTACTTTAGATCGTTGGTTAAAAGCTCTTGACGCGAAAAGCGGTAAAGAACTTTGGAAATTCCAAGTTGGTTCAGGTGTTATTGGTAATGCCTTCACATACGGCCACAAAGGTAAGCAATACGTAGGTGTGCTTTCTGGTATCGGTGGTTGGGCTGGTGTTGCTATGAACCTTGGTCTAACAAACGACACAGACGCACTTGGTGCTGCTGGTGGTTATAAAGAACTAACAAAATACAACGCGGCTCCTGGCGGCGGTGCATTAACAGTATTTAGCTTATAATATTAAATTATAAGAAACTAATTACTAGTTAGTTAGTCTTACAAACACCCTACTTCGGTAGGGTGTTTTTTTATGTATAATCACAAAAGTTTATTTATTAAAGTTAAGGAATGTTCAACTATGTTAAGAAAATTATTAATATCAGTATTACTTGGAGCAGTCACAACAGTAGTATTGGCTGATGATGCAAATATCGCAGTAAATCCGGATGAAGGAAAAATGGGAGAAGTAAAGCGTGTTCCAAAGGATAATGAATTTAAGGTTTGTGCTGACCAGAATAATCTTCCTTACTCAAATTCAGCTGGAGAGGGCTTTGAAAATAAGATTGCAGAGCTTTTAGCAAAAGACTTAGGCAAAGAACTATCATATCAATATTGGCCCGATCGGTTTGGTTTCTTAAGAAACACCTTAAATGCCTATCGATGCGACTATTTAATTGGTACAAATACAACCTACGATGCATTAAATACAACAAAGCCATATTATCGCGCAGGCCATGTTTGGGTTTATAGAAAAGACAAAGGTTATGATATTAAAGATTGGACATCTCCAGACTTACGCAAAGGTATTATTGGGGTAAATGATAAAAGTCCTGTAGCGGTAGCTCTGAATGATAATGATTTAATGGCAAATGCAAGACCATATCGCATCCAAAGAGACTTAAATCAAAAGCCTAGTGAATTAATTGACGATGTTGCGGATGGGAAAATAGATATCGCAATTGCATGGGGGCCTATCGGTGGTTACTATGCCAAAAAATCAGATGTTGAATTGGTAGTTGTTCCAATTCCAGAATATGAAAATACTAAAATTACAGGAAAAACGTATTGGAATATTTCAGGTGGCGTTCGTAAAAAAGAAGATGAAAGACGTGATGAATTAGAAAAAGCAATCTTCAAAAACAAGGATAAAATTTTAAAAATATTAGATGATTATGGTATTCCACATAGTGATCCAACATTCAATAATACCCTTGACGGATACAAGCGTCACAAGCAGTAAATTATTGAAAATTAATTGAATTATTTTCGAAAAAGGGGTGATTTTTCACCCCTTTTTCTTATATAATATTCGACTAAGATTGACTACCCAAATCTAAAAATTTTAATAACCCTGATAGTCTAATTTATTAAACTATTAAGTACTTTTAATAGTCATAACAATGTAAAGATTTTATATTGTTAAGATTGCTAAAAATAGAAATAGGAGAAATTATGTTTTCTAAAAAAGTAGTTGTTTCATCAGTTTTAGCAGCACTTGTTGGTGTTTCTGCAGTTGCTTATGCAGCCAACATTAAATTAAATAAAACCTCAGATAATAGTGAAATTAAGTTTCCTGAAAAAGCATTAGTTGGTACAGATGCAGAAAAAGAATTCTTAGCAACCGGTAAGAATATTTATGTTGGTGACGCAGAAGCTATCAAAACAGGTAAAAAGAGATACAACCTATGGTCATGTACTCAATGTCATGGTCCTACAGCTAAAGGTCAAGTTGGTCCTGGCCTAACTGGTCCAAAGTATAACTACGCAAAAGATGCGACAAACAAGGGTATGTTTGAAACCATCTGGGGCGGCACAAATGGTGGCATGGGCGCTAAAGGTTTTGGCTTAATGGCACCAGATGACGGCGTTACAGTAGATGAATTATTAAAAATCATTGCATTTGTAAGAAGCAATGGCAAAGGTTTAACAGGCAACGAATAGGAAAAAATTTGGAAAAACTTCATCAAATAGTAATAGTTGGTGGCGGAGCGGGTGGGCTAGAGCTTGCTACAAAACTTGGGAATACTTTGGGTAAAAAAAACTTAGCTGAAGTGATATTAGTAGACGCAAAAAAAACCCATGTATGGAAACCTCTATTGCATGAAATTGCTGCTGGAAGTTTAAACCCTGATAAAGATGAGTTGGAATATCTAGCCCAGGCTCATTGGCACCATTTTAAATTTCGATTTGGACGCGTTGATAATGTTGACGCAGAAAAGAAAACGGTGTCGATTAGTCCAACATTTGATCTGGATGGGTCTGAAATTATTCCTAAGAGAAAAATACACTTTGACACCCTTGTGCTAGCGGTCGGAAGCACTGTAAATGATTTTAATATCCCGGGAGCAAAAGAGTTCGCTGTAGCTTTAGATACTCAAGACCAGGCTGAACGTTTTCATCAGAAATTACATAACTCTATCTTAAGAGCCCAGACTCAGAAGGGTCCAGTGAAAACTGGCCAGCTTGAAGTTGTTATTGTAGGAGGTGGGGCAACAGGGGTTGAGCTTGCTGCAGAACTTCACAAGGCAACAAGAGAAATGACAGCTTATGGTCTTGATAGAATTAATCCAGACCGAGACATTAATATCCATTTAGTTGAGGCAAGCCCTCGATTACTGCCAGCACTTCCACCAAAAATTAGCTCATCAGTAGAACTTGAGTTACGTAAATTGAACGTGAAATTATTTTTGGGGGAAAAGGTAATAAAAGTTTCTGATGGTGGGATTGAAACCGCTTCTGGGAAAAAAATTATCTCTTCTTTAGTGGTATGGGCTGCTGGAATTAAAGCACCTGAATTCTTAACAAAAATTAATGGAATAGAAACCAACTCTATTAATCAGTTGATCGTTGATTCTACCTTGCAGACAACTAACTACCCTGATATTTTTGCTTTTGGTGATTGTGCAGCTTGTTCAATTGAACCAGGAAGTGAACAATTAGTGCCCCCACGAGCTCAAGCTGCACACCAACAAGCTTCATTGCTATATAAGTCTATAAAAATTAGGGTTCTTAAGCCTAATAAAAAATTACCCACTTATAAATACAAAGATTATGGATCATTAGTTAATCTTGGACGTTATTCTACAGTAGGTAATTTAATGGGATCTTTATTGGGCGGATCTATGTTTATAGAAGGCTTGATAGCAAGGTTGATGTATTTAATGTTATACCAGATGCATTTATCAGCATTGCATGGATACTTGAGTGTTGTATTTAGATTGCTTGCAAAGTTAATATCAAGAAGAACTGAGGCCAGGGTTAAATTGCACTAATTTATTTATTGATATCTTCATAGTAAATTTTAGCGACCACCATGGCCATAATTACAAACAGGCCAAATATGAATACTATTCCATTAATTGGAATGTCTTGCTTCACCATAAGTGTATAACCACCACTTAATAAGAGTATGCCAATATTTTCACTAAAATTTTGAACAGCTATTGAGTGACCAGCCCCAATGAGTTTATGGCCTCTGTATTGAAGCAGCGCGTTCATTGGTACAATCAGAATTCCACTAAAAATACCAATCAATAGCAAGATAACTGCTGCACCTTGCCATGATGATAAAAAGATCATCACGCAAACTAAAACTCCCATAAAAATCCCAATGGTTAAAATTTTAACAGCATCTTGCATCTTGATATATTTAGCTGCTACAAAAGATCCTAGCGCGACGCCTAATGCAACCATCGCTGTTAAAAGAGTTGCTTTATCCAAACCAAAGGAAAGTGCAAAAGCGGCCCAAGCAATAATGACCAGCCTCAGTGTAGCGCCTGCTCCCCAAAAAAGGGTTGTAATGACAAGTGACAATTGACCTTTGGGGTCACGCCATAATTTTTTTAAGGAATTAAAAAAATCAATAATTAGGAAGACTGGATTACGTTTCTCTAATGTATGATCAATCGGAACAAAGGGTATATA
>Ga0209654_1002598_pt1 | contig 12181 bp, 9 predicted proteins | sample SaaInl1SG_22_DNA_FD_184646 | JGI IMG/M metagenome (GOLD analysis project Ga0209654, IMG submission 184646) | Marine microbial communities from expanding oxygen minimum zones in the Saanich Inlet - ESP_161SG_22_DNA (SPAdes) (version 2) | ecosystem: Environmental > Aquatic > Marine > Intertidal... | reverse complement strand
AATGGACATCCTCGAAAGCGGTAACATCACCGAAAAAGCGGCTGTTATTGCAGAGAAAATCATCGAAAAGGTGATCGTCAAAGAGATCGTCAAATCCAACCGCGAAAAGATGCCTGAGCGCCGTAAGGGCTACACGCAAAAGGCGGTTGTTGGTGGTCACAAGGTCTACTTGCGCACAGGTGAGTATGAAGACGGCCAGCTTGGCGAAATCTTCATCGATATGCACAAGGAAGGCGCGGGCTTCCGAGCGATGATGAACAACTTCGCAATTGCCGTGTCAGTGGGTCTGCAATACGGCGTGCCACTCGAAGAGTTCGTGGACGCGTTCACCTTCACCAAGTTCGAGCCAGCGGGCATGGTTCAGGGCAACGATAGCATCAAGAATGCAACGTCGATCCTTGATTATATCTTCCGCGAATTGGCGGTGTCCTACTTGGATCGCACAGACCTTGCGCACATCAAACCAACTGGCGCGAGCTTCGATGATCTCGGTCGCGGCGCGGAAGAGGGTGTGAGCAACGTCTCAGAGCTGTCTGACGCGGCGGCAAGCAACTCTTTGGAAGTGCTCAAGCAAATCAGCTCCACAGGCTATCTGCGCAAGCGTTTGCCACAAGAACTGGTGGTGTTGCAGGGTGGTCAAGCAGGCGCCGTTGCGTTGAGCGGTACGGCAGACCCTGTGGCCGCGTTGCAAACATTGGTTCCTGAAGTGAGTGTTGCGGCTGCGATGCCAGCGTCAACCAGCGCTACAGCGGTGAGCTCCGCGACTGGCATGGATCAACGCACAAAAGCGAAGATGCAGGGCTATGAAGGTGAGGCTTGTGGCGAATGCGGTAACTACACGCTTGTGCGTAACGGTACCTGCATGAAGTGCAACACCTGCGGCGGGACATCCGGCTGTAGCTAAAGTTTAGGCTGGGCGTTTCTTAGGAAGCGCCCAGTTTCGTTAAGGGGTGACATTAAGAGCCGTGACCGCGTCACATCTTGTTAATGCTGCTCAACAGGCGACCGTTTCGGTTTCCTTCGGTCACGCGACGGGTGCGCCCGTTGCTGACGCAAATCAGGCCGCAGGCAAAAAATATTCCGAGCGGTGATTAATGATGAGCTTGAATTTGCGAACCTGGGGAGCCTTTTGGCTCCCCATTTTTTTGTTGCGCTAGTCGCGGGCGTCCCAAAGCACATCTGCTGCTGCAATGGTCTTGCCCTGATATGTGACCGCCTCAGGTGCGTAATTGATCCAAAAACGATGAGAACACGTGTCGCGCACGCGCAAGCCACTGGGCATGCGCTCGGTTGGGATATTCGCTTGCGCGGCAAGTTCTTCGATGATGTCCGCATAGCTCGCAGCGTTAGGCCAGCCAGCAATGTAGTGCAAGCCATCTGCACGCATGATCGCAGGCGCGCCTGTGGATGAGCGTAAACTAACCTCTGCGTTGCCTTCAAGCTCTTCAAACCAATGCAAAAATGCGCCGCCGTTCTCCAATTCAACTTGCGCAGTGGGCGGCATGCTTTCGACGCGCGCGACCGTGCAATCAAGCCCTTTGATGTTAGGCCCCATTGGTGTTGGGATGCTAAGCTCAGCGGTTTTCGATCCTGTGCGCGGACCGATCAAGGCGATACCTTTATACTTTTGCAAGCTGTCGGGTGTTTCCAAAAGGCCGGGCGCGAGGACCATTTCATAGGTGCTCAAATCTGCATCGGGGGGTACGATGTCCAGCGACAGGCCAAGACGGCGTGCCGCGCGATAGGTTTCAAATGCGAGACGGAACATGTCGAAATCCGCGCCTTGCGGCTGTGCCTCCCATGCCCAGCAGGACACATAGTCAAAGATCAAAGCAACGCGCGATTGGCCGATGTCGACGTCGGGCAGCGCTGCAAGTTCGTTGGCGACTTGGCGCGCCTCATCAAGCGCAGGGGCAGGGACAGCATCTGGACGCAAGAGCCCCGCGTGCATTTGCTCTTGCGCGAAAGGGGCCTGACGCCAGCGGAAATAAAGCACTGCCTCAGCGCCATGCGCAAACGCCTCCCACGCCCAAAGCCGTGCCATTCCAGGCAAGGGGGCAGGGTTGTAGGGGGCCCAGTTCACAGGGCCGGGCTGCTGCTCCATAATCCACCAGCGGCCCTTGCCAACAGCGCGATACAGATCGTGATGGAAGGCTTGCATGTCAGGATCGCCCTGACGCAAATAACGCGCTTTGTGCTCTGGTGAGCCTTCAAGACGATCTGACAAAAAGCCGATTGGATAGCTGTCCCATGAGGCGATATCGAGATCAGCGCCGACATCATAGTGATCGAAATCAGTCACACGGCCCATATAGTTGTGAATAAGTGGCGCGTCTGTATGCGCGCGCAACACATCGGTTTGAACGCGGTTAAAACGCACCACCTGATCTGACGAAAACCGGCGAAACGCGAGGACATGGGACGGGTTGGGTTCTGTGACAGTCAGATTGGGCAGACCGATCTGATCAAAGCTGTCATATTCCATCGACCAAAATATATTTCCCCAAGCACGGTTCAGCGCATCGGTGCTTTGATAGCTCTGCGCGCACCAATCTTGAAACGCGCGTTTGGCCGCCTCGGAATAGCTCAGGATCGTTTCATGGCAGCCATATTCATTGTCTGTTTGCCAAGCGTGAATATGCGGGTTTTTGGCAAAACGCTTTGCTAGAATTTCGGTGATGCGTCGCGATTCAGCGATGTAGCCTTCGTGAGAGAAGCAATAATGCCTGCGTGATCCAAAACCCCGTGTTTGCCCTTGCGCATCGAGCGCAAGCATGTCGGGGTGCTTGTCGAGCATCCAACGTGGCGGCGTGGCGGTGGGTGTGCCAAGGACAACCTGAAGCCCGGCGTCTCCAAGCACGTTGATCGCGCGTTCAAGCCAATCAAGTTGCAGATCTCCGGGGGATGGCTCTAAGCGGGACCAAGCAAATTCGCCGACGCGCACCCAGCTCAAACCTGCCTCGATCATTTGCGCGGCATCAATCGCCCAACGATCCTCGGGCCAGTGTTCGGGGTAGTAGCAAACGCCAAGCGTCCGTTTCATAATATCACCTGATGCTCTTTTTGGCCCTTGCCAACGCCTTGCAAAATAAAAGTTTTACCATTGTCGCCTGTTTCGCCCTGAATTCCTTCAGTGGCAGATGTGACGTACAAGTCGCCAAGCTCTGCGCCGCCAAATGCAGGGCAAGTCGTGTGCCGCCCCCCGACTTTATGCGATGCGAGCAAAGTCCCGTCGGCAGCGTAGCCGTTCACGCATGAAGAGCCCCAGAGCGCGACCCAAAGTGTGCCCCGTGCATCAATCACAGCGCCGTCTGGATTGACGTTCTCTTCAGTAAGGTCGCGCCAGATGTCGGGGGCTGCGTTTGGCCAGCCTGTGTTTGGGTCAAGTGTGACACGCATGAGCTGTTTGGTCACGGTGTCTGTGAAGTTCGCAAAGCTCGCATCCGGTGCGAAACAAATCGCATTTGGAATGGTAATGTCTGGTGCAATTACGCGCAGCTCGCCCTTGTAAAAGCGGTAAATCGCGCCTGCCTGAGGCTCTGCGTTAAAGCCCATCGTTCCAATCCAAAAGCCGCCCCACGGGTCTGTGCGTCCATCATTAGAGCGTGTAATTGCGTTTTCTGCTTCTATTTTCACAAGGGGTGCGTTGAGTGTGCCGCTTGTTATATCGAACTCATGCAAGCCAATTTCTGAGGCCACCAACAAGGTCTGCTCATCTATCCAGCCTGCTGCTGAAACGCTCAGATCGAAATCCCATGTTTGTGCTTTCGTGTGCAGCTTTCGTGCGTTGATATCAAACCAGAAAAGTTCCTGACGCAATGCGTGCCACAATGGCCCTTCACCAAGCCCGCAAGAACGTTCGTCAAAGATCATGTGCGTTGTGCGAGGTCGAATGCTTTGACCATTGCCGTTGCACGTGTGACGACTTCAGCGGCCGTATAGCCCGGTTTATAAAGCGCAGAGCCGATGCCAAAGCCATCAGCGCTAGCAGCCATCCAGTCTGCAAAGTTTGTATGATCCGCGCCGCCAACGGCGTAGACCTGCGTGCCAATTGGCAAGACCGCGCGAATGGCTTTCAAACCCTCTAGGCCAAGCAGCGACGCGGGAAAAATCTTCAAACCATCGGCGCCTGCGCTCAGTGCATCAAAGCACTCAGTCGGTGTCATGACACCGGGATAGCTATCCAAGCCCGCAAGTTTGGTTGCTGCGATGACTTTCGTATCTGCGTTCGGAGAGACGATTAGCCTGCCACCGGCTTTGGCAACGTCCAGCACTGTCTCCACAGTGATCACAGTTCCGGCACCGATTTGAGCAATGTCGCCATATGCTTTTGCCAGTGTTTCAATGGATTTCAGCGCAGAAGGGGAGTTCATTGGAACTTCAATACGTGTGATGCCAGCATCAATCAGACCGGCAGCGATGTCTTTAACTTCGATTGGCGTAACACCGCGTAAAATAGCGATAAGGGGTCGGCTCATGCTTAGGACTTTCTGGTCAATGCTTTGTAGGTTGCGCTTAATCCTGCGCGGGTCACGGATGCTGCATCAGTCAACGCGGCGTCGATGCCTTGCTGTGCCAATGCTTGCTTGTAAAGAGTGCACAAAGTGCTTGCGCCAATCAAGGCTATGTTCTGACCAAGCCAATATGGTTTGGCCGCCGCAAGTTCCATGCCGATCACAGCACCCGATAGTTTTGCGCGTGCGCTTGCAGGGGCTTGTCCATTGAGAAGATCAGCGGCGCGCAACGAAAACAGATTTGCCGCAAATTTTTCGGGTCTTGAAAGCGTATCAGACACAGCGTTGAGAAAGTCCGCATCATTGCTGCCAGTGCTCTCAAGCGAATGACGCAAAACCGTATTTTTGCTGATCACATCAAACAATTCACCAGTCATAAACGTGCGAAAGCTGACAATTTCACCAGCACTGACATGCACCCATTTGCAATGTGTGCCGGGCAAACATAGGACGCCGTCCCAATCAGGATTAAGGGCAAGAAACCCTGCGATTTGAGTTTCTTCGCCGCGCATCACATCAGCTGGGTCGGATTGCTTGATGCCGGCGATAAGCCAGACTTCCAGATCATCACCAACGTTTTTCACGCGAATGGGCGCATTTGATTTCGCACTGCACGGAACGCTTCTGTAAGGCGCTTCTTGCCATCCTTGACGCGAGCCGACCATGCCACAAGCAACGACGGTGCAAGGGTTCGGAAGGGACCAATCGGCGATAAGTACGCGCAGGGCTGGCTCAAACTCATCCGGTGCGAGCGATGACATGCCTTGCTCAGAGCGCGCCTGTGCCAAAACAGCACCATCAACGTTCATCGCGAATGCACGGAGCGTCGAGGTTCCCCAATCAACGGCAATCCAGTCCGGCGCTATGGTCGCGTCTTGGCTCATCCGGTCACCACGACACCGCCGTCAATCACCAGCGATTGACCAGTCATTGCGCGGCTGAGATCAGAAGCAAGAAACAGAGTGCCACCCACAATGTCTTCAGGTGCTAGAGGGTCATCCAAGCATTGACGCTCAAGATGGGCGGCAAGCCCTTCTTCGGTCACCCACATGTCTTTTTGTTTTTGGGTAAGGACCCAACCGGGTGCAAGCGCATTGACGCGAATTTTGTTGGGCCCGAATTCACGCGCGAGCGAGCGTGTGAGGCCATTGATTGCTGAATTCGCGGCAGTGTAGAGCGGATAGCCTGCATTGCCCATCATGTAAGAAATCGAAGTGAAGTTGATGATAGAGCCACCGCCCGCCGCCGCCATCAGTGGCGCTGCTTGCTGGCAGGCAAAAACGTAAGCTTTGAAGTTGATGTCCATCATCCAGTTGTAAAAACTATCGTCAATTTCGCCGGTCGCATGTCGCTTGTCGTTGGCGGCATTGTTGATGAGCGTGGTGATTGTCCCGTGGCGTGCGCTCGCCTCGTCCATCGTCTCTTTGAGGCGAGAGATATCGGTAATATCGCATTGCATGAAATAGGGCCGATTGCCGTGTTTTTGCTCCATGTCATCGCAAAACTCGGTCGCATCCGAACGCCCGACGATTGCGACGCGCGCGCCTTGCTTGAGGAAGCCCTCAGTCAGCGCCGCGCCAATCCCGTTGCCGCCACCTGTAATGTAAACAGATGCGTCTTTGAGTTCGCTAAAATGTGCAGTCATGAGCGTTGCTCCTTATGGTGAGGATGCTAGATTTTTCGAAAAAAATCGAGGCCTCCGGCGGGGATATTTATAGAAAGAGGAAGCATCACAGTTTGCGCCCTTCGACCACCCACATGGTATCGGGGAAATCCCAAGGCAATGTAAGGCCTTGATGCATCAAATAGTTGCCTGACACGGTGATATTTTCATCTTTGAGGATCGGTGTCCCACGTGACAGTGCAGGGGCCGTGATCCGATTGCGCAGGCAAATTTCGTATTGTGCCTCAGGATCGAGGCGCGTGAGACGCAAGGGGCGTGGTGCGATTTGCGACGACGTGGCTGCCTTGCCTGCGAAGATAACGAATTGCGTGTCATCTTCAGCCAGTTGTTGTTCAGCAATCACCGCTGGGTCGGTGCTATCAAGACGCAAAATATCTGCGCGCTCCATCCAAGTTCGGTTGTGTTTCCACCATGCGGTGATGTCTTTGAGGACGGTATGCTCGTGCTCTGTTAGTTCGCGCGGATCCATCTCAAAACCCATGTGGCGCTGCGCGGCGACCCATGCGCGCATGGAGATATCGATCACGCGACCCGAGGTGTGACAATGACGCGGGCCGACGTGCGAACCAGTAACGTTGAGCGGCAAAAACAGAGCCGCGTCATGTTGCATGCGCAAACGTTCAAGCGCGTCGTTGGAGTCTGAAAGCCACACACGCTGGGTTCGGGTTAAGATACCAAAATCAATGCGACCACCACCGGAAGCACAGCTTTCGATCTCTACCATTGGAAAGTCGGCGCGCAGGCGGTCGATAAGGGCGTAAGACCCGCGCGTCTGCGCTGCATCAGGGGCAGGGAGGACGCGGTTATGGTCCCATTTGATGTAATCAATCGGGTATTCAGACAAGATCGTGGCCATGCGGTCATAGATGAAGTCGCGCACTTCAGGTAGCGCCATGTTGAGCGCTTTTTGTTGGCGCCCCAAGGTCTGGTCTTCACTGCCGAGGGCCCAATCAGGATGCGCGCGGTGCAAGTCGCTGTCGGGGTTGATCATTTCGGGCTCAAACCAGATGCCGAAGGTCATATCTTTGGAATGTACATGATCGATTAAAGGCCCTAGACCATCGGGGTATTTGCGCGGATCGACTTCCCAATCTGACAGCGACGTCGTGTCGTCATCGCGTTGACCGAACCAGCCATCGTCAAGCACAAAGCGCTCGGCACCGAGATCTGCGGCACGATCAGCGATATCTTTCAGGACGACGAGTTTGTGATCGAAATAGACCGCTTCCCAGCAGTTGTAATGCACAGGACGCGGGCGATTTGGTTTTGGGAATGTTACAATATGATCGCGCACATGGCGTTGGAACGAGACAGCGCAGCCGTTTAGCCCATCATAGCTAAAGACTGCATAGAGCGGCGCAGTTTCAAAGTGCGTGGATGCATTTGCCTCGACACGAGGCGCATGGCCGAACTGGATTTGACGACGGCCATCAGGTAATTCTTCGGCGATCATTTTGTGGCCGCCTGACCAACCATAATGGAACGCGTGTGCGGAGCCTGTGGTATTTGTTGCGCCGTATTCCGGGACAATCAAGCCCGGAAAATGCTCATGGCCCGTACGACCTGTGCGGTTCTCACGCATGCGGATGCCGGGCGACCATGCGGTGCGGTGGGGTTGGAATTCACCACACCAGCGACCGGCGAAATCAATCATATCCGCGCTTTGTTGGGACGCAGGGAAAACAGGGGCTGAAAGCCAGTGGAGGTGGATCGGAGCATCTGTGTCGAGCATGGCCTGACTTGTGATAATGTGGCTGACCGGATCGATCTTAAAGGTCGCCGTATAGTTCAGGCCATGAGCGTTGTCGCGATAAATGAGGGTAAGAGCATCTTCTTCAACCTCATCGCTTTGAAAACAGAACTTTGGCAGCAAAGGCGTGCCATTCTCCGAGCGAATGATCATGGCCGGCTGACCGGGGAAGGTGCGCGAGGCTTCTGGACAAATGCTCAGATCGGGGTTTTCATCTAGCATCCCGCCTGTCACATCAAGCGCATGCGCTGCTTGGATCGTTGCCAAGTCTTCGTTCAAAGGCAGCGGTGCGCCCCAATATACCACTTGCGGCAAGCGCGCACCTGTAGCGGCCAGCACCAGCGTCTGGCGGCTGCAATCTAGTCTCCAGTGTTGCATCTTATTTAACGGCACCCAGTGTAAGGCCTGCGATGAAGTGCTTCTGCATTAAGAAGAACATCAAGACAGGGGGAAGAGCGGCGACGATCGAGCCTGCGCTCATTAAGTGATACGCCGCACGATATTGAGAATTAAAGGCGGTGATGCCAGCTGTGACAGGCTGTGCATCGGGGCCTTGGGTGAGAACGACAGCCCAAAAGTAGTCGTTCCAAATGAAGGTAAAGATCAGTACTGCCAGTGCCGCAAGCGCGGGCTTCATCAATGGCAACACCACGTAGAGGAAGATTTGCCATTCGCGTACACCTTCCACGCGGGCCGCTTCGATCAAAGGAAAGGGCAAGGCACGGATGAAATTGCGCATGAACAGTGTGCAAAAGCCGGTTTGGAATGCGATGTGAAACAGGATCAGGCCTGTTTTTGTATCATAGAGGTTCATGTTCACAGTCAGATCGCGCACAGGCACCATCAAAATTTGGAACGGTACAAAGTTACCCGCAATAAACATGAAAAAAATCAGCAGGTTGCCTTTGAACTTGTACACGCCAAGCGCAAAACCAGTCATCGAGGACAGTGCAATAGTGCCAAGGACGGTGGGGACCGTGATCAATACGGAGTTCAACAAATAGCGGGGCATATCGCTTTCGAAGAAGACTTTGCCGTAATTTTCTAAGAAATTAAAGCTGCTTGGAACGCCCCAGTAGTTGCCATTGGTGAAATCTGAATCCGGTCGGATTGAAAAGACAGCCACAGCGATCAGCGGCAAAAGCCACATGATAAGAACCACGGGCAGTAAGCCTTGGTAGGTCATTTGATAGCTGCGGGATTTTTTCTCGATTGGGGTGGGAAACATCAGCGTGCCTCCTTTTCTTCGCGCCATATGGAGTAGAGGAAGTAGACGATAAATCCGAGCATGATAAAGAACAGCACGGTCGCAATGGCAGAACCGTAACCCATGCGGAAGCCAAACTCAGACAGGCTTTCTTCGAACATGTAAAAGCTTAACACGCGTGTGGAACCGAACGGGCCACCGTTGGTCATAATTGAGATCAGATCAAACGAGCGCAGCGCGCCGATGATTGTCACAACAAAGGCGATGAACGTCGCAGGTTTCAGTTGTGGCAGGATCACATACCACAGCATGCGCCAACCTTTGGCCCCGTCAAGGCGTGCAGCTTCGACCTGCTCGGGGTCAACGGCGTTTAGGCCCGTGAGGTAAAGGATCATGCAATATGCCGTTTGCGGCCAAAGGCCCGCTGCAATGATCCCGTATGTAGCCATCGTAGGATCGCCAAGGATGTTCAGTGATCCCATATTGAAGAAGCCAAGGATCGCGTTCAGCAGACCTTCGCGCGGCAGGTAGAACCAAGAGAAAACCAAGCCTACGACCACTTGCGAGATCACGAATGGGAAGAAAAACAAGGACTTGTAAATCCGTATGCCGCGCACGGTTTGGTTCAGAAACAACGCAATGAACAAACCCATGGGAATGGCGAGCAAATATAGCACCAACCATTTGAGATTGTTCCAGAAAGACACTTCAAACTTGCGATCCATGTTCTGATCGCCAATGCCGAGAAGCCGTTCGTAGTGCGCGGTGCCGACGTAGGTTTTCTCGCCCAGACCGTCCCACTCATGAAAGCTGATCCAAAAACTTTCAAAGATTGGCATGATGACATAGAGCGCAAAGAAGGCGATTCCGGGAATAAGAAACAGCCATGGAGTGATGGCAATTTCATTGCGTCTGTACCAACTGCGATTTTGAGGAACCGGCGTGGACATTACATCTTCTCCTGAGCTGGATGCACATGCGAAAACACTAATGACGAGTGCTTGCGAATATGTCGATAAATGCGGGGTAGGGATGGCCACCCCCTGGACAGGAGTGGCCGAAATAAAGCTCTAGAGCTTACTTATATACGCGTGCGCGTGTTTCTTCGAGACGTGCAAGGATGTCGTCCAAGTTGTCTGGGAAGACCATGAACTCTTGAAGACCTTCCATGCCCGCTGACGCCATTTCCGCTGGGAAATCACGGTCAAAGAACTGTGCAACGCCGCCTTTTGCGTTGTTGGACAGCATGTTGAAGCCTTTGCCGATGAACTTGTCGTCTGCAACGGAGGATCCGGAGTTCACTGGAAGTTGGCCCAGCTTGTCGCCGCCGTTGATGTCAGACTGAACGTCCGCAGATGTGACGAACTTCAAGAACGCGCGTGCTGCGTCTTTGTTTGTCGCGCCGGATGGGATGTGGAACGTGTCTGTTGGCGCGTCTTCACCCTGTGGAACGTCTGCGATGAGTGGGAACTGGTAGAAACCCAACTGCTCGTCTGTCAGGCCCGCTTCACGCAATGGCGCAACTGCGAAGTTACCCATCAGGTAAGCTGTTGCTTCACCATTGACCATGAATGGCAAAGCTTCCTGCCAAGAGTAGTTCTGATGGTCATCAACAAATGCGCCCATGTCGATCAGCTTGCGCCAGTTTGCGAATGTCTCGCGAACACGCTCGTCTGTCCACGCAACTTCGCCCTGAGCGAGCTGCATGTGGAAGTCAAAGCCGTTTGTGCGCATGTTCATGTAGTCGAACCAACCGCCCGCTGTCCAAAGGAACTTGGAACCGATTGTGTAGCACTTGCGACCAGATTCGATGATCTTTGCGCAGTTCGCCATTTCTTCGTCAAACGTTGCTGGCTCAGAAAGGCCGAGCTCGTTGAAGATATCTTCGCGGTAGTAGATGCCCCACTGGTAGTATGTGTATGGTACACCCCACTGCTTGCCGTCAATTGTCATCGCGCCTTTTGTGGAGGCAAGTGCCGCCATGGACTCATCTGCCCACACGTCAGAGACGTCCTCGAACAGGCCAGCAGAAACGTATGGACCCATACGGTTTGCCGCGTACCAGTTTACAACGTCTGGTGCGTTCGCGCTGAGCGAGTTACGGATCTGTGTTTTCCACGCTTCGCGGTCAACGATTGTCAGGTTGACCGTCAGGTCCGGGTGCATCTCGTCGAACTGAGCTGCGAGACCTTCCATCACTGCGCGTGGCGCAGGGTTAGACATGTCGGATGTGATGTTCAACTCACCCTTGAGTGCGGCGTGGCCGTCTGCAAATGCAGCGCCTGCCAGAATTGTTGTTGCTGTAAGCGTCGCGATGGACGCTTTAATGATGGAACGCATGGTGTCCTCCCTAGGTGCATTCATATGTCGAGTAGGGCGCGCGATATCGCGTCACCCCATCGGTCTTTCTGTTCCAAGAAAAGTTCCATTATTTGAAACTTGGTTTTGGATATTGATACTAAATCGCGAACAGGCTAGGCTTGTCAACAGCCAAGACATGCGGCGGTGCAGCAATTTTTAACTGCATTCAAGCGTTTGGTAGGGAGGGTTACGGAAATTCTATGGATAAAGGCAAAAGCGACGGAACCGTTGGTAAGGCGCTGGAAATATTAGACCTTGTCGCGTCTTTTGAGCGCCCCGTGCGGTTTTCTGACGTGCTCGAACGCGCCGATTTTCCAAAGGCAACAGTCTATCGATTTATTCAAACGCTGACCTCTCAGGGCATGTTGAATTACGATCCTGACAGGCAGACATATGCCTTAGGAATTCGGCTTGTCAGGTTGGCGCATTCTGCCTGGCAGCAGTCTTCGCTTGCGCCTGTTGCCCATCCTCACATCGAAAAATTAGCGCAAGAGGTTGGCGAAACCGTGCATCTGGCGCAGCTTGATCATGCGCAGGTGCTTTACGTCGACAAGATCGATCCAAGCAAGCCAATCGAAATGTTTAGCCAAGCTGGCAAAGTCGGCCCAGCTTATTGCACAGGGGTTGGCAAAGCGATGATGGCCTATCTAGATAAACCGCATTTG
>Ga0209654_1002590_pt1 | contig 12221 bp, 11 predicted proteins | sample SaaInl1SG_22_DNA_FD_184646 | JGI IMG/M metagenome (GOLD analysis project Ga0209654, IMG submission 184646) | Marine microbial communities from expanding oxygen minimum zones in the Saanich Inlet - ESP_161SG_22_DNA (SPAdes) (version 2) | ecosystem: Environmental > Aquatic > Marine > Intertidal... | reverse complement strand
GCAGATGATCGACTTAATCGACATCACCAAAGACTACGCGCGAACACTAGAAGCATGGCACCATACGTTCCTGAATCAACTCGACAAGGTACGTGAAATGGGCTTCGACGATCGATTTATCCAAATGTGGCGCTTTTATCTGAGTTACTGCGAAGGCGGTTTCCGCGAACGAATAATCGGCACATTTCAGATTACGATGGTGAAACCTAACTACCGGCCTGCCTGATCATGTGGCTATCATTATTGCCTATAGCTCTGCTGGTGGGCATGCTCGCTGCAGCGGTACAGCTTTTTGGTGCTGATGCTTCCTATGGGCCCAATCAAATAGCGCTCGTCGTCGGTACGGGCGTAACGGGACTTGTCGGACTCTATCGCGGGCTTAGCTGGGAAGAAATACAAGAAGGCCTTGTTGCCGGCATTCGGATTGGCCTCTCACCTATACTGATATTGCTAGCGGTCGGCGCCTTGATTGGCAGCTGGATTCTTGCGGGAACTGTACCCGCCATGATTTACCATGGCGTGTCCTTGCTAAGCCCCAGCTACTTTTATCCAGCTAGCGCTGTTATTTGTGCGTTGGCCTCGATCAGTATTGGCAGCTCTTGGACGGTAGCCGGGACCCTAGGCATCGGCCTCATGGGCATTGCCAATAGTTTCGGCCTCTCTCCGGCAATGACCGCAGGGGCCATAATATCGGGCGCCTATTTTGGCGATAAACTGTCGCCATTGTCCGATACCACCAACCTGGCAGCGGCTTGCGCAGGCGTCGATTTATTCGACCATATTCGACACATGCTTTGGACGACTGTTCCCGCGTTTTGTATCGCATTGCTGTTCTTTCTATTTAACAGCGAAGAAGCAGCAAGGGCTCCAGAGGAAATTGCCGCACTACGCGAAGCGCTCGCCAGCGAGTTTAATGTCGGCGTAGTCAGTCTGTTGCCACTTGGGATTATGCTGATATTCATTGCGTTAAAGATTCCAGCATATCCGGCGATTCTGTTATCGACGCTGGTCGGCTGTGGGTTTGCGGCTGCCTTCCAAGGTGAAGCGGTCCGCGCTTTCGCGCTCGGACTCTACCCCGACAGTCAGTCACCTACAGCGCAGGGAATCTGGCAGGTATTGTTCGGTGGCTACCAAGGATCCAGCGAAGATGACGCTCTCAATGACCTCCTGAGTAAAGGCGGCATGTCGAGTATGCTCAATACCGTTTGGCTCATTATTTGCGCCCTAGCCTTCGGCGGCGTACTCGAGCGCACAGGCATTCTTAAACAATTTCTTGATGCGGCGCTCAAGCGGGTTCGGAGCACAGGCGATTTGATACTAGCTACCGTCACCGGCGGAATCGTTTCAAATATTTTAGCGGCCGATCAATTTTTAAGCATCGCGCTGCCAGGACGCTTGTTTTCAGTTGCCTACGATGATCGCGGGCTTGATCGCCTCAATTTGTCGCGCACCCTCGAGGACTCGGCGACGCTGACTTCAGCGCTGGTTCCGTGGAACACATGTGGTGCATACATGAGTGCCACGCTAGGTATCGCCACGTTTGAGTACGCGCCCTATGCAGTGTTCAATTACGTTGGGCCTATAGTCGCGATTGCCTTCGGGTATCTGTTAATTGCGCAGAAACGGGTCGTTGTTGAGCTATCCAGCACATGACAAGTGACAGCTTGGCGTGGGATCACCCTGCGCCATTTACTCAGCGTTTCGATGTATTACCTCATCATATTGATGCTCTTCAACATACAAATAACACCGTATACGTCAATTGGTGCATGGAGGTCGCATGGGCGCATACAAGCTCACTGGGTCTTGGCGTCAAAGAATATCGAGCGAGCGATCGCGCTATGGCGCTGACTCGAGCAGAATATGATTATCTGCGCGCGACACGCTTAGGTGACAGCGTTATTGCGGGTACTTGGATAACGCGATGGCATCGCAGGCTTCTGATGGAACGCCAGGTGCAGTTAATTGATGTAAATACACAAGACGTTGTGTTGCGCGCGCGACTCGAGTTTGTGTGTATCGAAATCTCGTCGGGCAAACCCAAGCGACCACCCGAGACCTTTATTGCTGGCTACAGCCCCGCAATCATCGATCCCTAAGACCTACGCCCGCGACCAACTAAAGGCGAGTGTCGAATCCAGATCATCAAGCCCTAGTTGGCACATAAGCACTCGATCAACTCCCAAGGCCACACCGGCACAATCGGGTAAACCCGCAGCCATTGCCGCTAGAAAGCGCTCATCAACAGGCCTTTCCTGCTGACCTCGCTGCCGTCTAATACTGTTATCGGCCTCGAATCGATGCCGCAACTCGCGATTATCGCCAGCCTCCCAGTAGCCATTAGCCAGCTCTATGCCGTCTACATAGCATTCAAATCGCGCACCGAGAGACTGACCATTGCGCTCAAAGCACCGTGCCAACGCTGCTTGAGAAGCCGGATAATCCACAATAAATACCATCCCCCGGCAAGCAATCGCAGGTTCAATTACATGGCTCATCAACAGATCAAGCACGCCGTTGCGATCGAGCTCAGGAAGAGGCTGCCCCAGAGCAGAGCTCGCGCACTGTGCTAATTCGGCCTCAGTTGCTTGATCGGGATTTATCGACAATATATTTTCAAAAAGCGCGTGCCACGGCCAAACCTCCCAGCTATTAATGCTAAGTAGCTGACTCAGTAATTCCGCTACTTCGCGTAATAGCTCGTGATGATCAAAGCCTAAGCGATACCATTCAAGCAAGGTGTACTCAGGGTTGTGGCGGCGGCCAACTTCGTCGGCTCTAAACGCTTTAGAAATCTGGAAAATATCACCGCTACCGGCCGCTAACAGCCGCTTCATAGCGAATTCAGGGGATGTTTGTAAATAACGACTGTCGCCGGCTTTTATGTCTACGCACAGGGGTTCAAGCGCGGGGTCAGTAACGCCAGTCTGACACAGCAGGGGGGTTTCAACTTCTAGTACCGCGCGATCGGCGAAGAATCGGCGGATATCCGCCAGCAGCCGAGCCCTAGCCTCCAAAACTTCTCGGGTAGCGCCCGGCTGCCATGACAACATATTAGCTGCGGCTAGCGCGGCTCACATACTCACCTGACCGAGTATCGACACGCACAATCTCACCTTGCGAAATAAACAGAGGTACACGTACGACCGCGCCCGTTGTTAGAGTCGCGGGCTTTGAGCCTCCCTGCGCGGTATCACCCTTAAGACCGGGATCAGTCTCAATGATTTCCAGCTCAATGAAGTTCGGTGCAGTGACCGAAATGGGGCTCCCGTTGTACAGGGTAACTTCGTATTTTTCCTGTTCTTTAAGCCACTTTTGGGTATCCCCTACCGAGCTAATCTCTGCCGCGTGCTGCTCAAACGAATCGGGATCCATAAAATAGAAGAACTCACCATCGGTGTAGGAATACTCAAGGCTGTAGTCCATTACATCGGCGCCCTCGAGAGACTCTCCCGACTTGAACGTTCGCTCCCAGACTCGACCGGTTTTCAAATTGCGCATTTTAACGCGATTGAACGCCTGCCCTTTTCCGGGCTTAACAAACTCATTCTCAAGAATTGAGCAGGGTTCCCCGTCGAGCATCACTTTCAGCCCAGACTTAAATTCATTGGTGGAATAATTCGCCATGTTATTAATCCTTTGCAAAAACGCCGCCGATGATACCTCAGCTGAGCTGCGCAGGCCTACTGCGCGTTAATGTTAAATAGCGTTACTTTCTCGGGATGAGCCCAGTAAATAGAGCACACCGTCCAACCCAATGTGACGAATATTGTGCTCGACTTGGGCTCGAACAATCGGCTTTGCCTCAAACGCGATCCCAAGACCTGCCGTCGCGAGCATAGGCAAATCGTTAGCGCCGTCGCCGACAGCAATAACCTGCGAGTGCTCAATAGATAACTCAGCGGCAATCTTCTCAAGAAGGTATTTTTTGCGTTGCCCGTCAACAATATCACCGACTACCTCGCCAGTTGCTTTGCCACCTGAAATGTCGAGTCGATTGGCATGAATCTCGTCGAAGCCGTAGCGCTGCTGTAAATGACGCGCGAAATAATCGAAACCGCCCGACAAAATTGCCGTACGCACACCCCGAGCACGCAGCGTTAAAATTAACTCCGGCATACCGTCGGTAATGGGCAGGTTCGCAGCCACTTCAGAAAGCGCGGATTCATCGAGTCCCCGCAACATTCCCAAACGCTCTCGGAAGCTGCCTTGGAAGTCCAGCTCGCCGCGCATGGCGCGCTCAGTAATGGCTGCCACAGCCTCACCCACACCCGCAAGCTCAGCCAACCGGTCGATAACTTCACACTGAATCAGCGTTGAATCCATATCAAAGACAGCAAGCCGATAATTTTCTAAGCGAACCGACACCGACTGAAGCACACAATCCACAGACAATGTGTCCGCAATGCTCTCTAATCGGGCACGGAGTTGAGTGGCATCAGATACATTACTCAGCAGGTATGTCTTTACGGCTCGCTTTTCTTCGAATGCACGAGGCACCGATACAATACGTTCGTCGATGACATCCACCGACACAGCCTCAAACAGTGATCGCAAAGACTCATCGTGATAAGCATCCACGTTGGGAGACATTACGGTGACCGCATGACTGGGAACTGCCATTGGTAACTCCAATTTTTCAAGTCGGGCAAGCATACCTCAGGTAGGGTGTTTATACTTCAAGCAAGCTCAATCATGGATATTACTGTGCACAAATTTTTCGTCTATATCAGCCGACTCTCACTAGGGCAGCAACTCGCCTTAACCGCAAGCCTATGCTGCGTGATTGCAACGCTCACGCTGGTAGGTCTGTCGGCAAAATCGAGTCGCTATACCCAAGATAATTTACAGCGCGAATATGGCGAGGCGGTGGCAGAACAACTTGCACGGGGCCTCTCGGGAGAGCTTGCTGTTAATGATAGGCTTGGTGCTGCTGGAGAGCTGAATCAGATCGTCGCGCAACGAAGTGTTGCTGGTGCCAGAGCCCTCGATATCGACGGGGTCGAGCTCGCCATTGCAGGGGTAATGAACGGCAATGGCGTTATCTTCGAGGCGCCCATTAAAATCGCTGGCGATATAGCGGGCGTGGCCGAAATCACCCTTGATACAACGGCGCAAGATGCGGCACAACTCCGATTCCAACTGGCCTTATCAGGCCTTGCCATACTCTTGAGTATCGCGGTCTACCTTGCGACACGCGCAATGGCCCACCGACTAGCAAAGAATTTGAGTGCATTGAGTGCCGAGCTGGCAGTAGTCACCGGTGGCGCAGCCGACAATAATAACGAGATCACCACGCTGCGGGAGCGCATCGCCGCACTCCCTCTTGACCTCTTGAAACCTCACATGGTCGGGCGCAGCAGTGCCGACCACTACGTCGGGACCTCTATTCTATACGTCTATTTCCGCAGCCTACCTGGCTATGTGGATACCATTGATGAGCGCAGGCTCCAGCGCTATATCGCGACCGTGCATCGCCTTATCTATGGGGCTGCGGGCTTTTATAACGGCGAGCTCGAAGTCGTTCGTCAATTTGGCTTGGCTGTATTTTTCACTGGCGATCACAGCGTAGGATCTCCTGCGCTGCGAGCGGCTAGCTGTGCGTGGCTTATTAAGCACGCAGCCCCCGATATCGAGGCAAAACTTCGCCTATCTGTGAGCCTTGGGCTCGCTGTAGGTGGCAGTGAACTAGGTCGCGGAGATGCTAAGGATATTTATCCGGGTCTTTATACTCAGGCGGCTCTCGACGAGCTCCATACCTTGGCTAAAAGTGCCGGCGATGACATCGACCTGACAGACTTTATCGTCCAAGACATAGACGTGAGTACTCGCGTGGCTATCAAGCAAGCGGAGCAAGGTCATGCGGTAGTTGGTGAGCTATCTGATAACCATCACGATCTCTTAGAGCGACAGCTTCACTTGTTGCTCCGCGCCCTCACTGATCAGGGCGCAGAAGCTAACGGTCAACCAGACTGAACGACGGAAAGACCGGCCACCTTCTGGAAGCCTTTGGGCAGCTTATTACCCCGGCGGCCTCGCTCACCACGGTAGTTCTCGAGGTCGCAAGCTTTGAGCTTCAAATGCTGACGCCCAGCGGTAACTTGCAATACGTCGGCGTCCCTTAACACGCAAAGGCCCACCAAAATCTCCTCTCGCGCAGCTGCGCGCGCTGACGGAATACCGATAATCTTATTACCTTTACCGCGCGCAAGTTCAGGAAGTTCAGCCAGTGGGAACACTAACAATCGACCCTCATTGGTAACAGCCGCAACCTGCAGCTCAGGGCCCTCGCCGATGGCCGCGGGCTGAAGCAACTGAGCGCCTTTTGGCAGCGTCAGCACCGCTTTACCCGCTTTGTTTTTAGTTTGAAAATCTGAGAAACGCGCAACAAAGCCATAGCCCGCATCGCTCGCCAGTAGGAACCGATCGTCTAAGTTACCCGTTAGCAGGCCTTCGAAAGTCGCCCCCGATGGTGGATTAATACGCCCTGTCAGTGGCTCTCCCTGACCTCGAGCAGAGGGCAAGTTATGGCTCGCCATACTGTAGGCACGACCGGTGGAATCAAAAACAACGGTGGGTAAATTACTTCGCCCTTTTGCTGCCAATTTAAACCCATCTCCCGACTTATAGCTCAGGCTAACTGGGTCTATTTCGTGACCTTTAGCCGCCCGAATCCAACCTTTCTCAGATAATACGATGGTCACAGGATCTGACGTGGTGAGTTCAAGCTCACTGAATGCCTTAGCCTCCTCTCTCGCCACGATAGGGGCACGTCGCTCATCACCATGCGCATCAACGACGGCGAGGAGCTCTTTTTTAATCAGCGTTTTAAGCCGCGCGTCACTACCCAAGGTTTTCTCGAGGTAATCACGCTCTTCATTCAACTCATCCTGCTCGCCACGGATTTTCATCTCTTCTAGCTTGGCGAGATTACGCAGCTTTAAGTCAAGAATAGCTTCAGCTTGAATATCCGAAAGCGCAAAGCGCATCATTAAAGCCGACTTAGGCTCATCCTCTTCACGAATAATTTTGATAACTTCATCGATACTCAAATAAGCGACTAAATAGCCCTCAAGGATATGTAGCCGGCGCATCACGCGCTCAAGTCGATATTCCAGTTTTCGGCGCACGGTAGCACGACGAAATACCAGCCATTCGCTCAAGATTTTCTGGACTGACTTGACCGCAGGGCGGCCATCGATACCGATGACGTTTAAGTTAACGCGATAACTCCGCTCAAGATCCGTACTGGCAAACAAGTGGCTCATCAAGGCTTCTAAGTCGACACGATTTGAGCGCGGGACGACCACCAAGCGGGTTGGATGCTCGTGGTCAGATTCATCACGCAAATCCGAAACCATGGGCAACTTTTTAGCTTGCATTTGGGCGGCAATCTGCTCCAACACTTTAGAGCCAGATACTTGGTAAGGCAGCGCGTGAATAACCACAGCGCCGTCCTCAATCCGCCACGCCGCGCGCATTTTTAAACTACCCTTGCCGCTTGTGTAAGTCGCTCGAATATCCTCTGGCGCAGTAATAATTTCTGCCTCAGTAGGAAAATCCGGACCTTTAATAAAGTCACACAATTCGTCAATAGTGGCCTTGGGGTTCTCGAGCAAATGAATAGTCGCAGCAACAACTTCGGTAAGATTGTGCGGGGGGATGTCGGTGGCCATACCGACCGCAATGCCGGTCGTACCATTAAGCAATAAATTGGGCACTTGGGCAGGGAGCACCATGGGCTCTTCAAGAGTGCCGTCAAAATTAGGCTGCCACTCGACGGTGCCTTGACCTAACTCACCGAGCAGCACATCGGCATATTTAGTCAACCGCGACTCGGTATAGCGCATGGCTGCAAAGGATTTCGGATCGTCAGGGGACCCCCAGTTACCTTGGCCGTCAATTAGCGGATAGCGGTAACTGAAATCCTGAGCCATAAGCACCATGGCTTCATACGCTGCGCTATCGCCGTGTGGGTGGAACTTACCGATAACATCGCCGACGGTTCGCGCAGATTTTTTATACTTGGCAGACGCTTTAAGACCTAACTCGCTCATTGCATAAACAATGCGGCGTTGCACAGGTTTTAAACCGTCCCCAATATGCGGTAAAGCGCGATCTAAAATGACGTACATGGAATAGTCGAGGTAGGCTTTTTCAGCGTAATCACGCAGTGAAAAAGTCTCCACCGTGGTCGAACCAGGATTCAAATCAGTCATGTGTTTTCCGAGATAAAAAAGGGTTCAGCTGTCGCCGTGTTTTCGCCTTAAAGAAACAACTTCTTCGTTCAATTCGGTAATAGACTTGGCCATATCTACTAGCAAGCCCTGGACCGCTGAAGGTCGTGAGCGAATCAACTCAAAGAAGCGGTCTTTCGATACTCGAATTACCGAGCAAGATTTTAACGCCCGCACCGAGGCGTTTCTATGACTGCCCGTTAACGCAGCCATTGTACCAAATAACTCTCCTGGTCGAATTTTGGCCACCGCCATGTCATTCACGAGCACTTCTGCAAGGCCTTCAGCCATCGAAAAAATATCGTCGGCCGGATCACCTTGTTGAATAATAATGGAGCCAACAGGGTAAATTTCAGGCACGCCCCCCAAGCCTACAGTTTCCCGAATGTGAAGCGCATTAAGTCTCAACACCAAAGAAACATGCTGCCCTATACAGCGTATCCAGTTGCGCTGTAGTGATTTATCTATCGCAATCTCGTCAAGAAACGCATCGCGATCGTAAGCACGAATAAAGGCACCACTCTCAGACCCATAGAGCAAGGCGCCGACACCAGCAGGGAGAAAATCGGTATCCGCTAGCACGAGATCGCCAGGTTCGAGCACACTAACAACGGTATTGCCGTGCAATACCGAAACCAACCCAGTTTCGACGACGCCGATCATGTTCAGTGGCATCGCCCGAAATTCAGCAGCGGGTGTTGATGACAGCTCGATCAGCCTAGACTCTATGGAAATTCCGCTCAGTACGGTGCGAAACGTCTTTTTTACGTCATCATTGAGCGCTTGAAAATCTTCGCCTGACTGTGCAGTTGCTAACATAGCGCTTACTCAAACGGATGCTTCGATCTACCATCGTAACGCAGACAGTGGCGCTCGGCCACGCAATTTGTAAAACTCAGCGCCGATTCGTAAGAGAGGAATAGTCGTTTGGCTATCAGCGAGATGAATGTGCAATGGCGATGGCGCCACTTCGAGCTATTTACCGTGAGCGAATGGCACGAGATCTTGCAGTTGCGGGCAAAAATCTTTGTGGTGGAGCAAAATTGTCCGTATGTAGACCCCGATCACAAAGACCCATTGAGCTGGCATCTAGTGGGGTATGGAGAGAGAGGTGGTGAGACAAATGAAGGGGCTCGCGCGGGTTACGCGCCGGTTGCAACGCTTCGAGCAGTCCCGCCCGGCGTGAGCTATGACGAAAGTTCTATTGGACGGGTCGTCGTTGACCAATCTCGTCGCGGGACCCAGCTTGGACGAGAAATGATGCTGCGAGGCATAGACTTCAACCGCCGTATGTGGGGCGGAGGCATCCGTATCAGCGGACAATCCTATCTTGAGCGCTTCTACCAATCGCTAGGCTTCGAAACCGTGGGCGAGCCCTACCTAGAAGACGATATTCCGCACATAGAAATGCTGTTGTCCGCCGGCACCCAAGTTATGGGCGCCAGCTAACAGCGATTACAGATTACGCAGCGCTGCGTGAGGCACGCTTGCGCTCGTGCTCAAGCAGAAGCTTTTTGCGTATACGAATACTTTCAGGAGTTACTTCTACCAGCTCATCGTCTTCAATGAACTCAAGCGCTTGCTCAAGAGTGTGAACCACGTGTGGCGTCAAGGTCAGGGCTTCGTCAGTGCCTGAAGCACGGACGTTAGTGAGCTGCTTGGCTTTTGTTGGGTTAACCGTTAGGTCGTTGCTTCTACTGTGCAAACCAATAACCTGCCCTTCATACACATCGATATTGGGGCCAATAAACAACCGGCCGCGATCCTGCAGTGTGAACAGCGCATACGCTAAGGTTTTGCCCTTTACCATGGATACCAAAACGCCATTGGTACGGCTGGCAAGCTCTGATTTAGCGACAGGCCCGTAATGATCGAAAACGTGCGTCATAATGCCCGACCCTGAGGTCAGCGTCATAAAGAGCGATCTGAATCCAATGAGGCCTCGCGCAGGCACAATAAATTCAAGGCGAACACGACCATTGCCATCGAGTACTAGATTTCTCATCTCTGCTCGGCGCAGGCCAAGCTCCTCCATGACCCCACCTTGATGCTGCTCTTCGCAATCTATCACTAGGTTTTCGTAGGGCTCGGAAGTAACTCCGTCAATGACTTTTTGGATAACTTCGGGACGTGATACACCTAGCTCAAATCCCTCTCGGCGCATGCTTTCAATAAGCACTGATAAATGCAGCTCACCTCGCCCTGAGACTTTGAACTTGTCTGGTGTGTCGCCTTGCTCCACACGTAATGCAACGTTGTGAATAAGTTCACGCTCCAATCGCTCTTTGATATTGCGCGATGTCACGTATTTGCCTTCAAGCCCTGCAAAAGGAGAATCATTAACCTGGAAGGTCATGCTGACCGTTGGCTCGTCCACTGATAATGGCGGGAGCGCTTCAGGGTGCGAGGGCGCGCACAGAGTATCGGAAATATTCAACGCTTCAATGCCGGTCACACAAACGATATCGCCCGCCTCGGCCTGCTCGACGTCGACACGATCTAATCCGTGGTAACCCATTACCTGAAGAATACGGCCGTTGCGCTTACCGTCTTCACTATCGACCACGGTGACCTGGGTATTGGGTGTCATCACGCCACGAGTAATTCTGCCAACACCAATAACGCCGGTGTAGCTGTTGTAATCAAGCGCGGAAATTTGCATTTGCAGTGGGCCGTCAGAATTAACCTTAGGCGGCTCCACTTTGTCGATTATCGCTTGGAATAGCGGTGTCATGTCATCAGACATCGCTTCGTGATCTTCACCAGCAATGCCATTAATCGCCGAGGCATAGATGATCGGAAAGTCCAGCTGCTCTTCATTGGCACCTAGCTTGTCAAAAAGATCAAATACCTGATCGACAACCCAATCTGGCCGCGCACCCGGTCGGTCGACTTTATTGACCACGACAATAGGGTTGAGACCGCGCTCAAAGGCCTTAGAGGTCACAAACCGTGTTTGTGGCATTGGCCCATCCACTGCGTCGACCAGTAGCAGTACCGAATCGACCATGGAAAGCACTCGCTCTACCTCTCCACCAAAGTCTGCGTGCCCCGGGGTATCCACAATATTGATGCGATAGTCATTCCAGCGAATGGCGGTGTTCTTTGCCAAAATAGTAATGCCGCGCTCGCGCTCTTGGTCATTCGAATCCATGACCCGCTCAGCGCCTGCGCTTCTCCGATCCAAAGTTCCCGATTGGTGCAGGAGACAGTCAACGAGTGTGGTTTTCCCATGGTCGACGTGGGCGATAATTGCGATATTACGTAGTTGGCTAATCACGTGCAGAATCTCTTAACAGGAGGGGGGGTGCCCTTTGAGGCGCGCGGAGTGTACCAGAGACCAGTCGGACTTGGGGCATTTCAGGTAGCAACATATTACCGATCGAGGGAATCGAGAGGGGCTCTAGAGCGCACCGAAAGGGAGCGCTACCCTCTTTAAACACGTCAAAAGCGCCAGGCTTAAGACGCACATACCTTGGACATGCCCTATTTAAGCGCGCCCAAGTACGACTAAGGACGACAAGCGACGCTAGAAATCGCGCACAGAAGGCGTATTTGCACTTAATTGGTGCGCCTTGCACTAAATAAGTGCGCTGCGCGCACCAAATACTCGACATTAAAAGCGCGCGACCAAGCCAAACTCCGTTAAAAATCATACGCTTAGTAATTTTTAGTGAAAAAAAAGCAATTTGGCACGCTGGTTGCTCTTTCATCCAGACTTAAAAGATGGCACGGTGCTTCGGCCCGTCCTCGTCAAACCCGAGTCGGGTGACCGACTCAAAGCAAACTCTGAAGGAGAAACACCATGTCTGAGCGCACGCTCAATTTGATCAAAGACAACGACGCTCGTTGGGTTGATCTTCGCTTTACCGATACCATCGGAAAAGAACAGCACGTCACCATCCCAGCCTCAGAAGTTGACGAGGATACTTTCGAGCAAGGCAAGATGTTTGACGGCTCGTCAATCGCCGGCTGGAAGGGTAT
>Ga0209654_1002588_pt1 | contig 12229 bp, 16 predicted proteins | sample SaaInl1SG_22_DNA_FD_184646 | JGI IMG/M metagenome (GOLD analysis project Ga0209654, IMG submission 184646) | Marine microbial communities from expanding oxygen minimum zones in the Saanich Inlet - ESP_161SG_22_DNA (SPAdes) (version 2) | ecosystem: Environmental > Aquatic > Marine > Intertidal... | reverse complement strand
TAAACTGTCCAACCTACCATCATGTGATGAACTAATAGTTTCTAAACTACCCAATCTACCATCGGTTGATGAGGTATACGCGTTTAAATCACCTCGTAATTCATTAACGTCTTCATCTGTTGCATATGTTTCATCTATACTTCCCGTAAAAGACTCTAATGAGTTTAAACGGTCTGTTTGATCCGTATTAATACCACTAACCGATGATGTGTGTGTGTTAAAATCATCTCTAATTGAATCAATACTACTATCAACTGATGATGTGTACGAATTAAACGATATTGAACCACTTAATATCCCATCTTTCCATGTTGGTGTCCCATTCTCAACAACAAACGTTTTGCTGTCTGTAGATTCGTAGCTCGGTAACCCACCCCCAATTGTTGCTGTTACAAAACCAGCTTGTGGTGAAGCGAAAGAAACAACTAATTGTGTTGAACTTACTGCTTCAATGTTTTGTGGAATTATTACATTATCGTCACTATCAAATACGGTGATAGTTGGGTATTGTTCACCTAACCCATGATTAAATGTCCATACACTACTTGGAGTTGCAACAGTTAACAACTTTGTAGTTCCTTCACCCCCACCTTCAGATGCTACACCATCTAAATATATTTTAGCAACACCAGTTGTTGAATCACCCTCAACTTTTATACCTGTAGAATCATCAAAATAAAACTTAGTAAATGATTCGTCGTAATTAGTTGCCGTGTGACTTGATCCTGATATATTAATCGGAACATTTGTTAAACCTAAACCACTACCTGTAAATTCTGTTGCCGTGAGAGATCCTGTTACCGTAGTATCCGTGTTAATGTGTAAACCATCCTCATCTATAGATGCTGTGGAGGTTGAACTGGCAATTCGGTCTAAACTAAGACCGGTCACTCCCGACGCGGGGATCCCATATAAGTTAGACCCATCACCAATAAATGATCCACTGATTACAGATGCTGTTAATGCACCAACCAAATCAATTGATCCCGTATTTTGGGTATTTGTGGTTATTATTTCTTCAATCGAAGGTCCGAGTGAACCTGATTTAGCAAAGAATACTTTTCCGTCGGATGTATTCACCGATAACTCTCCAAGTTGTAGTTGTGAGTTATTTGGTACCTTTCCCGGTACCGCGCTTCTACGCAGTTTAACTGTCTGTCCCATATATATGGATCTCTATGTCTGTTTTAGTGGTATATACCACAAGTTTATTTTACCTATATAGGTATTATATTAATAAATACTACGTTACTATGATATATAAAAAAAATCCCTCGATTTCTCAAGGGATTTTTAATTTAATTATATGTTATCTATCCTTAGTACGTTCCACCATCAATAACAGTAGAAAAAGATAGTGAACCATCCGAAGATTTGTAACCTAAAATACCATCTAAAACGTCTGTTGTTTCTGAAGTCGAAACATAACCAAGTTCATTGTTTGAGTTTCTGAATACAATTGATGAACCGTTTGAACCTCCATCAGTTCCACCACCCGCAGTAACTGTTACATTACCCGCAATTAAAGTGGCACCATCGTCAGTCGCAACTGTAAATTTGTTTGTGTTATATGCTAATACACTACCATCATCAGTAAGTAAAGAATCACCCATAGTGTTCTTACCTGTAGAAACAGGAATCGAACCAATTGATAAACTACTTTCCGATCCGTAAGCTCCCGCAGTTGTCCCAAGTAACTTACTTGATTGTCCTGATGAAGAAACAAACATCCAGTGATCATCTTGTGAATCCCAAACCAAAGATGCTGAAACACCTGTTGATCCTGAGTCCATAACTTCAAAACCTGCGTATCTTTCAAATGGAGAATATGCGTTTAATTTAATTATGTTATCGTCAATCTCAACTGTTGTTGATTGTATATTGACTTCAGTTGCAGTACCTAATATTTCTAAGTTACCCGATATTGTAACATTATCATTAACTGTTAATGTACCATCTAAAGTAGCATTACCTGTCACACCAAGTGTTCCACCTATAGTAGAATTACCTGTTATTGTTGAGGTAGCACCACCTAAATCACCTGTCGCTTCTACATCACCTGTAACATCAAGTGTTGAACCGTCAAACGTTAAATTTCCACTGTCTTCAATTGCACCACCTGTACCAGCTAACACTACTCTACCCGCAGTTAAGTCTTCTACAATTGCACTTGCTAATGTGGATTCACCATCAACGTTTAAAGTTGATTTTAATTGTGCCGAACCTGTAACGTCTAAAGTTGAATTAATACCAACAGAACCTTTAAGTTCTGTGGTTCCAACTGAAGTTAATGAACTTGCAGCAGATATGTCGTTACCGATTGTAGAACTACCTACACTAATAACGTTAGTTGTTGAATCGTATGTTAATTCAGCATCATCTTGTAATGAATCACCGTCAACCGCGAATGGTATTCTATTAGTTGTTAATGGTGTTCCGTTATTATCAATTAATGTTTCCCCACTAATTCTCGAATCTAAAGTGTCTTTTATAAGTTTACCTTCGGCGTTAAGACCAACAAAAGAAACCGCATCAGAATCGGTTAAGTTAGGTATATGTATGTCGTTTGAAATAATTGTAACATTATCAGTAACATCATCACCAAGTGTAGTATTACCATTAACAACTAAATCACCCGGTAAGGTTAAATCAGTAACGGACAAACTACCCTCAAGAGATAAGTCTTGTACATATGCAGTTCCACTAACATATAAATCTCTCCACGATTGAACTGAAGATCCTAAATCGAAAGAATCATCTACATCAGGAATGATTGAAGATGAAACATCAGCACCAAACGAAACAAAATCCGTAGTTGCATCACCAACAGTGATGTTACCACCTAAGTTTATATTTCCTTGAATATCTGCGTTTCCAGTAAGTCTAAGATTTGAACCTGTGATTTCTCCTTCAGAAACTAATTTACCAACTGTTGCTGTTGAAGTAACACCTAAAGTACTACCAAGGTTTGTTACTCCTGTTACACTTAAGGTACCATCAATAGTTTGATTACCAGTGACAGTTACGGTATCCCCCGTTAAATTAGTTATGTTTCCATTTGACCCAGTTAAAGATGTGATTGTGACGTTAGATATATCATTTCCTTCAATGTTACCCGTCAAATCCATTTTCTTATTACCAACCCCATCATTTTTAAGGATGAAAAGTGATTGGTCTCCCGAAGAATAGAACGGAGTACCATCTAAAATAGAGCCATATGACCCTACAGATATTGATGGTGCCGAAGCCCCTTCATAAATTTTTGATGTTGGTCTAAATGCACCTTGTACACCTTCGTCGGTAGGATTTGGTGAACCTATGAATACAAAAGGTCCTGATAAGTCTGAAATTGAACCTGAAGCCACGAGGATTTCCCCATTGCGTGTGGTTGTCGTTTTCAGAGTATCAACCGATCCTCTTCTGTGTTTAATAATTTGAGCCATCTGTTTTTTTTTTAGTTAATGTTTTAATTTTATTATAAATATCAAGTTATTTAGAAATCACCTAAGTCCATGACATTATTATTTGATCTATCACCTATATTTCCTAAGTTTTCAATATTGAGTGATGCCGACCTTATTTGGTCATTTATTTGGTTTTTTATTATACTCATGGCACCCGACACAATTAAAGAGTCGTCGTTTACGTTTTGAGATTGTAATATTGTTTGACCCTCAACCTTAAGATCACCTTTAATTACAACAGACCCTGTAACTTCTAAATCTGATGTTGCCGACCAATGAGATCCCGAATTACCCCATATAAGGTCCTCTCTACTCGCAATTGGTAATTCTGAACCCTGTGGACCCGCAATCCATTCATCGTTTACTGTGTCCCATAATAAGGACCCAGAAACTAAGTTAGGGTCTGTGGGGTCTTTTACTAAAAAACCACCGAAACTCCCCTCACTACCATTTAATTCAATTATGTTGTCATCCAACACAATAGTCTCAGACTTAATCGCAGTGTAACTACCAAGGACATTAAGATCACCCTTAACAGTTAAGTTGGAACCTGTGAACTCTAACGACTCAGAAACTGAACCTGTAAATAAGTTAAGTGATTCAACACCACTACCTAAAAGGTCACCAACATCACTACCACCAACAACTAAGGTATCTGTATATACCGTACCTAATGATGACGACGGATTACCTAAAGTAATGTTAGATCCTGACACAACATTTTCAGTTGCTATTTGTTCCCAGTATATTTGTTGTAATGCCATTTATAAAAGTCCTTTAACATAAATACTTTTATTTAGCTTCTTTAATACAAAAAGAGGTGACTTTTTTTAAAATCACCCCTTTTTCTTAGATATTACTTAAGATTTGATCAATAAAATGATCCTCATCGTCGACATTTAACCCTGGCATTAGTAAAACTCCTTTACTTTTTTCTTTTCTTTTGAAGAAAACCGTTGGGAGATTGTCCATATTAACCTGTTCAACGATTTGACCCCATAGAAATGGGTGGTCATCCACATCGTATTCTTCATACGTTATATTGTGGTCATTTAAACGGGTTTTTAAACTTTCACAATGGGAACACCCATTTAATGTGAAAACACAAACCATTTAAAGATTTTCTAATAACGAAACATACTGACTATCGGGTAATGCACCCACTTCTTTACTTACAATATTTTCACCATCATAAATTATAACTGTTGGTACATTTCTTATACCTAATTCCATAGCAAAATCTCTATTCTCTTCAACATTAACTTTAACGAAATGTACATTAGGGAAATTATTGGATAGTGATTCTAATCTCGGTATTAAGGTTTTACATGGACCACACCATGGTGCCCAAAAATCAACCAATACTTTTTCACCCTCACTGATAAGGGATTTTACTTCTGTTGTTGTTAAATCTTTCATTATAATTTATTTTCCTTGTTCAATTATTTTAACCAATCCCCGAGTATCTATAAAAATTTTAGGTTCATAGTATTCCTTGGGTCTTTCTGATATTGTTATAACTTTTATTGTTTGTTTTATTGCTTCAAATTGTGTGAGGTCTAAAGTTGGGTCTCCTTTAGTGGTATAATTTTTTTGTGCCACTTCGGTGACCATATCAAAAAACTTTTCTTCGTTCACACCCTTTAAGAAATAATTAGATGCTTCTTTATTTTTTTTGAAATAAGACATTAGTTTATTTACATATATAATAATTTCAGGTTCCAATATTATTTTTTGTTAGACTTAGAATTCGATAAACTCTCCATAACCTCTCGACTAAAAAGATCCATCTGTTTACCCACCACGTGGTTTGGAGTACCGTAATTCATTATTAAGAGCTCTAAACCGTCGTTTTGAGTTCCATCTTTTTTTGCCGAAGCGGACTTCTTAAATGATTTCTCTTCCCATTTATATTCCGTAAGTGGGAACCATTCCCTTAACAACGGGAAATCATAATAGGATAGACTAAACATCCCCTCAATACCCTGTAAACAGTTGGCTAATCTTTCATGATCCTCTCTATCAAAATCATGCTTAGAATAATAATTTTCAGTTTTCCAATAAGGTGGGTCAACATAAAAATATGTTTTAGGTGAATCGTATTTACAAATTACTTCACTAAAATCCTCATTCTCAACAAACGTAATCTTATCGAAATGTTCTCTGAATTTTTTGTTCTTTAATTTATCCATAAAAATAAGAACCTTACATCTGTACTTACCTTTGTAATCAGTGTAGTTAGAGGTTTCAGGTTTTGATCCTGAAAATATCTGAGTTAACACATATACGTATTTCGCAGCCGCATCGAAATTAGGTCCATCACCAATTACATATTCCGAGTCGAACACTTCTTTTTGACATTTATCAAAAAATTCTCTACAGTTGGGTGGTGTAATTTCTTCACCAACAACTTGAATATGTTCCCTATACTTGTCCAATTCTTCATACATTCTATCGTACTGAAGTGAACACTTCATAAGGTTTGCGTTTAACCCATTAAAATCATTGTAAACAACTGTTGTTAGATTAGGGTATTTCTCCAAATCCATATTAAAAAATACCCAAAACATTCCTGAGAATGTTTCAACATACGTTTCAATATCTCTTGGGATAAATGGGACTATCCACTTACCTATACGGGCCTTACCTCCAATGTAACTTATCATTTATTTCTAATTAACTGTTCTTTTATAGAAGATAAGGAAAAAATATGAGGTTATCAACCCCCTTAGCGTTGATTTATCTGAAATTATTATATATATTAAAGTATGGCATGTAGTAAATGTAAAAAACAAAAGCAAAGGGAAGAGGTTTTAGCTGAAGTTATTAAAGTTGAGAAAAAAATCAAGATATTCTTTTTTATCATCTTAGCTTTAGGTCTGTATGGATTAGGTTCCATACTGATTAGTCTTTTCAATTAGTGAAAAAGAAAAAATATAAGATAATACTTTTTTGTAATCAAAAGAAAAAGAAACTAATTTACCAAACTATTAGTTTACCACGGATAAGAGATTTATGGTACGAACTAAAAACAGAAAGAAAACCTCGCTATGTAAAAGAGTTTGGTGGTAAACGTAACTTATCTTTAGAATATGAACTTGCGCTTATTTATCCCGATAATAGATGGGCCAAATCAAAAACAGTCACAAAAAGAGATGAGATAGGGAGATTAATAAACGTAAGTGCTGGTGAAAAAGGTTATAGAATGAAAGAACTAATCCCTTATTGGGAAGAAGAAAAAGTATATGACCACGACACTAAAAATAGAATTCGTTACCATGAATTCCTTAAGATTTTCTTAGATATCGAAGAAATTGCACAAATTTTCACACTTAACAATAAAATATTTTTACAGATTGAAGGTGATGTAAGAATGTTTGGGAATAAGAATTTAAGTGACTCTGAAAGACTTTTTAATATTCTTAAAGAAGACCTTCTTTATAAGAAAAAAGGTAATTTTATATTTGTAAAGGATGTGTCAACCACACAAAGAAAAAACCTTTATCCTCTATTAGAACAAAAAGGTTATAAGAGAAGTGATTTATTTAGACATTACTCATACTAAACACGAAAATACACTCCCCAATACCAATAGAGAACACCTCTCCGTCATCATCGATCTTATCGTTATATTTTGTTTTTAAGTAAGTTCTCACTCTATTAAACTCATTACTGTCAAGTTCAAATAAAAGTGTGGGTGATTTAACATTTAAATTAATTTTTTCAGTTAGATCCGAAATAATGGCTAACTGATTAAGTAAATCCCCCTTTTTAATTTTATCATCCATTAAATCCCAAATATTTTAGACACTCTGTTTAAAAATAAACCAAACTTATTTTTCTTTTTGGTCGGTTTGAATAGATCCTCCTTCTTCATCATCTTCAACTCCCTTATCATTTGTTCCTTGTGAGTCTCCACCGATATACGATCCTTCTCCATTTCCTTCTCCAACCAATCTAAGTCTTTCTTTTTCGATTTTGTTGACATTTTTTTCAAATTTTAAACTATGTAATTCATCTAAACCCGCACTTTCAAAGACATCCCTTAACTCACGGACTTTTTGATCGAACAACTTTCTTTTTTGTTCTTCTTCAAGATTTTTAACAACAACTTCATTTGCACATTGAAAAACAGTATCAAAACCATCTTCATTTGCAACTGACACAAAAGAAACTAAAACGTTCTTATCGTTCTTATCTTGTATTTTCAAGTTTATGGTTTTATAAACCTGAGAAATCTTTTCATACTTCCATGTTATTGGTAGTTTTAGATCTAAACTAACATTTTCTTTTATTTCTCTTAATGAGTAAAAATACGGTTGAAGTGGTTTTATATGTTTATACACTGTTATATGATTATATATGTTATTATGTATGATATTGAGAGGTATATAAAAACCTCTTCATACTTATTGACTACCAATTGTTTTGGAGATGTTTGGAACAATTTTATTATAAATTCCGAGATAAATCTAAGTATGAATACGATACTCAGAATAAAAAACAACAATTCTAAGTTACTTACCATGTGATTTGATTTCGTCTAAGACCTCTTTCCTATATACCGAAATAAGACTTTTTATTTCTTGAGCGTATTTGCGGGCTCTTATGGATGCTGAACGATTTCCCTTGTCGAAGACTTTATTAGTGTCCACCGACATTTTCTCTACGAGATCTTTTATTTTAGTTAACGTTTCCATACTTATATTACGTTTTTAATAGTAATATACGTATTTTTTTTTATTAGGTCAAGTTCTTTTCTAATATTTTATATATTTCAGTCAGTACACCCAACTCAGATCTTGTTTTTTGGTGATCAGTATTGAACAACCTAAAAAAATAACTTTTTAAAGAAAGTGGTTCGTTATCAATGATTGTATTGTAGAATGATTCTTTAAATAAGATCCAAAAATATTCATAGTGAGTTCCTCGATCGCGGAAAGTAATTCTCTCTTTTTTAAAATTGTTGATTGTTCTATCCCAACACCAACTAAAGTGACCCCTTTGTGGTGTTTCTTCATCCATAACATCTGCACCTAAGTAGGTTCTCTCAGTTATGTCATATAATGAGTCAAGGAAATCATGAAAAAGAATTATTTTTTCATTATTAATATCGTACGCACGATACCAAACATCAGTTTGTTTTTCGTAATTGTCACTTTTTGTTAGTTGACTTTTTCCCATTTCTTTTATTAGTACTTAAATACATAATATACACATAAAAGAAATTAAAAACAACTAATTATTGAGTCTTTTCATTGTAAGATAAAAGATTTTTCATTTTCGAAATCTCTTCTTCTAAAACACTCTGTACACCATTAGATTCTTCTTTGACAACTTTAACTGGTTGTACATCTTTCACGTACATTGGTGCCTTTTCTTTTACTTCTTTTCTTCTTTCAGCGGTCTTAGCAAGATTCTTTCCTGTTTCTGTTGGTATGGTGTTACCACCATCGGCATTACCCATTGTAGAGTCACCTTCTAATGATTTCTTTAACCTTTCTTTGAACTCTTCAGATGGTTCGTGGTCATAATCTAAATCTAAAGGATTCTCACCTCTTGAGTCTTCCATTTCCTCATTTTGATCATCAGTGTTGTGTACCACTTTTTTATCACCCTTTCCAACTTGTTTAGGAAATTCAGGATTATCGTTACCGTCGATGGTTAATGCATCTTTTATCTTCTTATCCACATTCCCCATGTGTTCTTTAGTTTCTTTTGAATTTACTTTTTGAACATCTTCGACCGCTTTAACACCCGGTATGTTTGATTCTTTTACCATTTTAGTTATCATATCAATCATTTGTGATTCCGTCATCCTAAGTACTTTAGGTTCCTTTCCTTCATTTTGTTTACCACAAGATTCATACATTTCTTTTAGTTTTTTCTTGTCACACTTTGAATACATTTCACAAACATCTTCATACGTCATTCCTTCTTTGACACATTTAGACATTTCTTTCATAGTTGGAAGTGATTCTTCAGACTCTTCCATCATTCCGCACTCACATAGTCCTTTTCCACATTTTTCACATTCCATTTCAGTTATTTCAGAATATTCATTTGTTTCATCTTTTCTCAATTTCTCAAGGTCTGACGAATCAATTTCACCATCTTTATTAACATCTAATTTATGTTGGTCACCGTGTAACTTTTCGTCAATTGATTGATTATCTTCCATGTTTTCCATATCTTTTTCTTCACCCAATTCATCCAACATATTGATTAGTTCTTCTTTGGATTCAAAGGTTTCAACCTCAACAACATATTTCTTGTCGTTATTGGTTTTATTATATTCTTCACATTTTTGATCCGCTTCTGTTTTAGTTTCGCAAATCTCAACGTATTCACCTTCACATTTTATACAATATGCAGTGTTTTTATCTTTACCCTCACTGAGGATTCTACTTTTAATCTCGTTTGAGACTGTTTCTGTAATAATTGTATTTAATTCTGAAAGTTTCATATTATATAAATATACGTTTTATCTCTTTTATCACTAATTTCTCAACCTCACTGTAGGGTAAAGTATATTTCTTCGATATTTCCTTAACCGATTCAATTAATTGGTCATTTTCATAAAACTCAAGAGCATTAACATCCCCCTGATTACAATATGGGTATTTCTTACATTTATCTTTAATCGCGACGTAAACACCTTCAGGACCTCCCCACATAGGAAATTTATTTTTCCTCATGGTTTTCATTCTTTTTTTAACTGTCTTCTCCCCACCCACTTTAAGTGGGTTACCTGATCCGTCACCAAAAGGTGCGTCATATGCACCAGCAGCAGATACCGACGCGGTCATAGCTTCAGTAAACTCACCCTCTTTAGGTTCATCTTCTTCCTCGACATCCTTTTTATTGTATTTCTTTTTATTGTGTATTTTATATATGTCTTTTTTAGTGACAAACCCCATAGGTGCCGCAAAGGATCCTGAGGATCCTGCCATTGTCGCTTCTCCAGTTTCTTTTTTCATTATTTAACGTTTTTAAGTGGGGACTCCCAAAATGATTTACGTTGCCACAATTGTTTAAACAACTCAACAACTACTTTAGTGGATAATTCAACCACCTTACCATTTATGTCTCGTGTACCCATTTCTTTTTTTATGACATCAATCACAATCTTATGTGCCTGAGTACTGTCAAGAAAACTTTTTATTTCTTTTTTGACTATTCTTTCAATGTCTTTCTTATCTGTGTTAGTTAATGCCATATTAGTTTATTCTTCTTTCAGAAATTAGGTCATTCATTGAATCAGCAAAAACATCTTCAAACTTTAATAGTTTCTCAACAGATTCTAATAACTCATAGTCAACCTTTAACATACTTGTGTTCATGTAGGTACCTTTATTGACACCCGCAATAATGACAAAATTTAAATTAACATCAGGTAATAAACCATCTAACCTAACCGAACCACTCTCTATAGTGATGCCTGGTCTTAGATCTCCCAAATCAGACACTTGTGTACCAAAATTCTTTATAACGTCTGATATGACCTTCTTTTGTGGGTCTCCGAGGTTCAAATCCTCTTTTGTGTCCGCAATTAACCTAACTTCGACACCATCAACAACGATGACAGTATCTTCCATTTCCTTTTCACTATCTTGTTCAACTAATGTATTCTTACTTTTAGTTGTTGATTCGTTGAGATTCCTTAAGGTATCCAACATCTTTTTTGTGTTATCGTAATTCATATGTGTCTTATATTTCTTTATCCACAAACATTTTAAAATTGAATGATGGGTTTATATCTGTATAAATATTTGAAAAATTCGATTTACATACAATTCCATCTAAATTCTCAATATTTTCTATAATTCCATTCGTTGGAACTACGTTTTTGACTATGTTATGGTCATCACAGAGTGAATTACATAATAAAATAATTTTATTTATTTGTTGTTCGTTATATGGATCCCAATAGAATCTATTCCTCCAACTCCTCACGAGTGGTTCTGACCTGAAAGGGTCACCTATCCAATTTGTGTAAAAACCACTAATATTTTTTTTTAACCACCCAAGATTTTCAACAGCAATTTTAATTTGTTGTCGATCTATTTTTTTTATATCGAAGGTCTTAGATGAATATTTTACATCTAACACTTTATATATGTCACCACCCTTACTAATAATAAAATGGGGAATGTCGTCATATTCCCCATTTTTACGGTACCTTATCTTATTGACGAAATCATCCATTCGTCTTTTAGTATCATACAAAAGAATTTGTCTTTTTTTATACGATCGTTTAGGGTGGTTCAATTTTGTTTTATCTATTATTTCTACGTCTCGAATTTCCAACATTTCTTCTGATTACTTTTTGACCTATTTTCAAAAATGGTTCTATAGGTATTTCTTTAGGAATTACCGGTTCGGTAGGTTCCATATATAATTCATCAACATAAATTGTTGGTGAAGGTGTCGCACTTGGATATGGTGTAATTGTTGGTGTTGGGGTTTCCGACGGTAAAGGGGTTTGAGTCGGTTCGTTAGATACTGACGGAGTCGGAGTGGGATATTCGGTTGGAAATGGTGTAGGGGTATTAGAAGGTGTCGAACTTAATGTTGGTGTTGGGGTTTCTGTAGGTTCTATTATTTTTTTTTTTCGGGATCATCCGTATTGGAGTCCGTACTGTTTATCTCACCCACATCACTAATTGGTTCTTTAAAAATAAAATTTGGTGAGGGTGTTGCGGTTAATGTTACCTGAGGTGTTTCTAATGGTTCTACTTCGACATTAACATCAAAATTAGGTT
>Ga0209654_1002584_pt1 | contig 12243 bp, 10 predicted proteins | sample SaaInl1SG_22_DNA_FD_184646 | JGI IMG/M metagenome (GOLD analysis project Ga0209654, IMG submission 184646) | Marine microbial communities from expanding oxygen minimum zones in the Saanich Inlet - ESP_161SG_22_DNA (SPAdes) (version 2) | ecosystem: Environmental > Aquatic > Marine > Intertidal... | reverse complement strand
CATTTCTAAAAATCTTAATATCAGACCGCTTATCCAGCATTGGAGTAGTTTTTCTTTTATAACCATAAAGACTCATGTGAAAACGGTTGGTATTTTCTCCAATGATGAGAATAATATTCATATTTATAATCCTTGTAATAATTAATAGAATCTCTAACTGGCATAAATGCCATTAGAATCATGGTTGGGCAACACCACAAAGTGTTGCACATACTATATAGGTATGCACGAAATAAACCTATATAAAACAATGACTTAACAGTCAGGTAGTGCAAATGCTTACATGCATTACTTTGTCTGGAGTCATCTAATATCAACGATGTAAGTATTTTCATTTGCATTACTTCTTGCCTTACTCCATTGATGCACTCTTAATAACATCAAGTCCTTTCTGGGTCAGAGACATATTTCCATATGCCTGACTTTCGACCAGTCCGTCATTAATCATGTTTTTTAATTTGTCTCGCATGGGTCGTTCAGCTAATCCATACTTACCCTTAGCACCAGCAAACTCTTCCTTGAATCCAGATTGAGACCAGCTGCCATGTTCAATTTCCTTAAGTATTTCTACCGTTACATGATGCCCAGCATTTTCAGCTAGTCGTGGAACACCTTCATTTGTAATCTGTAAGTAGATAGGGTCTAGTCGTGGGGTGTAATTTGATTTGGTGACCTTCAGGTCAATATATCTATCCTTCTCAGATGGTTCTGTGCCAAATAAATCATGTTGCTTCTTAGTAGACAGGTGATTCAGCTCGATAACAAAACGCACACCATCAACCACAGATGATGCTCCACGCAGATTATTCTGATTTGCTCCTGAACCTTCTGCTGCTTTATTCACATGAGCTGCAGCTAACAATGTGCATCGCTCATTTATCTGTTTGCGAATCTTTTGTAGTGCCTGAACAAATCTTGTTCCAGCAGTATTGTCATTCTCATCGCCATCACGAAATCTAGATATAGGGTCAACCACAATCAAACTGATAGGTTCTTTGATGTCCATCAGTAACTTTCGTACCAGCTTCTCAACTGTTTCAGTTATGATGATGTTGCCTTTCTCGTCCTTCCCAACAAAAGGGAAATACTTGTCAGCAAATGAAATGATACGAATGTTGTCACTCATCTTCCGATGGTATTCAGGTGTTAGATGTCTGTTGATGTAATAGAGTCGTCTCTCAATCTCATCTCTTGTTTCCTCACCAGATATGTATACGGCAACACCTCGATAACCTACAGACCATTTGTTGTAGAGCATGAATCCTGATGCAGCAGACGAACACATCTGAAGTGCTGCAAAACTTTTTCCAACTCCACCTTGTGCTGCCATAGCACCTACAATTCCTTCTGGAATAAATCCATCAAATAAGAATTTGCGAGGAGGGGGTTCAACCTGAAATGTGCTGAGTGAGGGTTTAATTATTTCTACATCAGCAAACTCATCTGCTAGTTCTGCATCACGCTGTTCTTGAATCTTATCTTCTGGGTGATTCAGTTTATGTGACTGCCAGATGCTATTTAGAATCGTATCTACATCATAGTTAGGAAGTGGTATCTCACATCGCAACTGATTGATTCCCATTAACTGTTCCCTCACCAGCTCTTTTACTTTTAGCTGCTTCACCAATCGCCCAGCTATTACAGTTAACGCATCATTTCTCTGTCCCATAGGTATCATGCCTTCAGTTGTAATCGTCTGACTACTACTGTCACTTTTCGGATAATCAGCTTTCTGGGTGTTCGGTTTATAAGGTATGCCACCCCCTATGATTTGTCTTGTGAACATCTTTTTATCTTCAGGAGCAGCTGGTATTAAATACCCACGAGTTGGTTGCTCAGCTCTATGGTCAAGATAACCATCATCACTTAATTTCTTTAAACCAGAATTACTATTGATTAGATTCCAATACGCATCACGATAGTTGGTTTGATTCAGCTCATCAGTAGTATGTATAAATACTCTCATGCAGTTGTTATCACTCGATGGGTCATGACTATGTGTGGTGTAAATCCAATGCTGGATTCCCTTGAGTGCTTCTTGTATTCGTTCTAATGAATCAGACTTACCTTTATCCAAATCCAATACAATCGCATTCCCTTTGCTTTCCACTTGCATAGGTTTTGCTCTGCTATTGTTCTTCAATCGTCCTACAAACATCAGAGGTGTTTCACTCTTGCTGGGACTAACCCTATGCTCCTTGAATGACTCAACCAATTTTGGGAAATCTATATTAATTAGCTTCCCATTTTCAGGTGATTTCATATTCTTAAATAATGTGATTTCCATAATGCTCCTAAGTTAAACTCTCCTTTCTGTTAAAAGAATGTTTACTCTTCAGCAGCTCTTGCCTGTAGTGCCATGTATTCATTTACTTCCTGAATATTGAATACAGTCATGTTTGCAGATAGTGAAATTGGTCTAGGAAAATTTGGGTCTTCCTTGACTCGTTTCCATACTGTTGACTCACCCATGCCTAGATAAAGTGCTAGTTCTTTTGCTCTATAAAACATCTTTTCCATGTTATTAATCCTTATAAAATTTCATTCCTAACCAACTGATTTATATACATTTTTTCCTGTTTGTATTAAAAGTTATATTGACCAACCAACAATCTCCTATAAACTAATTAATAGAACCTGTCTTATGGCATTCAAATCAATTGAACATGGTTTAAGTATACGAAATGGCACTAATTAAACGAGTAACGCAAATATGGATTTAGCTCCCTCTTTTGAGAAACAGCTGCAAGAACAATTTCAGAATCTCTTGTTCCGAACAAGCGTGACAGGTAACTATGAACACCTGAATGTGATGTTCCGAACTCATCGAAGAGAGTATCGTGAAATGCTCAACCTGATTGATTCGGTGAATAAGAAAATAGTTGACGGCACACTATCAAAAGACAATTACATCAGCAACTTTCTGGAAGAGGTAGAAGCATTTGATGACTACCTAAATAAGTTATCGATGGTTCATGCTTTATCTAATCCAACTAAATCTGATGTAAATAAAATCATGCATGGAGTCATGACAGGAAGAATTGATGCCAAGTTAAAATCTCATTTCGATGAAGCTCTTTCAAAGGTTGTGACTGGAACAAACATATATGAAGCATTCAATGTGCCACAGTCATACGGTTATCATTCTGGTGACCCAGAGACATTAGCTAAGAAGGATTACAATCGCTTGAGAAAGATGATTAATTACATCATAGATGGTGGGTTCAAATACACGAAGGCACGAACCAAGATTATTGATGCTGACCTACAGCAATATCAGAATACGATGTTCAAGGGAGTGTCTAGAAACATTGTTGATAAGAAAACATTAAATAAGCACTTTGATTTATTTGGGTGGTATGTATTTAACGACTGGTGCTATGACAAGCTCATGAGTAATGATAAAGAAATCGATGAGATAACTCACCGTCAAATCTATGACCTATTTGAAGTTGATATGCCACATGTTCTAGAGATAACTGATGCTCCAGCAAATCACCCAGTCAATTGGAAGAGTGTATCAGTCAAAGCTGATGTTATACGCTCGTCTTAACCTTACCAGCTTGTAAGTTCTTAAATGTAGTCTGCGTGTCTCTGTATATCTTAACTTCTCGTTTAATGAAGTCATTCATGTGCTGAACCATCTTCATTCTCTCATCAAAGAAGTCCTTGTCTTTGGAGATGTATCTATCACGAACCTTGTTACCAGTTGTTGATGTATGGTTCATCTGAACATTAATTGCTGACTCAATAAATCGTCCATCAATCCAATGGTCTTCACAGGTTGTTCTAAATCCATGAACACGAGCTACATACCCTAGCTTATGTTTTAGACGCAGCTTCTTAAATGAATTATTAGGAGCTTCAAGACTGATTCGTTGCTTACCATCAAGTGAGAATATATACCCATCAGCAGTCCATTTAGGATTCAAACTCTTTTGCATCATCATTAATGACTCAAGCATAGCTTCCATATCCTTAGTCACAGGACAGTATGTCGCTCTTGGATTCTTCAGGTATTCCTTTTCTATAAAGAATCTTGATTTAGCTTTTTCGTAATGTTTCCATTTCCTAGTTAGTAAAGACCTGACACGAAGACCAGTATATTGAACCATGTGTAATGCATACTTAGATGCTAGTTCCATCTTAGAGTCATCTATCAACGCAAATGCTTCGCCAATCCTGTCATCAGGTATTGCTGGGTGCTTCTCAATATCTTCCTCTTGTGGTTTTTTGAGAATAGGGTCACGAGCAAAGCTGGATATAAGGTTTGCATCAATGATTTCACTCAGGACTGCATAGGTATAAACAACACTTAATATTGCCTTACATTTTTGAGCTGTAGATGTGCCAATCTCTGCATTAATTCGTATGAGTAATTCTCTTACTCTTCTTTTTGTTAGCTCAGTTATAGGAACATCATAGATTGGTTTCAGGTGCTTCCAAGTCATCTCAGTTCTTCTGATGTGCGAATCTGACCATAACCCAGCTTGTATTCTTTCAGCTGCTGCTTTTCTATATAAGCTATTCATAGTGTTGAGTGATTCCTCTTCAGCTTGATACTGCGACTCACTCTTATGTATGCTTGGGTTTCTACCTTGACCTAATATCTTTGCATATTTGTCTCTCTCATCTCTTGCTGCAGCTAATGAGAGTTCTGGGTATGACCCCAGCGTCATATTGGTTCTTTTTTTGTTGAAAGTGTATTGATATATCCAAGACTTCTTCTGTGTTCTGGTGACTCGCAGCGACAGTCCTCGTTCGTCAAAGAAAACAATCATAGGTTTGTCGCTTGGACATTTACAGGTCTCACATTTTCTCTTAGATAATGGCATAATGGTATCGATGTATCCTCAAGGTTGTATGTCGATTTTCAACTTGTATGTCAAATTGTATGTCACAAAGCTGTGTATTGCAATAGAGGATAATAGAGGAGTAGAGGGTAGAAAAGCTTATTTACATGGGTTTTAGATTTTAAGAATCAATGTAGGTAGACTGGAATCAATTAGGGTTCGATGCTCCCCAGCTCCACCAATTAAAAACACCTGAACCCTTGTATTTATAGGGTATTCAAACGATTATCTTCATTTTAAATGCTCATATGTATACCAATATGTATACCACTCGAGCAGAATTTTGATAATTTCAGCATAATCAGTATTTCAAATGTGTTTTTCCTGACATCAACTTTGAAAGGAAAATATCATGAAATTAAACATCATCTATTTAGGAATATTTGTTGCATGGATATTCTCATTTGTTCACGCAGAACAGAAATTTACCGACCCATTAAAATCAGCATCATATGAAAAACCAAAAGTTAGATTATGGTATGCCTACCATCAGAAATATGTTCCAAATGAAACCACCACGATTATAGATAGCGATGGAAATATTACTATCTGCACCGTTACTGAAAATAAGGTAATCGTTTGTCTATGACGGATATGCGTGATTGTTATTATCAAGAACTGAAACAACCTATTTAAGTGACTGATTCTAATGAGAATTTTGACTTGATTTTTTATTCACTTAACTCGTTGTTTTATATAGGAAAAGTAGGACTATCTAATCTATCAAATGAAAGGAAAAATAATGGAAAAATATTTAAGAATAAACGAAGTGGTTGAGATGTTATCAGTCGGTAAATCGACTGTGTGGGCATCGGTGAAGGAGAGTAAGTTTCCTAAACCTATAAAGTTAAGTGAGTATGTAACCGTATGGAAATTATCAGATATTGAGAATTGGGTGCAGCAAAAGGAAATTAATAATTAGAACTAACTCGGAAAGTTGGGTGTATTTCTGATTATAAATTCCAGTCTTTATAAGATATGCAGTTAATTAGGTATGAATCACTTTCCGATTTTTACACTTGATAAACTTGATATTTAATCAAAATATTTTTTCGTAATTCCTTTTTTAACTACGATTTAATTATCCTTTTAGTTAGAATATTTATGGCACATTACAGTTGATTTCCTCTAAATTAGTTTTATCAATATAAACGCCATAGTGATAATTTTCAGAATTACATAAAAAATATTGCTCATCAATACCCAATTTTCTATCAAGTCCAAACATAAAGGTCTTTTTTCCTGCAGCTAAAATTTCATTTAAATATTTTTCCTTTATTGTCCTTGCAACTACAAAATATTCAATATCTTCAAAATTTAATGATTTTCTATATTTTGCCTTTCTTAACTTTCGCCATAAACTTCCATTAGGCATTGCTTGATATATATTTGCTTCTTGAGCTTCTTTCACAGCATCTATGGAAAAAAGTTCCATCATTAGTCTATCTTTATCAATAAATTTCTCTGAAAAATCAAATGGTTCGTTTACTTTATCCGTTACCAAATATGCATCAGTATGTTTTTCAAACCATTTATTAATGGAGTTCATATCCATTGGGGTATATTTGTTTAGAATTTTATATTTTAAAAATTCACTTAACGAAACAGGAGAATCATTTTTTTCTTTATAATCGACTTGGTTTTTCCATGTTAACCAATCATGAGCCGCAACATATTTTCCATCTGTTGTTTTGATTATGTCTAATTCAAAAAGCCTCAATCCTTTAGAGTAGCTTTCTTGAAGTGCTTCCAATGAATTTGTATAGGCGTCACCATTGATTTCCCCACCCGCATGAGCGATAAATCTTTTATTATCATGTTTAAAGTCGCCGAGAATAGTTCGGACATTAAAAGATGAATCTAAATCATCTAGATAATCTAAATTTTCAAATCTACTTTTGATAAAAAAATGTATTGATGTGTAAATTTTTGATAAATGATAAAAAATAAAGTTTGTGTTGTTTGACCTATATATTCTCTCAATTGTTTTGTTATTTATTTCTAATTTATCCGATGAGCATTTTAAATCTTCATACAAATTAGCATTGTTGTAAAAAAAACAATTATTTATTTTTGTTTTATCTAATTTAATTACAAGCTCTATAGGCCTGCTTAACTCTGAATTTCTATTTTTATTTGGCGAGTATTGGAAAATTTCATTTTTTGATTTTATTAAATTAAATTCTGAATCAAATAAAAAACTTACGAATTTTGTTGCTGCGTTTATTTTATGCTCAATTAGCTTGTTATCAATACGAATTGTTAATATGTCATTATCAGTATCAACAATTATTCTATTCGGTTTTTCCTTATTTAAATTATGATAATTTATATTTGCAATGGTTTTAAAATCAGCTTTCAATATCGATTCAACATCAATAAAAGAAGCGTTTGTTTTGACACCAGCTCCTTTTAATATGATTTTTGGTAGTTCAAGTTGGTTTATATAATTTTTTTCAAAATTAAGGTTTTCATTTGTTATTAAATAAAGTCCTCTTTCTTTGAAACTGTTAACCAAACTATTATTACCCATCATTTTATGGTCAGGAATTATAAAAACAGATAAATTTTGCTTAAGGTTATTATCATCAATATATTTAAATAAATCTTTTATAAAAAAATCAAGAGAATAAATTGATATCTCCAATTTGCTTGAAAAATCATCTTTACTTTTATCAATTATTTTGAGCACCGATGGGTCATAAATACCATCAGGAAAATGTGTATTGATTGTACTTGCAAAGATTGCAAACGGTTTCTCTGATTGCACCATTTGTTTTTTAATTTCTTTAAATAATTCCTTATCATTTGGAGTGGTAAACATACCATCATTATTTTTTTCTGAAATAATTTTAAAATGCGAGGCATTTAATAGGTCATCAGTACCTGCAAATTCTGGATTACTCATAAGGTATTTAAGCTCATAACCTGCATTTTTTAAAATATCTCCTAAATTTATTAGCTGCGTAGATTTAATTCCTTGAAGCTGTGAGTTCCCGGAGTTTCTAAAGAAATAAGGTGGTATGCCAGTTAGAAGTGTATACAAAGAACCTGCTGTAAAGCCAGCAACTTGTTCCATTTTGTAATAAAAGTTTTCATTAATGAAAGAATTTAGAAATGGAGTAAGGCTTTTAGTTTCTTTTATAAAACCATTTTCAAGAGACTCTAATGATAGAACCAAAATATTTTTACCATAAGTCGAATTTAAATAATCTTTTGGTTTATTCTGGAAGTTAATTTCACCTAAAGCTTCATCAATATTTTTTGTTTTTGGTTTTTCTATAGAAACAATAATTGTTTGAAGATTTTGAATAACTCCATTATTAAGATTCAATAAAGCAAATGACAAAAATATCAAAATTAGCAAAATTCTTGATGAATATGCTTTTACTATCTTTCTTACTAAATTATTTAATAAATAATAATTAGCAATAATTAATATTAGTGCCAAAATAATGTGGAAATAAAACTGATGAATATAGGTTAAAAGAGAATCAAAAACTATATTTATGAAAAATAAATAATTAAATAATTCCTTAATAAGTATTAAAGATAATACTTGAAGAGTTATAAATATTGAAAAAAGTAATGTAAGTGTTGATGATATTTTTCTTAAGTCATATTTATTAATTAATGACAAAAAACTTAAAGCAAAACAGAATAGAAATAAAATTTGAGATATGCTAAATGCCATGTTGGTTTATTGATGAATTTAATACTATTAATAATATCATTATGCCCGTTTGGTGTTAGGTTTAACTTAACATATATTTTTCAGAATTTAATAGCTACTGACGATTTTCTGCAAAAATTTATTTGGGGGTATCTATAAATAATGGGTATGGGGGTAGGGGCATAACATTCCCTTATGACACCATTAAAGTTTAATTTAAATGCGTCTATGGAGTATATGCGTTGCCATGCCATCACTTTTAATTTTTATCTAGGGCGAAGAGTGCAATGTAATCGCCTTGGGGAAAGCCCATAATCTTATTTCCACCTGCAACAACAGCGATATATTGTTTTCCTTTATATTTAAATGAGATAGGTGGTGCGTTGACACCTGCTTCAAATTTATAAGACCATAATTTTTTTCCAGTAAGTGAATCAATGGCATTAAAGTTGCCATTACCCTCTCCAAAAAAAGTAAGGTTTCCTTTTGTACTTAAACTGCCACCAATAAGAGGTTGGTTTGTTTTGTACTCCCATCTTTTTTGACCAGTTTCGATGTCAATTGCAGACAGAATGCCATATTGGGAATCTAGTATTGCCTCTGAACTAGTATATTCAAGGTCATTAACATCATTTTTTTTGTGGAGTTTGTACATTATTGGCGCATGAATGCCAGAAATTATTGCTAGTTTATTAATTCTTGAATAACTTACTGGTGACCAGTTTGATCCCCCAAGCAATCCTGGATAAATTTCAATTCCATCTTCTGTTGGATTTTTAAATAAGTTTTTTTGAGGCACAAAGGGTTCAGATTTTTGAATTAAATCACCAGTCTCAGCATCATGAATATAAAACCAACCTGTTTTTGATGCTTGGCCAACAACTTTAGTTTTTTTCCCTTGAATTATTTTTTTAAAAATCAATGGTGGTGATGCCACATCATAGCCCCATAAATCATGAGGAACTTGTTGAAAATGCCATTTTCTTTCCCCAGTTAAAGCATCTAATGCAACCAATGAAACCGTATATAAATTATCGCCTGGACGACTTTCACCATTCATTTGAGGTGATGGATTGCCAGTACCAAAATATAGTAAATTATTTTTTACATCAATGGCTGGTGTTGTCCATGCCGATCCTCCACCAAATTTTGCAGCTTGGGGATATTTGCTGATTGTTTGCTTTTCTTTTGCAATATTTCTCTGTAAAGATATTCCATCTTTGGTAGTATTTTGCATTTCACCTTCCCAGCCTTCATCGGGAATAGTATTGAAGTGCCACTGTTTGCTACCGTTATTAATATCAAATGCAGCTAAGAATCCTGGCCTTCCAAACAGACCCTCAATACCAATTACTGATCCTAGCGGCGCATCTTTATCTTCATCAACATGCAAACCATATCCCACTCCAGTAATTCCAATGATGACTTTATCTTTATAAATGACAGGAGCCATATTTATTCCAACACCTGTGCCACCACTAATAAAATCATGTTTAAGGTTATTGTTTTCGCCTAACTGTTTAAGTGATTCTGATTTTACAATTGAATCAACAACATTAACATCCCATATTTTTTCACCATTAAATTTATTTATAGCGATTAATCTTGAGTCAATAGTACCCATGTAAAGAGAGTCTTTGTGAATTGCTAAACCTTTATTGGCTGGACCACAACACATTGGCCAGTTTTCTTTTTTGGTGTGTTTATATCTCCAGAGTTCTTCTCCAGACAATATATCTATGGCAATTATATGATTGAAAGGGAGAGATACATACATAATGCCATCATCAGTAATTGGTGTTGCTTGAAATGTAGAATTTATTCCTGTTCTTTTTAGCCATACAAGCTTTAACTGATCAACATTGCTGATATTTATTTCATCAATCTCTGAAAAACGTTGATTTTGAATGTCATTTCCATAACTAGACCAATTAATATTTGAATCAGAACAAGAAAATAGTATGAAAAAAAGACTAATCACATATACTTTTTGCATTTTTCTAATATAACCTTTATTCATTAATTTTGAATAGTAGAGTATATAAAAAAGAATAAAAATCGTGGACCACAACTAATCCTCCTATAATAATTATAATTTTCAAATTATTAATTATTCATGATTTTTTTTGAATATTGCTATAAAGTTATATTTAATAATATTTGTTAAATTTTTTATGATTCACTAAATCAATCTATGTTTAAGAGTCTATCAATTTTTTTACCACTTTTTTTATTTTCCTCTTTTTTGTTTGCAGGGTCTAATACCAAGTCAGATAATAATTTATATGCGGCTTTAAAATGGGAAATTGGCGGCAATACAAATCCTGAGATTATTTTAGGACTGAGAAAAGCAGAAATTGATTCTTCTGGAGATGTTAGAGGGAATGACATTTCACTTTCTTTTAATTTGATAGGTGAAAAGCAATTTAAACAAACTCGTTTTAAATTATTTAATGGTAAAGAAGCGGTCCAAACCGAGGCATCTATAGGATATGACCTATCTAATGGTATCTTTTTTGGACCAAGTATAAATGCACCACATTTAAATGCTGGTTTAGATTTCTACCCAACAAAAAAAGAAATTAAAAGCTATTTTTTACTCCATACTATACAAAAATATAAAATGACGAATTCAGAAACTACCAGTGAAGCACAGCCTGGTCCTGGTGGACAACAGGAAGTTCAAGGAAATCCTGGGCCGCAAATTATTATCAACGATGGCGGTCTGGAACCATAAATAATTCTTGCCTTATTTATAGGGCGGTAGTTAATTAATTTTTTTTCTAAACTGCTGACGTGAGAAGGATTGTTCGATAGACCACAGCTTCCACCATTTACTTCTTCTGTATCTCGCTAATATCAAGAGATACAATCTATATAAGTCATAAAATCATTCATTTGCATGTCAATTTGTTCAAAAATGAATACTGTGATGGTATCTAATATTAAAAGTTATCCACAATATTTATAACAATTTTTTTCATGAATAAGTCTTATAATATAAAAATATTTTATCATTAACTAATTGATTTTTATGTAAAATATTTATTTTTAATAGAGTCTTTGTAACTTATAGATTTTTAGATTTGTAAAATTTAGTAATGTTATCCACAGAAAATATTGAATATTTTAAACATTTATATAATAATATTTATTGATATTTTGATAACTGAGACTTTAAAACATGTTCGAATTAATTTATGTAAGCACAGCCGCAAAACTCATGACTAAGGATGACCTGCAGACGATTTTGATGGAAAGTATGCGTCATAATTCCGATAATAATATTACGGGTATTTTGTTGTATGACCAAGGATCCTTTTGTCAGGTACTTGAAGGAAGTAAAAAAGAGGTCTTATCAATTTTTAAAAAAATAAAAAAGGATAAGCGGCACTTTAATGTGGTGACAATATCAGAAAAGGAAATTGAATATCGAGAATTTTCAGCCTGGTCGATGCGCTTCGTTAATCTGGATTTATACGATCGTCAAATGATCAATGGGTATCAAAATATTTCAGGAAATAATATGAATTGGGCCGAAATTAACTCCTCGCTTGCCAAGAGCATCCTAATGCAGTTTAAAAATTTTTGATATCCATTATTGTTTTAATCAGGGACACTATCTTTCAAGCAAATTGATTAATTTCTTTTGATATGGATTGCCTACCAATATTTCCTTTTCAGTGTAGTTCTTATTCACAATACTTTTACTTTTCT
>Ga0209654_1002580_pt1 | contig 12255 bp, 10 predicted proteins | sample SaaInl1SG_22_DNA_FD_184646 | JGI IMG/M metagenome (GOLD analysis project Ga0209654, IMG submission 184646) | Marine microbial communities from expanding oxygen minimum zones in the Saanich Inlet - ESP_161SG_22_DNA (SPAdes) (version 2) | ecosystem: Environmental > Aquatic > Marine > Intertidal... | reverse complement strand
GCAGTACTTTTGGATTTGAATGGGAAACAGCTTATACAGCAATTAATAACATTAGTGTGAAATTTAATGGTATGCTTCAAAACCCCATTGCAAAAAAATGGTCAGTTTATGACGCCTCCGGAACTGTTGAAACCACAGATGACATTACTATAGACTACTCTGGGAATCAATTGGCATTTAACCCAAAAATGATGTCAAACCTTAGCTTGGTATATGAAAAAGATAATTTTAATCTATACTACAATTGGCATCACATGGGCAAAAGATTTGGCAATGTTGCGAATGCTTTTGAACTGGATGCTTACTCCGTGTTTAACTTTGGAGGAGGGTGTAAAATAACCAAACGTATTACGGCTTCTTTTGAGGTTTCTAACCTTTTTAACTCAGCTGGATTAGCCAATTTTTTCGGAGAAAACTCTTTTGGTGCGAGTGCTAACGGCGTAACAAGAAAATTTGTTGCTGATAATCCAAATAGTAGCTTTGTCGTGGTGCCAATACTTCCAAGAAGTTCAATCATTAGACTTAATTATTCCTTTTAAAACATCATTAACCAAATTAAACACAAATGAAGCATAGTGCATATTTAATCTTAACCATTGGGTTTTTATTTTTTTATTCTTGCAGTAGCGAACAAACAGCACCTATTGAAACGGAAGCTGAAAAATTTGTTCCACCAGCGAACTACTTACCTTTTACTAAAATTGACTTAAGTGACCTATCAGCCTTTGATTCTACTGGTGATAACTGGCGAGTGGTTGGAGATATTACTTCCGATAGAACAAAGGAAAAAACAATGTTCGCGGAGGAAGGAACGGGTATTTTGTACAACGCAAATGACCAGGAAAAAAATAAAAATATTCAAACGGCTTTTGACCACGGAGATATTGAAATAGAGTTTGATGTAATGATGCCTTTGAAATCAAATGCTGGAATATATTTTCAAGGTCGATATGAAATCCAATTGTTAGATAGCTGGGGTGTGGAAAACCCGAAACACAAAGATATGGGTGGTGTTTATCAAAGATGGAATAGTAATGCCCAAAAAGGAAAAGAAGGGTATGAAGGAATAGCACCAAGGGTAAATGCTGCCAAAGCCCCGGGATTATGGCAGCACTTTAAAATTATTTTTCACGCACCAAAATTCAATGCGAATGGAAAGAAAATAAAAAACGCCTGGTTTGAAAAGGTGTGGTTAAACGGGGTATTGATTCACGAAAATGTATTTCTTTCTGGACCCACTCGAGGCGGGATGGCTAAAGAAAGTGCTCGAGGCAAACTGTTAATTCAAGGAGATCATGGACCAGTTGCGCTAAAAAATATCAAGTATAAATTATATGAAGACAATAAAATAAGATTAAGTAATCTTGTACGGACTACCTATGATAGTGAGTACATCGAAAGTCAGAATATAGATACATTACCTTTTATTAGCAAGCAAAAGGAAACGCGTTTTTCACTTGTGGATATTACCAGCACAAAAGCCAAAAAACTGTTGACATATACTGGAAATATTTCGATACCAAAAAGCGGAAAATACCTTTTTGAAGGAATCACAAAGGGTATAGGAGAAATTTTTATTGATGGTAAAAAAATACTTCGCATGCAAGATGCAAAAAACTACCCTATCAAAACAGTGCAGCTTGAAAAAGGAACGTTCCCTTTTAAATTAATCTACAGGCAATTAAGGCCTTGGCAAAGGGGATTTGCTTTATATGTTGAAGGTCCAGAAATGCAAAGCTATTCGCTTCAAGATGGAGTGCGTAAAGGAGCAAATGATTTTGATGTACTAAAAGGCATTATTATAGAACCTGAAAATGAGGTGGTAACCCAGCGCAGCTATGTAGCTCACAAAGGCGAAAAACGCACACACTGTATATCTGTCGGAACGCCTGAGGGAATCCATTATTCTTATGACTTAGCAACGGGCTCACTGCTTAAGGCATGGACAGGTTCTTTTCTTAACACAACGCATATGTGGCTCTCTAGAGGGTTTGAACAACTTGGAGAACCGATTGGATTTGGAATAGCGCTACATGGTGGATTGGAATTTGCTGAGCTTAAGAATGAAGAAGCTGTTTGGCCAAGACCACTAGCTGAAAATAAAAGTACGAAGCAGTTAGGTTATACTTTTGATTCTAATGGGATGCCTTCTTTTTCATACCAAATTGGAAAATCTACGATAACCAATACTTTTTCGGTATCTGACAATAAAAACAGAGCGTTAAAAAAATCCATAACTATTTCAAGTAGAAAGAAACTCTGGCATAAAATTGCAGAAGGGGAAGATATTAAGTCCATTGAAAATGACGTGTATATCATAAACAATGAAAGTTTTTATATCGATTTTTCTGGAAATGATGATCTCAACCCAATCATCAGAAAAACGGGTGATAAAGAAGAGTTAATCGTAGAAATATCAAGAAGAAAAAAGAATGTATCCTACTCTATCATTTGGTAAACTAACTAAAAATAAATCAAACATGATTCGTTCAAAAATTATTATTGCTGCAGTCGTATTCGGTTATGCGTTTGGGATTGCACAAAACAAAGGGAATAAGGTTAATAAGTCGCAACTAGAAAAGGTATCTGAATTTTATAAGATTGTAGATGTTCCAATAGATCCAAATGTGAAACTTGAAGTAGGTGGTTTAGCACTTACAGACGACGACAAACTCGGCGTTTCTACTAGACGTGGTGAGGTATGGCTTATTGACAAACCTTATAGCCAAAATCCAAGCTACTCCCTGTATGCCAAAGGGTTACATGAAGCGTTAGGATTAGCCTATAAAAACAATGGATTTTATTTGTCTCAGCGAGGTGAAATTACACGATTGGAAGATACGAACGGCGACCAAAAAGCCGATGTCTATAAAACCATTTTTTCTTGGCCTTTATCTGGAAACTACCACGACTACTCCTACGGTCCAAAATTTGACAAAAACGGAGACATGATAGTTACTTTGAATTTGTCATGGTCTGGCGGAGGAAAAAGTTTAGTGCGTTGGCGTGGTTGGATGTTAAAAGTGACCACAGATGGGAAAATGACCCCAATTGCTACGGGGCTTCGCTCACCAGCTGGATTTGGAATTAATCCTGAGGGTGATTATTTCTACACTGAAAATCAAGGAGATTGGGTTGGGTCCGGTAGGATGACTCATTTGGAATCTGGAAGTTTTGCAGGACATCCCGCTGGACTCAAATGGTCAAATGATGAAAAATCACCATTAAAATTAATGCCAGAAGATATTGAAGATAATTCTGGGCTCACACTGTATGAATACGCTAAGAAAGTTCCCGAGCTAAAAGCTCCTGCTATTTGGTTTCCGCACACAATTTTAGGAATCTCAACTTCAGATATTGTGTATGATACTTCAGAAGGAAAATTTGGGCCTTTTAGCGGTCAACAATTTGTTGGAGACCAAGGTCACAGCAAAATCATGCGTGTGTTTATGGAAAAAGTGAATGGCGTATATCAAGGTGCTGCATTTCCATTTGTGGAAGGCTTTTCATCAGGTGTATTGCGTATGATATGGGGTAGTGATAATAGTATGTTTGTTGGGATGACTAGTAGAGGCTGGGCATCAACGGGTAAAAAGATGTTTGGACTTCAACGTTTGGTGTGGACAGGAAAAACACCTTTTGAAATAAAAACAATGAAGGCACTAAGTGACGGATTTGAATTAGAATTTACCAAACCTATCGACAAAAATCTTGGGGGCGATACATCAAACTATAAAATGGTAACATTTAATTATAATTACCACAAGACTTATGGAAGCCCAATAATTGACCAACAAAAAGCCATGGTCCATGCAGCAGAAGTTTCTGAAGATGGGTTACGTGTAAAATTAACCATACACGGAATGCGACTAGGCTATATTCATCAAATTGAATTAGCTAAATTGAAATCTGCATCTGGAGAGTCATTGTTGCACAATAAAGGATACTATACACTTAATGAAGTACCTGGTGGAACCTTAGAATCCATGCAAATGGCAATGGAAAAATCAGATAAAAAAATTGAACAGCCCAAACGGATTACTGAAATGCCAAAAAATTGGGGAAAAGGTGCTGATGAAAAAATAGTGTTGGGCACGATTCCTGGGCTTAAATACGACACCAAAGAAATTACCATTAATAAAAACAGTAAAATTGAGTTGCTCTTCAACAACAATGATGATATGATTCATAATGTTGTTATCACAAAGCAAGGCGAAGAAACGCCGCTTAAAGTTGGTGAAATGGCATTAGGACTAGGTCTAGATGGGCCAGATTTAAATTATGTGCCGTTTACAGATTTAGTATTGGCACACTCTGGAACTGTAGGACCAGAACAGTCTGAAACCATATATTTTAACTCACCTAGTAAACCGGGTGTATATTGGATCGTATGTACGTTCCCAGGACACGCTTACACAATGAGAACAAAGCTCATTGTAAAATAAATGGATATAAAAAAAGGGGGCTAACGCCCCCTTTTTTTATATTAAAATACTGTATTTATTCTACAATAAATTTTCCCTTCATTAAAGCTACATGGCCTGGAAAACTGCAAATAAAATCATAGGTCCCTGTGGAAGGCGCATCGAATTCGATGGAAGTTATTTGTCCTCCCCCTATTAATCCCGTGTATGCAACAATCTCACTTAACGCATCTTGAGGAATATAGTCTGTTGCTTTAGAAACGGCAGCTTTCGCAGCAAATGCATTCACATCAACCCCAGTGTTTAGGATAACCACATTATGTCCCATAACGTTTACATCTATTTTTCCTGTATGACGCAAGGTTAATTTCACTTTTTGACCTGCTTTTACTCGCAATTCATTTTTGTCAAACTTCATCATATCATTGCCAGAAATTACCAATTTTGCAACATTAGTATCTATAGTACTTTTGGTTTCTTTAGCTTGAATTTTAATCTTTTCTTTCTTTTTTTCTCCTCCTCCACAACTAACAAAAGTAATGGCGAAAAACATGATTAACACATGGTAAGTAAGTCTCATTTATTTTTTATTTTAGAGGTATAAATATCGGAATTTTCAGTAACTGAAAAAATTAAAATAATATGACTTCGCTAAAAACAAAACACACTTTATGGACAGTAACCCTTTTGTTTGCTTTTTTGAGTCAATGGCACGTCCATGGACAAAAAACAAACAAAAAACCATCCTTAAATGGCAAGAATATAGTCTTTATTTATGGTGGGTGGAAAGGGCATAAACCAGCTGAGAGTGTTGATGTTTTTTTGCCAAAATTAGAAGCTGAAGGAGCTAACGTGAAAGTTTTTAATAGCCTAGACGCATATACAGACAAAGAACTCATGGATGATGCTGATTTGATTATTCAAACTTGGACAATGGGGAATCTGAGCAAAGAACAGTTAAACGGGCTAAGACGCGCAGTACTTAATGGTACAGGACTTGCTGGGTGGCATGGTGGTTTAGGAGATGCTTTCAGAAACAATATACATTATCAGTTTATGGTCGGGGGGCAATTTTTATCACACCCTGGCGGACAAACTGAGCATATTGTTACAATTACCAATAAAAAAGACCCAATAACAAAAGGAATTAAAGACTTTCAACTAAAAACAGAACAATACTATATGCTAATTGACCCAAACATTCAGGTTTTGGCAACAACTACATTTGACAGAGATTCTTACAAGAAAAAGGGAAAAGCGGGTATTGAAAATAAAATTACGGGAAGTGTTATTCCCGTTGTCTGGAAAAAAAATTACGGAAAAGGGAGGGTTTTTTATTCCTCAATTGGACATAATATGACAGATTTTAATATTCCGCAAGTGATGAAAATGCAAATGCGTGGCCTAAGATGGGCGTCAGAGGGAAAGTATTTGCCAGCTGAAAACACCATCTCTCCTATTTATAAATAATGCCACACTACATAAAACCTGATAAGTGAAGTCTTAATATATTATTAAAATCTTTCTGCCCACAGGGGTTTTTATTCCCCTATTTTAGACGCTATATTTGCACGAGCCAATTTGCTCATTCACTAAAAGCCTCCATATGTCTTTTGACTGGACATCCGTCTTAGTTTCAATATCCATATTTCTTATGACAGTGTATGCGATATGCCTTATTCTTGTTTTTTTGTATGCACTTAGTCAGTTGAGTTTACTGATGAATTATATCCGTCAGAAAAATAAAAAGAAAGAAGATGCTGTTTTTGATTTTAATAACCCAGAAGAAGTACCTTTTGTTACCATTCAACTGCCTGTGTATAACGAACTTTATGTGATTGAGCGCTTATTGGATTTTGTTTCTGAAATTGAATATCCAAAAGAGAAATTAGAAATACAAGTTTTAGATGATTCAACAGATGAATCTGTAGAAATAACGTCAAAAAAAATAGCATGCCTCTGCGCTAATGGGCACAATATAATCCATGTCAGACGTGCGTCACGCGAAGGATTTAAAGCAGGTGCACTTAAAGAAGGATTGAAAACCGCCAAAGGAGAGTTTATTGCTATTTTTGACGCAGATTTTACGCCTAAAAAAGATTGGTTGTTACAAACTATCCCCTATTTTAAAAGCGATAAAATTGGTGTAGTTCAAACACGATGGGGGCACATTAATCGAAATTATTCCTTACTTACTAAAGTGCAAGCATTTGCTCTAGATATGCACTTTACGCTAGAACAAGTAGGTCGAAATTACGGAGGACATTTTATGAATTTTAACGGCACTGCGGGTGTTTGGCGTAAAGCCTGTATAGAAGATGCTGGGAACTGGGAAGGTGACACATTAACCGAAGACCTAGACTTAAGCTACCGTGCACAACTCAAAGGGTGGAAATTTAAGTATTTGGAGGATGTAGAAACCCCTGCCGAGCTTCCTGTTGTAATGAGTGCTATTCGTTCTCAGCAATTTCGGTGGAACAAAGGCGGTGCTGAGAATTTCCAAAAAATGATTGGAAAAGTGTTCCGAACCCCAAATGTTGCGCTAAAAACGCGCCTTCATGCAATTATGCATTTGCTAAATAGCACCATGTTTTTGTCGGTGCTAACGCTGGCTGTTTTGAGTATTCCAATGTTGTATATCAAGAACGAATGGGGGCATTTCAGCTGGTTTTTTAATATTACCAGTTTGTTTATTGTTAGTACTGTCATCTTCTTTGTGTGCTATTGGTTTACGTATAAGCGAATCCATGGAGGTGGTTTTGCTAACTTTATAGAGTTCAGTAAAAGCTTTGTGACGTTTTATGCTGTTGCTATGGGGTTTTCAGTGCATAACTCAAAAGCTGTTTTAGAGGGTCATCGTGGTAAACGCAGCGAGTTTGTGCGAACACCAAAATTTAATCTCTCCAAGTTTAAAGACAATTTTAAAACCAACAAATACCTACAAAAAAATATATCCAAGAACACCTTGATTGAAGCTTTTATGATGCTGTATTTCCTCTTTGGTATGACAAGTGCTTTTTTTGTAGGAAATGAAGGTGATTTTGGGCTATTTCCTTTTCACTTTTTGCTATTTATCGGATTTGGATTTGTTACATATAGCTCGATAAGGAGCAGAATTTAAATCATAACATTTTTAACTGCTGTACTTCGCTTTGCGACAAATGACGCCAATGCCCACGCGGTAAATCTTTTTTAGTCAATCCAGCAAATAACACCCTGTCAAGTGTTATTACTTCATATCCCAAGTGTTCAAAAATACGACGTACGATGCGGTTTTTTCCAGAGTGAAGCGCAATACCAACCTCTCTTTTTGAAGCGCCCTGCACAAAACTCACTTCATCAGCTTTAATAGTACCATCTTTAAGAGCAATACCCGTTTTTATCTGTTGTAAATGTTGTCCACTAACTGCTTTGTCGAGCACAACGTGATATAATTTTTTAACTCCAGTACTTGGATGTGTAAGCTTTTTTGCTAAGTCGCCATCGTTGGTAAAAAGTAGCAATCCAGTCGTTGGTCGATCTAGTCTTCCCACAGGAACTATACGAGATTTTGTTGCATTTGAAATTAAATCCATTACTGTTCGTCGGGCTTTTTCGTCACGGGTAGTGGTAATAAAACCTTTGGGCTTATTCAATAAAACGTATTCTGGTTTTTCGGCTTGCAATTTCTGCCCATCAAAGTGCACCACATCTGTGGGCTTTACTTTGTAACCGAGTTCGGTCATCACTTTATTGTTAACCTTGACAGAACCCAACGAAATATGCATATCAGCCTCGCGTCGTGAACATATACCCGCATGGGCAATAAACTTATTTAACCGAATACCCTCTTGAGATTTTTGTGAATTTTCTTTTTTCATCGAATATTTATTTTCCGCTATTTAAAGACGCCAAACGGATATGCAAAAGTAAGAAGCCTAAGTGGTTAAGCGTAATAAAGGGAGACTTATTATGCCCAATAAAATAATTAGCCTTATCAATTGAAGTAATAATCCCATATGCCGAGTAGTTTGAACGCGCCAAAGCAACACCCACAGAAGTACAAGAAAAACAGCAGCAGCAATAAAATAATACCCCATGGCTTTCAGATTAAAAAAGGCGCGTAATACTGCAATAACCAAAAGTGCACAAAAAATAAGCAAACTAATAAGTTGTTTGGTCTTACGCTCACCCCAAACCACAGGAAAGGTTTTGTAATTCTGTGCCATATCGCCCTTTATATTATACAAATCTTTGACAAACTCTCGAATGCTTATAAGGGTGTACAAATAAGCAGCATGCGTCAAAATTTCCAATGAAAAATTATTGTAATAAACCGTAATGGCAAAAAATGGTAAAACCGTAAGCAAAGTACTGGTGAGGGTTCCAAACCAAAGATCGCGTTTTAATAAAGAGGAATACAAAAACATGGCAACCATGTAAGAAGTAAAAAATACTACCGCACGAAACGACACATAGCTTGCTATCAAAAGGGCTAAAACAGAACATGCAAAATATACCCCTAGTTTAGTTTTTGCAGAAATATGACGCTCCAAGAGCGTTTTTTCTGGGCGATTAATAAGGTCTTTTTCTTCGTCAAAAAAGGCATTAAAAATATAGCCCCCGGAAACGCTAAATCCCGTTGCTAACACAATGAGCCAAAGATTTAAATCGTATAATGTAGGAACGATTTCTTTTGATGAAAAAATAAAAATAGAAGTAAGCAATTGAGCCAGCATCAAAACCAAAACATTGATGCCGCGCACCAAAGAAAACAAACCAATTGCTTGCAAGAACAATTTGGTAGATGATGGCGTAGCGCTCATGTTAGAACGTATAAACGACCTCTAATTTATGGTCGGAAAGAAGTGCTTTTGCTTTAGGTAAATCTTGCGTGAAACCAAGAATATAGCCGCCACCACCAGAACCACAAAGTTTTAGATAGTACGCGTTTGTCTCTAAGCCTGTTTTCCAAAGCTTAAGGAAACGCTTTGGAATCATGGGACTAAAATGGTCCAAAACGACAGAAGATAATTTTTTTACATCAGAAAAAAGGGACGAGATATTCCCCTTTAAAAAATGCTCAATGCAACGGTCAGAGATCGCAATAAATTCATCTTTCATCATTTTACGAAAAGCAGGTACCTCAAAATTATCTAAGAAAATAGATACTAAGGGTGCTGTTTCGCTTGTCATACCGCTATCTAACAAAAATACGGCTGCTTTTCCGTGCTGGGATTGTGATGGAATTCCGGTGGGTTCAATATCTGATTTGGAATGAATTAAAATTGGAAGACTCAAAAAACTATTCAAAGGATCAAGTCCAGAGGATTTGCCGTGGAAAAAAGACTCCATCAACGAAAAAATAGTTTTGAGCTTGGTCAGTTTAGAACGCGTTAAATTTTCTAAAACTGTAATTTTTTCAATGGCATAACGATCATAAATCGCTGCCACCAACGCACCACTGCTTCCCACACCATAACCCTGAGGAATGCTGCTATCAAAATACATTCCTTTATCCAAATCAGAAGTAAGTCTGTCCAATTCAAATTGTACCAAATTCGTGTCTAAAGTAGCGAGGTGCGCTGCAAATAAGCGAAGTTTTTTATTGGAGGAAATAGCCTTTTCAGAAGTGCTGTCGTCCATGCGAAGCGCCCCTTTGTAGTAATTGTAAGGAATAGATAAGCCTTTAGAGTTTTTGATGATTCCATACTCTCCAAAAAGCAAAATTTTAGCGTAAAAAAGTGGTCCTTTCACAACAACAAACTTAGTACTTTTTTATTCCTGAGCCAACCATATCTTGCACACATTGTCTGTTTTGACAAAACTGAAGCAATTCTGCTTCGATAAACTGATTTACTTCTGCTGCCACATTATTTGGGTATAACACATGTACGTTAGCACCAGCATCGAGAGTAAAGCAGACCGGAATACCCATGTCTTTTCTGAACGCCCATATTTTATTAATCACGCTAAGCGTATTTGGTTGCATCAAAATAAAATAAGGATCGGAAGTCATCATCATGGCATGAAGATGCAACGCTTCTTTTTCTACAATGGATATAAAAGTATCTAAGTCGCCTTGTTGTAAAACGGGTAAGAGTGCAGCAAGGTGATCATTCGCTTGAGCAAAGCGTTGTTCTGCATATGGATGCTGATGCATCAATTTGTGTCCAAGTGTGCTACTAACCTGTTTTTCGCCTTTATCAATCAACAATATGGCATCACAAAAATCTGTAAAAACAGGGTGAATATCATTTACAGCAACTGCGAGTAAATCTGTTGAATTAGGTATCGCAGGATGTGTTCCCCAAGCCATCATAGCGCCTTGCGTGCTTCGGCAGGCACTTCCAGAACCCAATCGTGCTAAAAACGAAATTTTATTCAGCTTTTCATCTTCAGAAAGCATCGATAGTTGTGATTCTAAATCTACCAAACAAGCCGCCAAGGCAGCCATAGATGATGCCGATGAGGCTATTCCACTACTATGGGGAAATGTGTTTTGGGAGGTTATTTTTAATTGGTAATACGCCAAAAAAGACTGATACGGCAATATATTGGCAAAAAAGGTTTCCAATTTTGGTCGAAAACTCAGCTTTTCTTCGCTTTCAAAAACAATGGAGAAAGACACTTTTTTTGTAGGTTTATTAAGAGGCATAAACACTACTTGTGTCTGGGTAACGGCATTGGAAAGTGTAAAACTCAACGATGCATTTTTGGGTAACTGTGGTGCTGTTTTCCCCCAATATTTTACCAGTGCAATGTTGCTAGGTGCTTGCCATTGGGTGGTAAAAATATCTTTTGTGGGTTGTGCATTATTTGCAACAAAGCGTTCTTCCATATCAAGCAAATATACAACCTATAGTTTTCTGATACTGCTGTTTGTAACAGTTAGGATATTATTGTTACATTTGAATGACTTAACCAACAAAAATTATGTTTTCTAAATCTATCATTTGGCCTACGCTAACGACCTTTTTATTTTTTTATTTAACCCCCTATCTTTTTTATTGGGCGACTGCCTCCTGCTTTCAAGAACATGTGCGAATTGATATTAGTAGGCCTGATAGCGAGATACACCTTGGACTACTTGCATTAGGTGTTTTACTGCTTTCATTTGCTTTTGTCCGTATATTTCAAAAATGGTCTGGTGGAATTTTTAGCAATTACAACGGATTTATTTTTGGGCTTTGGATTGCGTTAATTGAGGTAATTGCGATTGGATTTATTCGATATGCCACGCAGGATGCTTTTGAAGCACCCTTTTATATTTTGGATAGTATTTACTGGACTGCCATGTATGCTGTAGGTGGTGTTTTAGTCGCTATTGTTTGCAGAAAAACGAGTTAACCATCCATCAGACATATCACATCTTTTTTAATATATTGTAGCATAAATTTTAAAAAATAATTTATGACACTTGGGATATTCTATGCTTTTTTATCTGCCATACTATTGGGTGTTTATGCACTACCCTCAAAATTTACAAAAGGGTATGCTTGGGAGAATACATGGGGTGGTTTTTTCTTTTTTGGAATGTTTATTATTCCTATCATACTCACTTTTAGTCTTGTTAACAATCTCTGGGGGATTTATGCCCAATCTCCAGGGTGGGTTTTCCCAGTAATGTTCGCACTCAGTTTTTGTTGGGGAATAGGAAATATGCTGTGGGGGTACAGTATATCTTCGATTGGAATGGCACTGGCATTTAGTTTATTCTTAGGTGTAATTACTTCCATAGACACCATACTTCCGTTGATTTTAGTTCCTGAGGGGCAGCAAAGTGTGATTGGAACTTCCGTAGGAAATATGATTCTATTGGGTATTTTCACCATAGTTGGTGGTATAGCTC
>Ga0209654_1002579_pt1 | contig 12257 bp, 6 predicted proteins | sample SaaInl1SG_22_DNA_FD_184646 | JGI IMG/M metagenome (GOLD analysis project Ga0209654, IMG submission 184646) | Marine microbial communities from expanding oxygen minimum zones in the Saanich Inlet - ESP_161SG_22_DNA (SPAdes) (version 2) | ecosystem: Environmental > Aquatic > Marine > Intertidal... | reverse complement strand
CGCTAAAGAGTTCCACCGTGACCTCGCCATCTGATGTCGCGACACCCAGGTCAGTAACCTGCGTACCGATCACTTGATAGACCCTGGCGCCCGCTTTGATAGCCGTGTTGGTGAGAGTTACCTCGATTGGCCGGCTGGGGTGAGTGTCGGGAACGGTCGCGCTTGTTCCCGAACCATAGAGCCACGAAACAAGCACGGAGAAGAAGTAGGTGTTGTCTCCAGAAATCAAACTGCTCTGGCGATTGGTGTCCCGGAAGTATCGAATCTTGACAATCGTTCCATCCGGAAGTGCGCCACCGGGGACGACAACATCAGCGCTGGAGTCGCCACTGGTTGCGCTGGCGGACTGATTGTTACCGACAGTCCCATCCGCGGTGATCGTTGTTGTTGCAGTCTCGAGAGTCGCCTCGTCTACGCCGTAGAGCGAATCTTGCACCCAACGGGCATAGATCGTTGTAGACGCTGTGGGGGTGTAGGTGTCCCCTGCGTCCCCGACCTTGGTGCCCCCGGAAGCTGCGGTGTACCAACCAACGTGTGTGAAGTTAGCGCGGGTGGGAGTCGTCAGGATTGTCGATGTCGTGCGGGCAATACTGGCGGAGGACGCGATAACAGAGCCACCCTGAGCGTCATACGTGAGCGTGTAGGTGCCATTAGCCCAGATGGCATACAGCACGTCGTCCGCTGTGGGCTGGAATGCCGTTTCGAGAGCACCTGAGGGCGACGTTGACCATCCAGAGAAAGTAAAGCCGTCGCGGGTGTAGCCATTCGCACTCGCGGTGGGCAGCGACATGGTGCCCAATCCCACCGTGTAGCTGTCACTCACCTTGGGTGTAGACGAGGCACCGCCCTGCCAGTCATACGTCACCGCGTAGACATTGGGAATCCACTGCGCTTCGAAGCTCTCCGAAGACGCTCCCATGCGATACGTCGTTCCCACCGCATAAAGCACGCCATTCGAGTCCTCCCAACCGCTCAAGGTGTAACCCGTCCTCGTTCCAGGAGACTGAAAAGTAATGAGATCACCGATGTTGTTGGCAGAGCTCATAGGAATCGAGATGGAACCGCCCGCCGAATCGAAACTCACCGAGTAATCAATTGCATCCCACTTAGCGGTGAAAATGTAGCTCGAGGACGAGATCGCCGTCGAGGCCCGTTGCGCCTTCAGCTGACCAGATTGGTCTTCCCAGCCGAGGAAGGTGTAACCCGCCCTCGTAGGAGTGCGGTTGAGAGAGATGGTTTGCCCGTCGGTACACGTGTTGTTCGATCCCACACACTCAGAATCAGTGAGCTCGTCTGATCCGTAAAGCGACCCACCTGCCAAGACGTACCGGACCGAATACACCCTGATCCACTGTGCGACGAACGAAACGTCAGCATCACCCAGGATGTAGGGATCTCCGGCGTCGAAAATAGAGGTGCCATCTGACCAGCCACCGAATTGATGATCGGTCACCGAATTGCCATCCACGTCGATTTCTTGGTCAGTTGACGGCAAAGTCACTGACGTTCCGTAGGGGTCCATGTCGCCTGCGGGGAACGCGCTGAAAACGTAGGCTGAGAGCGACCCCTCAGAACCATCGACACCCTTCCCAAACGAGTACGAGATGTCCTTGATGGTCCACCTTGCATACAAAGTCACATCAGCAGTAGTTGTGAAGGGTGACGAGACTGCACTTCCCGTCGGGGTCAAGGCCCAGCCCGCAAAGTTGTAGCCGGTCTTGGAAACAGAAACGGTGGTCGGCAGCGTCACGCTCGAGCCGAGGGTGGTGTAGCTATCACTGGTCTTGGACAAGGTGCCCGCCCCACCATTGGGGTGGTACGTGATGGTAAAGGTTGCAGGACTCCACTTCGGATACAGCGTGATGTTTGAGGTGGACACCGTCAGGGTGGCGCCTGCATTCAAGACCGTGCCCGAACCGTTCGCCGCGACTGTCCAGCCCGCGAAGGTGTACCCGGTCCGGGTCAAGAGTCCCGTATTACCCTTCACGACCACCGTGTCGCCAATGATGTAGCTAGCTGAATCTGTCGGAGCTGATCCCGCCAAAGAATTCGTCGTGTTGTAGGTCACACTGCGCGCAATTGCAGTCCACTTCGCATAGATCGTCAGATTGAGACTCGGAGTGTAGCTACCGCCAGCTCCTCCCACCGATGTTGTGAGCCCGGCGTCGGAATACCAACCACTGAAGGTATATCCGTCTCGGGTGGGCGTAGGCAACGTAATGGCTACGCCGTCTGTCGTGTATTGGTCGTCATCGTCGCTATTGCCGCCCGTGGCTCCGTTGTATTGGAAGACGACGGTGAAAGTTGCTGCGGTCCATTTTGCATAGAGAGTTAGGTCCGCACTCGGCGCATAACCGGCTCCGCCTGCTCCCACGAGTGTGGTGAGTCCTACATCCGAATACCAACCGGAAAAGGTGTAACCCGTTTTGGTGGGGGAGGGCAGAGAAACCAGGATCCCATCAACGGTATATGGACTGGATGAGACTGAAGCGCTCCCCGTCGCTCCGTTATAGACATACGACACGGTGTAGGTGTCGGGAGTCCACACTGGGTAGAGAGTCGCATCCCCCTCAGTCGTATAGCTCGCGCCAAAAGCAAAATCTGATGTTGAGCCATCCGCACTGGTCGACCAACTCGTGACGGTGTAGCCGGTCTTCGAGAAGTACGAGTTCGCGGTGACCGAGTTCGGCAAGGTTAATGTCGCGTCGTGAGTCTTCGTCGCCGTTTGGTTGTTGCCCGTGGCGCCAGACGTCGAGCCCTTAGCAAATGTGATGGTGTAAGTATCGGCGGTCCAAACCGGATACAGGGTTAGAGCAGAGTTTGTCGTGTAGCTGTCGCCAAAGTCGTAGTCCGAGCTCGAACCGTCAGAACTGACGGACCAGGACGTGACGGTGTACCCCGTGCGTGAAAAATAGGTGTTCGAAGTTGCAGAGTTGGGGATGGTGAAAGTGACGTTGTATGTCTTGGAATCAGTTTGCGATGATCCTGAAGAATCGTCACCCGAGGCAAACACTATGTCGTAGGTACCAATAGTCCATACGGGGTAAAGAGTGTCAGCCGCGTTGGCGGAATAGCTTCCGCCCAATGCGTAGTCAGTCGTGGAACCATCAGCGTTCGTCGACCAGGCCGTCACTGTATGGCCAGCCCTAGCGAAATAAGAATTGGCTGTAGCGGAATCGGGCAATGTCAGATTTACCCCGGAGGTTTTTGTCGCCGTTTGTGACGTTCCTGAACCGTTATCACCCGCAGCATAAGTCACAGTGAAGGTAGCCGTCGCGTAAATGGCGTATAGCGTCACAGATCGTGAAGTGTTGTAAGAAGCACCCGGGAGGAATGAAGTTCCCGTTCCATCTGCTTTGGTGTTCCAGCTGGTAAACGCTTTATTTGTCGGTGCGGTCACCGAGCTCGCACTTGCCACGGTGTAGTCAGTGTCACTGCCGTCGGTGAACGTCCCCGGAGAGGGCAGTGTGCCCGTGCCTCCATTGATGTCATACGCGACGGTGTAGGTGTAGCCAGATTGTGAGCGCTTCAGGGTCGGACCCGCGTAGGTTCCACTCTCCTTTGATGCGAAGGAGAGATTCCCCCTACTATCTGTGTCGCTACGGACAAAGAACAGCGTCACTGCGCCGTCAGCATCATCGTTCAAGAACGCATCGAGCTCCGCCGTCGAAAGAGCGTACGTGTTACCGACTGTTGAGACAGAGGTGGGAATGGAGATTGTTCCTAGGAAGTCTCCATCGTTAGGAGTCCACGGCCACGTCCCAGTATTGATACCCCAATCCTGAGTGCTTGCATCGGCGCTGTTGAAAGTCAGAGTTGATTCATTCCAACTCGCATCGTTCGCACCAAACACATTCACATTGAAAGTGGTGTAACTGCTGTTCCACGCGCTACCGCCACCGCTTGAATTGCCAGTAACAACTAGCTCCAAGATCCCCCCGCTCCAAGTTAGGGAAGAATCAAAAGAGAACTCGGCGTAAGCCACTCGGTTATAGCTATTGGATGTTGAGTTCGCCGCATTCTTCAGGATCAACGCTGAATTACTCCCCGTTGACGAGTTTGCGGAACTCCCTGAGTTCACAAAAGCGTCACCCGTGGCCTCGAAATACACAGCAGTCCAGACGGCATACATCGTGAAGTCCGATGTGTTCGAGTGAGAATAATCGAACGTCACCGGAGACCCGCCATTTGTAGTCGACCACCCAGCAAAGGTGTACCCAGATCGCGTCGGCTGTGTAGGAGCCTCGAGATTCCCGCCAACCAAGACCGTCGAGTTAGCCACGGAACTGCCGCCTGTCGAATTCCATGTCACATTGAGAAGGTTCGGTATCGCAATTACGACCGCGCCGGCTTGCCCATCAAAGCCTGAAGAAGACGAAGAGTCGAAAGCACCTTTCCCACCAAAACCCGAGTTTGTAGCTGGGCTATAGCTCGCCCAAGCAGCGTTGTTTTGAGGATCTCGTCCGATGCCTCCGCCACCGTAGGAAACAGTCGAACCGGAAATGCTCGAACTCACACCTGAACCGGGCTCGAGCGACGTACCTTGACCCCCGGCCCCTCCTCCGGATCCGGAGCCACCAGACCCCGAGGAAGAGCCATCGTTGTAGTAGCCACCCCTCTTGCCGGCAATGGCGGGGAAGGTCAGCCCCCCAACAGTTGCAGAGGCGGAGCTCCCAGGCGATCCAAAGTTGTAAGCGTTCCAGAAATTACTCGGGCTCCCCCCGTTACCCCCTGCAGTGCCACTGAGACCATGGATGCTTGTTCCGGCGACACACGGGTTGCCATTAGCGGCTCCGCTTTCACACCCTCCTCCTCCACCGCCACCGGCCGTGATTGTCGAGAATTGTGACGTTCCTCCTTGCAATCCACTTCTGCCGGTTTGCGCACCTGGCTTTCCACCTTTTCCACCTACTCCAACCACGACAGCAACGATCCCCGAAACCGGGAGCGATGTGGCCGGATAAACCCCTCCGCCTCCACCCGCTCCACCCGAGCTTGTCAGGACCGTAGTGTAATTTCCTGCGCCACCCCCGCCACCGCCGACCACCAGAGCATCAACTGCCGTTACCCCAGCCGGAACACTCCATCCACCCGCAGCGGTGAGATAACTTCTGGGAAATTTGAATACGTCATACCCGGCGCGAGTGGGTGTCTCGACTAGCGGAGCAAAATCACTCGTAGTGGCACCGTTGATTGTGAGGTCCTTCGAACCGTGCATGTCGCGCAGAACTGTGCTTTGGGTGCTGTCGTTGAAGTCGTAATGCGAAATAAGCGTTGGGGAACCGGTAACGCCTGCGTCATCCCACGAGTGCATCGAATCTTCGACCTGTTCTTGAGACAGCTCTGAGGACCACACCTTGACTTGGTCGACCTGGCCGTCAAATCCCCAGCCAATTCGAACGTCCGGCTCCGTGCCACCATTCGTTAATGTGTCGGTGGAAACTAAGAAACCATCTAGGTAGGTCTTCACCGTGTCGTTCGTGCCGACAGTCACCGCAAGATGCGTCCATTTCCCAACAGGATTATCAATCGGAATTAAGACATAGTCAGCTGCGGTTGAATTCCGCGCTACGTGAATATAGTACAAGCCCCCAGACTCGAAGAAACCTAGCCAGAATCTGTTGTTGGTGCCAGATCCCCCAGAAGCATTCTCTTGTCCCTGGGAAAAAATACCATCGTGTCCCGCAACCACATCCGGGTTAACCCATGCTTCAACAGTGAACGCCGCACCATCAGCGGTAGGCACCACCTCCCTACCCAAGTCTCCGACCGTCGGGTCTGTGCCATCGAAATCGAGAGCGAAATCGTTTGCCGAAAGTGCCCTGCTTACAATCCTTGGCGCGGTCAGGCTCAGCTGATTGTTTGCGTTTTTTGCATAAATCTCGAAGTAATAAGTAGCACCATCAGCGAGTCCTGTCACTTCCTGAGAAGTTGTTGATGATCCTGACACGGACACTGTGGTGGGGCTCGACATATCTGAATTCGTCGAGTAGCGAATCTCGTAACCGGTCACAGTCGGCGTCTGAGCTGACGCTGCAGTCCACTGTAGTGTCACCGAGTCATCATCAGCATCTGCATCAACGTATCTTTCAGCGGAAAGTTGAAAACCGCTGACCGCGTCCGGCGGCTCCAAAAGGTAACGGATGACGACCACACCAGAACCGCCATCACCGCCATCCACCAGGGGATCCCCTATCGAGCCACCACCACCACCACCACCTGTGTTGTCGACGCCATCGGATCCGGCAGTCTGCCATCCGCCGTTGCCACCGCCACCGTTGCCCCCCAACCCTTGGGTTCCACCACTGGTTCTTTTTCCGCCGCCACCACCGCCGCCGTAGTAATTGTTGGAACCGCTCATGGAACTTTGAACTCCAACGCCACCGTTTCCAGCACTCGTACCGACGATGGTGCCATTCGAAGAGGCATTGTTTCCTGGGCCCCCCGCTCCACCGCCTCCCCCTGCGGCCTGGTAGTTGGATGAGACATCGCTACCGACAGCGTTCCCACCCTTTAGGTCAGCCCCTCCACGGGCCTGCGAACCATTACTGAAACTGGATGCGTGACTAGAGCCACCGCCTCCAGACCAGCCCGATTCGGAAGGTTGTCCTTGGGTTCCTCCGCGGGATGGGTACAAGAGGTAAAGGCGCGCGTTTGCTCCCCCGGACCCACCTTTCGCAGCCACACTCAGCCCTACCCCACTCAGTGCGCTGTCGTCACCATCTCCTCCGGCATCAGGGGACCCTCTATCGAGAGACGCGTTGCCACCGGGTCCCACTGAAATTGTCAATTCGTCACCCGACGTGACTGGCGCGTTGGACCCTTCAACTACTTGCCCACCGCCTCCCCCTCCTGCTGAAGCGCTCAATTCGGATGACCCACCCGCGCCCCCGCCGCCAACAACGAGATAATCAAGCACCGTTATGCCCTCGGGGACTGTCCAAACAGTGTCCCCCGTCGTTCGCGTGAACGTGATGACGCAGTGTGTGTTGCCCACTGTCTTAGTGACTACCACACCCTCTGACGAATCGACAGTCTGCTGACAGACACTGCCGCCGCTTTCCGACACAGTCGCGGCACTAACGGGCGCAACCGATCCCCCCACGGGCACCACCGACGGCATCAGCGCAAGCAGAAACACCGTGAAGGATCCAAGCCCAAATTTCAGCCGTTTTCTCACAGTGTTTTGAGTGTAGAAACAGTCGAGGAAAAGTGCACTATCGAGAGGACAAATAGGCCAAAAGTGTCTCCCTAGCATGACACTTTTCACCTTTAGTCTGGGAGTTTGCTTGGCACAACCGCAGCGAGGAAACCGCGGTGCAACCGAGCGGGATTACTGCCCGTATCGACGCTGTCTGGTGCCAAAGTCTCGAAGAGCTCGGAGGAAGTCGATTTCTCGAAGGTCAGGACCCAGGGCTTCCACGAAATAGAACTCGGAATGTGCGCTTTGCCACAGCATGAAATCACTCAGGCGCTGCTCTCCTGAGGTACGAATAACGAGGTCTGGATCGGGTTGACCTTGGGTATAGAGGTGGTCGGCGATCGCCTGAACACTAATCGACTCAGGAAGGTTCGCGAGCGTCCCCCCGGAATCTTTGTGTTGCTCCACGAGCCGTGCGACTGCTTGGGTGATCTCTTCTCGACCCCCGTAGCCCACAGCCAGGTTCACGTGCAGACCAGAGTTCTTCGAGGTGCGCTCTGTCGCACCCTCAAGTGTTTGCCGCAAATGCGGTGGGAGGGCTTGAGCTTGACCCACGTGTTTCACTCTCCAATTGGAGAAACGAGACAACTGATCTGCGAGGTTCTCGATGATGACGGTCAGGTCATCAAGCTCTTTGGGGTCTCTCTCGGAGATGTTGTCGTTCGAGAGTAAATACAAGGTCACCACCGTGACACCTTGCTCTTCACACCAACTCAAGAACTCCTGAATCTTGTCAGCCCCTGCTTTGTGTCCTTGGGCGCTTGATTCCAGGGCTCGGAGCTTGGCCCAGCGTCGATTGCCATCGAGAATCATGGCGACGTGCTGGGGAGTTGCGAGCCCCTCGATTTCTTTGAGGATGCGACGGCGATAGAGGCGATAGAGCAGACCCTCGCCCATGAGATACCGAAGCCACTTCACACAACAAAGTTAGTACTTTACTGGCGCCTTGGTTACTGCATACAACGCCAACCCGTTTTCCTAGGGTTTCGCCCTATGGTGAGGGAATGAGTGACCCCGAGAGCACCGACACCTCCCCGCACCTTCCCCTGCTCGAGGAATCGATGGAGTTTCACCAGGGCGAGACCACACCATCCTGGCGAGGAGTAATCCATCTCGCGATTCTTCCCGTCGCGATCATCGCCGGAATTGTGTTAATCGTTCTTGCTGACGGAGTGGCAGCAACAATGACGAGCGCAATTTTTGCGGTGTCATCCTGGTTGCTCTTTGGCATCTCCGGCACATATCACCGATTCACCTGGAGCCCGAAAGCCACAGTGATCCTCAAGCGCCTCGATCACGCCAACATCTTCTTGCTGATCGCTGGAACCTACACACCCATTGCCTGGTTGGCACTCCCACACGACAAAGCTGTGTTTCTGTTGAGCCTTATCTGGGGTGGAGCGCTGCTCGGAATTGGGTTCCGGGTGTTTTGGATTCATGCACCGAGGTGGCTCTATGTGCCGATTTACTTGGGGCTCGGGTGGGCAGCCGTTCTCTACATCGACGACCTTTTTGCGGCCAACCTCGCCACCATGATCCTCGTCATTGTCGGAGGACTCGCCTACTCACTGGGTGCCATTGTGTATGGCCTCAAGAGACCCAACCCGATCCCCGCGCACTTTGGGTTCCACGAAATCTTTCACGTGCTCACCGTCGTCGCGTTTCTTTCCCACTGGACGGCTGTGCTGCTGATGGCTATTGATCCTCCGCTGGTGGGGTAATCCCATCCAGCTTCTCGGAGATCTCTGCGCGGTAACGGACTCTGCGAACCCGACGCACCATATCCAGCACCAGAACCAAGACCAGCATCATCACGACGAACGTCACCACAAAACCGAGCCAGCCAGGGGTCACCGAATTGGGATCCACCTCGATGGCGGGAATCAGCGGGTCTTGCATGAGTGCAATGTCTCTCAGGATCCCCATGGTCTCTCTCCCCGCTTCTTCTCACGCTGGCTTACTAGTCTTGTTCTAGCGTACTGAGAGAAGACCCAGAGATGACCGAGACCCCCACCCGCTTGGACGAGCGCTATGGCAGGACACCTCGCGCGGCCCGGACCACCACAGCCATCGGCATCATCACTGCTCTGGGCTTCACGGTTGTTCTGGGCGCTTGGCTCTGGTGGGGCGGGGTTTTGGAAACTCCTTCTCAGCTCCAATACCGCGATGTGGCACACACCATCGTCGATGACACAGAGGTCTCGGTAACCTACGAGATCACTGCAGCTCCCGGCACCGAGGTGGCCTGCGCTGTTCAGGCCCTCAATGGGTCCTATGGCATTGTCGGCTGGCGCGTTGTCGATATTCCAGCCAGTGATCGGTGGACTCGGGTGTTTGACACGACTCTGCGAACCAGTGAACCCGCTGTGACCGGGTTGCTCTACGAGTGCTGGTTGCCGTAATCTTCCCAGGAATACGAACCGGCCCTCCGGGAGGCCGGTTTCTCTTATTACGAGGAGCACACGATGGCGCAGAACCAGTCGGAGAACATGGTCTGGCTCACCCAAGAGGCCTATGACCGACTCGCCCTCGAGCTCGAACAACTCACCACCGTGGGCCGCGCGGAGGTCGCCAAGCGCATCGAGGTCGCCCGGGAAGAGGGCGACCTGAAAGAAAATGGCGGCTACCACGCTGCCAAAGATGACCAGGCCAAAATGGAGGGTCGGATTCGAAACCTCACCGACATGCTCAAGCACGCCATTGTCGGCGATCACCCCGCAAGCTCCGGTGTTGTCGAACCGGGCACTGTCGTGACCGCTCACATCCACGGTGACGAAGAGAAATTCCTGTTGGGTTCGCGCGAGCTCGCCGGCGATACCGACTTAGACGTCTATTCCGAGCAAAGCCCGCTGGGACAAGCCATCACGGGTCTCAAGATTGGCGAGAGCAGCACCTACACAGCTCCCAACGGCGCGGAAATCGCCGTCGAGATCCTCAACGTCGAAACGTTTATTCCCTAAAACTCTGTCCGGGGTTCATACCCCTCATCGCGCAGGGCTTTGAGGACCTGCTCCGCATGCTCGGGGCCACGTGTTTCAATATGGAGCTCCAGCTCCACCTGACTGATCTGCAAACCGGTGCCGTGCCGGGTGTGCAGGACCTCCACCACGTTGGCGTTTTGGTCAGAGACAATCTTCGAGGTGATCGCGAGCTGGCCTGGGCGATCAGGGAGCGGGATGCGCATCTTCATGTAACGACCCGCACCAGCGAGACCACGCGAGATCACGCGCTCCATAATCATCGGGTCGATGTTTCCGCCACTGAGGATGACCGCTGTGGGCCCCTCGGGTGTGATTTTGCCCGCCAATATGGCGGCAACACCGGTTGCCCCGGAGGGCTCCACCACCATCTTGGCGCGCTCGAGGAGCACCAGCATCGCCCGTGCAGTTTCGTCATCACTCACGGTGACAACCTCGTCGACGCTGTCTTTGATGATCTCAAAGTTCAAGACGCCAGGCTTCCCCACCGCAATACCGTCGGAGATCGTCGGCTTCACCTGAACTTCAATCGGGTGCCCCTCTTTCAACGACTGCGGGTAGGGGGACGCATTTTCTGCCTGAACACCAATGACCCGAATGGTGTGGCCAAGCCGTGCCGCTTGTTGCTTCATGGCACTGGCAACACCGGCCATCAGTCCGCCGCCGCCAATGGGAACGATGACGGTGCGGACGTTGGGTTGTTGCTCGAGAATCTCTAGCCCTACGGTTCCCTGCCCGGCAATGATGTCGGGGTGGTCAAAGGGGGGAATGCGCACAGCCCCAGTGGTCTCGGCGAACTCTTTGGCCTTTTCGAACGGCTCCAACATGTTGTCCCCGCCCAACACCACGTCGGCTCCGTATGCCTTCGTCGCCTGCAGCTTGGGAAGAGCCACACCCATGGGGGTGAAGATCGTCGCCTTGATGCCCTGTTCTTTGGCGGCAAAGGCAACCCCTTGGGCGTGGTTGCCGGCACTCGCTGCCACCACGCCTCGGGCTTTCTCTTCGTCGCTGAGTTTGGAGATGCAGTAGTAGGCGCCACGAATCTTGTACGCGCCGGTGCGCTGGAGGTTCTCGCACTTGAGGTAGACCGGCACGCCTAAGAGCTCCTCGAGGTAGCGCGAATACTCAATGGGAGTGGTCTGCGCGACCCCTTCGAGGACACGTTTCGCGTCATAAAAGTCGTCAAGAGTGGGACCAGGCAGTGATGCCGGTGTGGTCGTGGCAGGGCTCATCGTTGCACCGCAGTTTCCTGAGTGGGAAGGGCGTCAGGGTCCCCGCGCCACTCTCCAGCGGCCAGATATTGAATAGCGACGTTGGCAAATGCCACCACAGGAACAGCGAAGAGCACACCCGCGATCCCTGCGAGGTAACCACCTGCAGCAATGGAGAGCACAACGGCCAGCGGGTGAATACGCAGGGCTGGGCCCATGATGAGTGGTTGGAGCACTTGACCCTCGAGCTGTTGCACAGCCAACACAATAATCAGCATGATCAGTGCGGCGAGCGGGCCCTGGTACACCAGGGCGACCAACACAGCGAGCGCAGCGGCGACCGTGGCACCCACAATCGGAACGAAAGCACCCAGGAATACCGCTACCGCAATGGGAATCACCAGCGGAAGGCCCAAGAAGAAAGCTCCCAGCCCAATACCCAGAGCGTCAACAAAGGCGACCAAGATTTGAACCTTCACAAACTCGATCAGTGTTGACCATCCCGAGCGCGATGCGCCGAGAATTGCGGGACGAGCAAGCTTGGGGAACCACGACACGACGTATTCCCAAATCCGGGCTCCATCGTGGATGAAGAAAATCAGCGCAAAGAGCGCAATACCGGCTCCAACCAACCAGGACCCCACCGAAGAGCCCACCGAGAGAGCGCCGTTGACCAACCAGAGTGAGTCAATGTTCAGCTCGGCAGACAGTGCGGCAACCCACTCATTGAGCTGACCCTCGGTCACGTGCAGAGGTGACTCAAGGAGATATTGAACGAATTCACCGTAGGCGACGACGCTGCGCTCTTGGAGTGATTCCCATCCGCGGATGAGTTCGTTGACCACCAGATAGACAAGACCCCCGACG
>Ga0209654_1002578_pt1 | contig 12259 bp, 7 predicted proteins | sample SaaInl1SG_22_DNA_FD_184646 | JGI IMG/M metagenome (GOLD analysis project Ga0209654, IMG submission 184646) | Marine microbial communities from expanding oxygen minimum zones in the Saanich Inlet - ESP_161SG_22_DNA (SPAdes) (version 2) | ecosystem: Environmental > Aquatic > Marine > Intertidal... | reverse complement strand
GGTGATCATGGCGATGAGGCCCACCCTTTTCCATTCCGAACAAGGAAGTTAAGCTCATCAGCGCCGATGGTACTGCTATACCAAGTGGGAGAGTAGGTCGTTGCCTTTTTTTGAATCCCGAATACAGCAATGTGTTCGGGATTTTTTTTGCCCTATTCCCAAGGGAATATCAAGTATAGTCACATTTGCAATCACAAAAAAAGGGAACCCAACGGGTTCCCTTTAAAAAGCAATTACTGATGGTCCAGTTAGATTCTCGGTAAATCGCCTTCTCCTTTTAATGGTAAGTTAGAGCTCCCCATGAGATAGCTATCTATATGGTGTGCAGCCTGTCTTCCTTCTGCAATGGCCCAAACAATGAGTGATTGTCCCCTTCTTTGATCGCCAGCAGTAAAAACACCAGCTACATTGGTTTTATAGTTGTCCTCAGTTGCAGCAATATTTGTTCTTTGATCCATTGCTACCCCCAACTGTTCTGCTACTGTATTCTCAGAGCCTGTAAAGCCCATGGCTAATAAAACCATTTCTGCCTTCCATATTTTCTCTGTTCCAGGTACTTCTACCAATTTTGAACGCTGTCCTGGGCTGTGCTCCCAATGTACCTCAATGGTTTTTAAACCTGTCAGGTTTCCATTCGCGTCTCCAACAAATTCTTTGGTATTAATGCTAAAGAAACGCGAGGCCCCTTCTTGGTGAGAGCTAGTTGTCTTGAGTCGCATTGGAAAAAATGGCCAAGGCTGGTTTTCTGGTCGTTCGGTAGTGCCTTTAGGCATAATTTCAAAGTTAGACACGGTATTAGCCCCTTGTCTAATAGAGGTTCCAATACAATCAGATCCTGTATCTCCTCCACCAATTACAATGACATCTTTCCCTGTAGCTAAAATGTCTTCATTGGTGTAGGTCTCTTTTCCTACGCGTTTATTGCTTTGTTTTAAAAAGTCCATGGCCTGAACCACCCCTTTTAGGTCTGCTCCAGGAATATCTAATGTCCTTCTTATAGTTGCACCACCGCTTAGTAATACAACATCGTAGTCTTTTTTAAGATCAGCTGCGTTTAGGTCTTTTCCTATTTCAATTCCTGTTTTAAAAACAATGCCTTCTTCTTCTAATATAGCCAAACGTCTGTCTATGACATTTTTCTCCATCTTAAAATCTGGTATACCAAACCTTAATAATCCGCCTGGTTTAGAGTCTCTTTCGTAAACGGTCACTAAATGCCCCGCCCTGTTTAATTGTTGTGCAGCAGCTAGTCCGGCAGGACCAGATCCAACAATAGCCACTTTTTTTCCAGTTCTTATGGCTGGTTTATGAGGCACAACCCAGCCTTTTGCAAAGGCTGTTTCTGCTACGCTTTTTTCAATATTTTCTATAGTTACTGGATCTTCATTAATACCCAATACACAGGCTTCTTCACAAGGTGCGGGACACAGCCTTCCTGTAAATTCAGGAAAATTGTTGGTGGCGTGTAATATCTTAGCTGCCTTTTCCCATTTTCCTTTGTAAACGGCGTCATTGAAATCTGGAATCAAGTTTCCTAATGGACACCCACTGTGACAAAATGGTATACCGCAGTTCATGCATCTTGCACCCTGATCTTTGAGGTCTTTCTCTTCTAAAGGAACCGTAAATTCTTTATAATTCTTTACGCGCTCTTCTGGCTTTTCGTAAGATTCTACTTTTCTGTCGAATTCTAAAAATCCTGTTATCTTTCCCATTTTCCTATAAAGTTTGAGCGGTTTCTGCTGCTATTCTAACTAGTGCGAGTCGGTATTCTTCTGGGAATACTTTAATGAAATGCCCCAGCTGAGACTCCCATTGTTCTAATATTTCTTGAGCCCTAGGACTTTGTGTGGCGTGATAGTGATTTTCTATCAGTGTCTTTAATTGGTCTATGTCTGTCTGATCTTCTACAGCCAGTAGATTTAATCCTTCTTCTTTACAAATAGATTTAAAGGTCTTATTAGGGTCATAGACATAGGCAATTCCACCACTCATACCTGCGCCAAAATTTCTTCCTACTGCTCCGAGTATTACCGCTGTTCCTCCGGTCATATACTCACAACCATGGTCTCCAATACCCTCTACTACAGCTATGGCTCCTGAGTTTCTCACACAAAAACGTTCTCCTGCTTTACCATTAATATAGGCCTCTCCTGCCGTAGCACCGTATAAGGTCACATTTCCTGTAATGACATTGTCATGCGGAACAATAGTAGCTTCTACAGGTACTTTCACGACTAATTTTGCCCCAGAAAGTCCTTTTCCAAGGTAATCGTTTGTATTTCCATACACCGTCATGGTTAAACCTTTGGTGGCAAATGCACCAAAACTTTGTCCTGCTGCTCCAGTAAAATTAAGTTTCAAGGTGTTGTCTGGCATTCCTGCTGCGCCATATTTTTTAGATATCTCATTTGAGATAATAGCTCCAACGGCACGGTCCGTATTTTTAATAGGAAAATCTAAACTCATTTTCTCTTTTCTATAGAGTGCAGGGTGGGCTTTTTCTATAATGTCAAACTCTATGGAGTCTTCAATATGGTGTTCTTGCTTAGTGGTATTGTACAGTTTTGTTCCAGGAATAACGTCTACCTGATGTAAAATTGGACTTAGGTCAATACCTGCGGACTTATAATGGTTTAATACTTTCTTTCTGTCTAGTTTTTGCACCTGGCCTACCATTTCGTCAATGGTTTTGAATCCAAGTTCTGCCATGATTTCTCTGAGCTCTTGTGCTATGAAGTACATGAAGTTAACCACGTGTTCTGGTTGTCCTTTGAATTTTTTTCTCAATTCTGGATTTTGTGTGGCAATACCTACTGGGCAGGTGTTTAGGTGACAGGCACGCATCATTATACATCCTGAAGCAACTAATGGAGCTGTTGCAAAACCAAATTCTTCTGCGCCTAAAAGACAAGCAATAGCTACATCTCTACCTGTTTTTAACTGTCCGTCACACTCCAACCTAACCCTATTTCTAAGGTCATTCATTACAAGGGTTTGTTGTGCTTCTGCAATCCCTAATTCCCATGGAAGTCCGGTATGCTTTAAAGATGTTAAAGGAGAAGCTCCCGTACCACCGTCAAAACCTGAAATCAGTATAACGTCGGCCTTGGCCTTAGAAACCCCAGCAGCGACCGTTCCAACGCCCACTTCAGAGACTAGTTTTACGTTAATTCGAGCTTCTCTGTTGGCAGATTTTAAATCAAATATAAGTTGAGATAAATCTTCAATAGAGTAAATGTCATGGTGTGGTGGTGGGGAGATTAAGCCAACATATGGGGTTGAGTTTCTTGTCTTGGCTATATCTGGATTGACTTTTGGACCAGGCAATTGCCCCCCTTCTCCAGGTTTGGCTCCCTGGGCCATTTTTATTTGAATTTCAGAAGCGTTGGTCAGGTAATTTGAGCTCACGCCAAAACGTCCCGAAGCTACTTGCTTAATAGCAGAGTTCTTCCAATCTCCAGTTTGATTTTTATAAAATCTTTCTGCGTCTTCTCCCCCTTCTCCGGAATTGCTTTTTCCGCCAATCCTATTCATGGCAATGGCTAAGTTCTCATGAGCCTCTTTGCTAATGGATCCGTAAGACATAGCACCTGTCTTGAATCTTTTCACGATGTCTGTCCACGGCTCTACTTCTTCTAGAGGAATTGGGTCGTAATTAGAGAATTCTAATAAACCTCTAATGGTCATGAGGTCTCTGGCTTGATCATTGACCAATTGGGCGTATTCTTTGTAAGTGCTCGTTTCGTTGTTTCTTACTGCTTTTTGTAATTTAGCAATAGAAAGTGGGTTGAATAAGTGCTTTTCGCCCTCTCTTCTCCACCTGTAATCTCCGCCTATTTCTAAGTCTAAAGAAGCCTCTGGTTGGTTTTCTGAAAATGCCCTAGCATGTCTTTTGCTGAGTTCTTTCTCAATTTCATGGAGGTCAATTCCCTGAATTCTAGAGGTGGTTCTCGGGAAGTATTTATCTATTACTTTGGTGTTAATCCCAATACACTCAAAAAGTTGAGACCCTCTGTAGGAGTTTAAGGTAGACACCCCCATTTTGTTCATTACCTTTAAAATGCCTTTTCCTACTGCTTTGTTGTAGTTCTGTATGGCAGTTTCAAAAGTATATGCTGTAATATCGTTTTCTTTGAGTTGTTCTGCAATAATTTCATTAACCAAATAAGGGTTTATGGCACTGGCGCCATACCCAAAAAGCAAACAGAAATGGTGTACCTCTCTAGGCTCTGCAGATTCAATGATTATACTCGCTTTAGATCTTTTTCCCAAACGCTGTAAGCCATTATTTACATAAGAACAAGCGAGTAGGGCAGGGATGGCTGCTTTGTCTTTTGAGATATACCTGTCAGAAAGGATGATGATATTACTGCCTTCTTCAATGGCTTTGCTGGCTTCTGCTAACAAAGATTCAAGTCCCTCCTCTAATCCGTTATGCCCTCTTTCTAGGGTGTATAACATTTGTAGGGACGTAACCTTGTAGTGTGGGTTTATATCGTAATTCTTAATCTTGTCTAAATCTTCTTTAGAAATTACAGGATTCTGAATTTTTAATTTTCTACAGTGTTCTTGGGTCTCCTCAAATATATTGTGGTCGCTACCAAGGGTAAGGCTAATGTCCGTAATCATCTCCTCTCTAATGCCGTCTAACGGAGGGTTGGTCACTTGGGCAAAGAGCTGTTGGAAGTAGTTGTACAACAATTGTGGTCTTTGCGATAATACAGCTATGGGTGTATCTGTTCCCATTGAACCAATAGGCTCTTTGGCTGTTTCTGCCATAGGCATTACTATGGTGTCTATGTCTTCTAAGGTGTACCCATAGGCTGCTTTTCTTTGGGCAAGTGGGGCTTCTCCAATAAATAAGGGGCAGTCGTTATATGGAATGTCTTTTAAATGTACAAGGTTGTCTTTGACCCATTTTTCGTAAGGATGCTTTTTGGCAATTTGTTCTTTAACTTCTTCATCATTGATGATTCTCCCTGCAGACATGTCTACTAAGAACATTTTACCAGGTTCTAAACGTCCATGATGCGCTAAATTTTTAGGATCAATGTCTACTACGCCAGTTTCTGAAGACATAATTACATAACCGTCTTTTGTCACAGAATATCTAGAGGGTCTAAGACCGTTTCTGTCTAAAACTGCACCAATATAATTTCCATCCGTAAAAGGAATTGAGGCAGGTCCGTCCCAAGGCTCCATCATACAGGAATAATATTCATAAAAGGCTTTTTTAGCCGCAGACATATTGTCGTTTTTTTCCCAAGCCTCAGGCACTAAAATCATCATGACTTCTGGAAGAGATCTTCCTGTCATAAGCAGTAATTCTACGACCATATCTAGCGTGGCTGAATCTGATTTGTTGGGTAATATAATGGGAAGGATCGCTTTTATGTCTTCGCCAAAAAGGTCGCTCTCTAAAAGTTCTTCTCTGGAACGCATTCTAGCGACATTCCCCCTTAAAGTGTTTATCTCCCCATTGTGACACATATACCTGAAAGGCTGTGCCAAATCCCATGTAGGGAAGGTGTTGGTGGAAAATCGCTGATGCACCAAGGCCAACCTAGTCACAACCCTAGTATCCTGTAGGTCTCTAAAGTAAAGACTAATGTCTTCTGGCATGAGCAAGCCTTTGAAAATAATGATTGTGGTGGAAAGGCTAGGCAGATAAAAGAACCCTTGCTCAGATAGTTTTGAGTTGTATATGGTGTGTTCTGCTTTTTTTCTAGCTATAAATAATTTTCTGTTAAAAGTAGCTGTGTCCTGCTCAGGCTGCTCTTTTCCAATAAAGATTTGGGCTATGAAAGGCATGGTTTCCATGGCAATTCTTCCTGGCACGGATTTATTGACAGGGACTTCTCTCCATCCTAAAAGGACCAACCCTTGAGATTTTATTTCTTTCTCAAATTCTTTTGTACAGAAATTTCTTTGGTTGTCTTTTTGAGGTAAAAACACATTAGCTACCGCATAATTTCCTGGCTCTGGTAATTTAAACGAGCACTCACTTACAAAAAAATCATGGGGAATGTCAATGAGTATTCCCGCACCATCTCCAGTTTTACCATCTGAACTCACTGCGCCTCTATGTTCTAGTTTTTCTAGAATCTCGAGTGCTTTGTGGATAATATCATTGGATTTTTTTCCTTCTAGACTACAAATAAATCCTGCGCCACAATTGTCATGTTCAAATTCTGGGGAATACAGCCCCTGTTTTTTTAGCCTCATAAGTATTGGATGTTTACACAAAAATATCCAATATGTTGAATTTACGGCAATGATGTAGTCATTTATAACAAAAAAGTTCAGTGTTTTTAAAAAAACGTTGAAATAAATGTAATGTGATAATTTTGGCCACTTTTAAATGAGATTTCAATAATGGCCTTTGTTTAGTCTTTTAAAATAGCCCTAGATATTACCATTTGTTGGATTTCAGAAGTGCCTTCGTAAATCTGAGTGATTTTAGCGTCCCGCATGAGTCGCTCTACATGATATTCTTTTACAAAACCATTTCCACCAAAGACCTGAACGGCTTCTACGCTAACTTCCATAGCTACTTCTGAGGCATATAGTTTGGCCATTGCTCCTGATAAATCGTAATTGAGTCCCTGGTCTTTTTCCCAAGCTGCTTTGTAGACCAAATGCCTAGCAGCCTCAATTTTAGTATGCATTTGAGCCAATTTAAAGGCAATGGCCTGATGCTGACTAATGGGTTTCCCAAAAGTTTCCCTTTGTTTGGCGTAATTTAAGGCCAATTCATAAGCGCCAGCAGCTATACCGAGTGCCTGTGCAGCAATACCAATTCTTCCTCCTGAGAGTGTTTTCATGGCTAAGGTGAAACCAAATCCTTCTTCTCCGATCCTATTTTCTTCATGCACTTTAACCTGATTGAATTGAAGGGAGTGGGTGTCACTACTGCGAATACCTAATTTATTTTCTTTTGGCCCTATCACAAAACCTGGACTTTCCTTCTCCACAATAAAAGCACTAATACCTTTGGAGCCTTTTTTAGGGTCTGTTTGTGCTATGACCAAATAAATACTCGCACTACTTCCGTTGGTGATCCAATTTTTAGTCCCTGTAATTTCGTAGTATTCACCCTTTTTCACAGCCCTAGTTTTTTGAGAGGTGGCATCTGATCCAGCCTCAGGCTCAGAAAGACAAAAAGCCCCTATTTTTTTTCCATTACATAGATCGGGTAGGTATTTTTCTTTTTGCTGGGTGTTTCCATATTTTTCTAATCCCCAACAGACCAGTGAATTGTTTACAGACATGATTACAGAGGCAGAAGCATCTATTTTTGAGAGTTCTTCCATGGCCAATACATAAGACATAGTATCTAATCCGCTTCCTCCATAGCTAGGGTCTACCATCATTCCCATAAACCCCAATTCTGCCAGTTGTTTAATTTCTTGGATAGGAAAAGTTTGGGTTTCGTCTCTTTCTAGAATAGTAGGAAGGAGAACCTGTTGCGCAAAGTTTGAAGCAGCTTCTTTGATGAGTTTTTGCTCTTCATTCAATTTAAAATCCATAGAAAACTATTTTTAATCTATTCAAATATAATCATATTTACTATGCATGCATAGTAAATATGAAAACAATGATTTTTGAAATCAATTGATTTTTAGACCTTCAAGTATAAGCGCAATAATTATTTTTAAAGCAATCTGATAATTAATGATTTTTACTTGCTCATTTTTTTATATTTGTTAGCGTAGATGTTGGGATTCCTTTTGAGTCTCAGTTAAGTTGAAAAATTCAAAAACACCGTATATTTTATGGAAACTATTATCCTGATTGTATTTATTGTAGGTTACTTGGCCATTACCTTAGAGCACAACCTTAAAATTGACAAACTAATTCCTGCCTTGGCCATGATGGCTATTTTATGGGCGATTATAGCTTTAACTCATATGGATGTTTTTGAGGTAGACACGGCACTCCGCCAATTGGTTCCTACCCATATAGAGGAGATTTTATTACACCATCTTGGTAAAACTGCAGAGATTTTAGTATTCCTTTTAGGGGCAATGACTATTGTGGAAATTATAGATTATTTTGATGGTTTTGCTACCATTAAAGGTTTTATAAAATATAAGAAAAAATCTAAATTGCTTTGGTTGTTTTCCATTTTGGCATTTATTTTATCTGCGATTATTGACAACTTAACGGCTACAATAGTACTGATCACGATCCTTCAAAAAGTAATTAAGGAAAAGGAAACGCGTATGTGGTTTGCTGGTATGGTGATTATTGCTGCAAATGCTGGAGGGGCTTGGTCTCCTATTGGAGATGTTACTACAACTATGTTGTGGATTGCCAACAAGGTGTCTGCCTTACAACTGGTGGAACATGTATTATTACCTTCAATCGTATGTATGGTAATCCCTACTTTAATCGCTACCCGTTTTAAAGCTTTTCAAGGAAACCTAGATATAGATCCCACAGAAGAAGATGGCCCTAAATCAAGACATGGTGCTACCATGCTTTACTTGGGTTTAACAGCCATTGTTTTCGTACCTTTCTTTAAGACCATTACACATTTGCCACCTTATGTGGGTATGATGTTATCTTTGGCTGTAGTAGCCACTTTTGCTGAGATATATTCTAGCTCAAAATTCTCTTTATCTGACGTAGATGGTAAGAGTGAGGCGGCTGGTCACCACAGTCCAGTGCACCACTCATTGTCTAAAATTGAGTTGCCAAGTATTTTATTCTTTTTAGGGATATTGTTGGCTGTTGCAGCTTTAGAATCTCTTGGAATGTTATTTCATTTCGCAGAGGGTTTAAACGCAGCCATTCCCAATTCAGATGTTGTGGTGCTGTTATTAGGTGCAGGCTCTGCAGTGATTGACAATGTGCCTCTAGTTGCCGCTAGTATTGGTATGTTCTCTGAAGGATTAGACAATCCTTTGTGGCATTTCATTGCTTATTCTGCAGGAACAGGGGGCAGTATGCTTATAATTGGTTCCGCTGCTGGTGTTGTAGCTATGGGGATGGAGAAAATAGATTTCTTCTGGTACTTTAAAAATATTGCTTGGTTGGCATTAATTGGCTTCTTAAGTGGTGGTTTAACATTCATTTTATTGCGTGATTTTGTGTTGAACGCATAATTTTTTGCATTTTCTTACGTTAGCTTATAAATTAATTTGATTCTATTTTATGCAAGATAACTTGGCTGAAAATACCCTAGAGCTTGCAGCTTCTAGTGAGAAAACCCTATCCATTATAGACCTTATTTTTAATGGAGGTGCAGGGAGCGTATTTATTATGGGCTTACTTTTTGTCCTCTTGGCGGTAGCACTTTACATCTATTTTGAACGACTTTTTGCTATAAAAGCAGCAGCTAAAATAGACGCTAACTTCATGAACCAGATAAAGGACTATATCAGTAATGGTAAAATAGATGCCGCAAAATCACTTTGTGCTCAAACAGACTCACCTGTTGCTCGACTTACTTTAAAAGGGGTGTCTAGAATAGGAAAGCCTTTGGACGACATTAATACAGCCATTGAGAATGCAGGTACTTTAGAGGTGTATAAATTAGAAAAGAATGTTAGCGTGCTTGCTACAGTAGCAGGTGCCGCTCCAATGATTGGATTTTTAGGCACGGTGATTGGAATGATATTGGCCTTTCATGAAATGGCTACCTCTGGTGGTCAGGCAGAAATGGGGGCGTTGGCTTCAGGTATATATACCGCAATGACTACTACGGTAGGTGGTTTAGTCGTGGGTATTATAGCCTATATTGGCTACAACCATTTGGTTAATATGACCAATAAAGTGGTGCATAGTATGGAAGCTAACGCAGTAGACTTCTTAGACTTATTGAACGAACCTGTCTAGTTTTTATGAAATTAAAAGGTAGAAATAAGATCAGTCCAGAATTTAGTATGTCTTCTATGACGGACATTGTGTTTCTGTTGCTTATATTTTTTTTACTTACCTCCAACAGTCCTAATGCGTTAGACTTAATACTGCCAAAAGCCAAAGGTAAGACCACTAATACCCAACAGGTTTCAGTGAGTATAGACGCAGATTTAAGGTATTTTTTAAATGAAAAGTTAGTGGAAAAGAGCCAGTTAGAGGCTGTTTTAATTCAAGAACTGTCTGCACAAGATGCCCCTACAATTATACTTAGGGCGGCAGAATCCATTGCGATAAAAGAGGCTGTATTTGTCATGGATGTAGCCAACAGAAACCAATTCAAGGTAATCCTTGCAGTAAGGCCAAATTAATGGCATTTTTACAAACCACATACGAGAAAAAATCTTTTTGGACCACTGCTTTTATTCTATTAGCGGTGTTGTTACTCCTTTTTTTTGCAGGTCTTAGGTACCTAGATCCGCCGCCAGAAAATGGCATACTCATTGCTTTTGGAAATACAGATCCCGGTAATAGTTTAACGCTAGCGCCTCCAATACAAGCCACTACAGAAGAAACAATTGTACCTGAGATGAATGCAGCTCCAGAAGTAAAAGAAGTAATGGTAGAGGAAGTGGTTTCAGTAGCACTAGAAGAAGTTTTAACTACAGCAGATTCTGAGCTAGTTCTTCCCAAAGAGCTCGCTGAAAAAGCGGCCGAATCAGTGCCAGAAAAAGTGCCCGAAACAGTCCCAGAAAAAACACCAGAGAAAGTAATCCAACAGGCATCGGCCGCTACAAAAGCGGCCCTGGCAAATATTTTAGGCGCTAAAGAAGCCCAAGGGTCAGGTGTAGGAAATGGTGAAAAATCTGCCAATCAAGGACTTTCTGATGGATCTAAGTATGCGAATTCATTTTATGGTAGTACTACAGGAGAAGTTCAAGGCTTTGGCTTTGGATTGGCAGGTAGAAGTTTGGCTTCTAAAGGATCTGTAACGCCTGATTGCAACGAAGAGGGCAGGGTGGTTGTGGCTATTACGGTGGACAGGTCAGGAAAAGTAATTGCTGCAGATCCGGGAGTGAAAGGCTCTACCAACAACGCCCCCTGCCTTTTAGCCCCTGCCAAAGCGACTGCATTTATGTATCAGTGGGCCCCAGATACTGAGGCGCCTGAAAAGCAAATTGGTTTTGTAGTCATTAATTTTAAGCTGGGAGGGCAACAGTAATGAATTACACAGAAGCCACTCAATGGTTGTTTGATCAATTACCTATGTACCAGCAAAAAGGGGCTGTGGCCCTTAATGCTAAATTAGACGGGATTACACATTTTTGTGCTTATTTGGGAGAGCCACACCAAAAATTTAAAAGCATTCATGTGGCTGGTACTAATGGAAAAGGATCTTCTTCTCATATGTTGGCCGCTATTTTACAAGAAGCAGGCTATAAAGTAGGGCTATATACCTCACCACATTTAAAAGACTTTAGAGAGCGTATTAAAATAAATGGTCTTGAAATTTCTGAGGATGAAGTGGTTTCTTTTGTGTTGAACCACAAAGATTATATGAGCCAAAATGCCCTGTCTTTTTTTGAAATGACTGTGGCTATGGCATTTGATTATTTTGCATCAGCTAGGGTAGACATTGCCATTATAGAAGTAGGCCTTGGAGGGCGTTTAGACGCCACCAACATTATTAAACCTGAAGTCTCGTTAATTACCAATATTGGTTTTGATCATATGGACTTGTTGGGCAATACGCTCGCTCAAATTGCCATTGAAAAAGCTGGAATTATAAAGCCTAGCGTTCCTGTGGTCATTAGTGAGTGGCATAGAGACACAGAAGCTGCTTTTAAGGCAAAATCTGCTGCTGTAGGTGCGCCCATTTATTTTGCTAGTGATCTTATTGAAAAGCAGTATGCAACGGATTTAAAAGGCGCTTATCAAGAAAAAAATACAAAAGGTGTTGTTGCTGCCTTAAGGCACTTGTCAGGATTTAATGTTACCTCTAATCATATTAAGATGGGTTTGTCTAATGTGGTTGGTCTGACGGGATTATTAGGTAGGTGGCAGGTGTTGCAACACAAACCACTTGTCATTGCAGATACGGCGCATAATGAAGCGGGTATTTCAATAGTGGTAAAGCAACTTTTAAAGACCCCCCATAAACGCCTTCATATGGTGTTGGGTTTTGTGAAAGACAAGGATTTAAATACTATTTTACCTTTGCTGCCTGTAGATGCCTTGTATTATATTGCTGCGCCAGCCATTCAAAGGGGCTTAGATCCTTTGGTTTTTATTGAACAAGCAAAACGGTACAATCTTTTTTGCAACCACTATGAATCTGTAAATGAAGCCTTTAAAGCGGCAAAAAAGCAAGCTAAAAAAGAAGACTTGGTTT
>Ga0209654_1002576_pt1 | contig 12268 bp, 14 predicted proteins | sample SaaInl1SG_22_DNA_FD_184646 | JGI IMG/M metagenome (GOLD analysis project Ga0209654, IMG submission 184646) | Marine microbial communities from expanding oxygen minimum zones in the Saanich Inlet - ESP_161SG_22_DNA (SPAdes) (version 2) | ecosystem: Environmental > Aquatic > Marine > Intertidal... | reverse complement strand
TTTCAAATAGCTGATAATTCATTTACCAAGTTTCCGAAACCTACGAAGTGCTGGCAACTATTGTGGAGAACTAAAATTTTTTAAGAATTGGCCTCAAAGTTCAAAAGTGATTTCATCCCTTTCTACTATTGCTTTGCTCCCTATGACGATCGGAAATTGGTACTTAGTGTGGCCAAAAGGCATATTATTCAGTACGGGAATGCTCAATTCATCGAAGTACTTTCTCAAGGTGCGCTTCACATTTTCACCCCATACAATTTCGTGGTCGTGAATATCAGAGAATTGGCCCAAAAGTACTCCTTGTACACCGTCAAATGCCCCCTGCCTTTTTAACGACAAAAGCATACGGTCCAAATGGTAATGATATTCGTCCAAATCTTCTAGTAGTAAGATGCTGCCACGTAAAGAAGGCAATGAAGGAGTGCCATAAATAGAGTAAATGACGCTGAGGTTTCCGCCAATGACGGTTCCCTTAATGAATTCGCAGTCCTTTTTCAATTTTAGCGACACTGGGCCATTTCTAAGTACCTTGAAAGTTGCTGAAAGATCTTTCTTAAGGGTCGATTCAAAACTAATCGGCATGGCAGCATGAATACTCGGAATACCTTTTTGGTGGGCATGCGCTAAGAAGGTGGTAAAATCGGAAAACCCAATCAACCACTTCGGTTCTTTCTGCAAAGCCGACCAATCCACTGCATCGACAATATCCGCGCTTCCATACCCGCCGCGGATGTTCCAAATGGCTTTTATATCGCGGTGGTGGATGAGCTTATTGAAGGAATTTATGCGCTGTGCAACAGTACCGGCAACCTGACCATCTCGCAAGAGGATGTCCTCGAAGTAGCAAACTCGGAATCCTGCACTTTCAATGTACGCCTTTGCAGTATCAATCATTTCCCTGGTAGCGAACCTTGCGGTGGCGCTCAAGCCGATCAAATCACCGGTCTTTAATAAAGCGGGAATTCTTTGTTTCATAGCCGAAAAATAGCACATAAAACCTTCCTATCTTCGCGCTAGCAATTTAAAGCTCAACAGTCCTCATGAGTACGAACAAAAAAGTCTTGGTCACGGCAGCTTTGCCGTATGCCAACGGTCCCATCCACATTGGTCATCTGGCCGGCTGCTATTTGCCGTCGGACATCTATGTGCGCTACATGCGAATGCGGGGTCGGGACGTGAAGTTTGTTTGTGGCTCCGACGAGCACGGTGTGCCTATCACTATCAAGGCAAAAAACCAGGGGATCACGCCGCAACAGGTGGTCGATCGTTACCACGCCATGATGGGCAGTGCCTTCGAGGAATTTGGTATAAGCTTTGATCATTACAGCCGCACTTCAAGCGAGCAGCACCATAAAAACGCCAAGGAGTTCTTCATGAACCTTTACCAAAAAGGTGCACTTGAGGCGAAGGAAACACAGCAGTATTTTGATCCTGAGGCGGGCCAATTTCTGGCCGACAGATACATCACAGGGGAGTGTCCTAAGTGTCACAACGAAGAAGCCTACGGCGATCAGTGCGAGAAATGTGGTGCGTCATTATCACCAACGGACCTCATTAACCCAAAGAGTGCCCTCAGCGGTGCCAAACCGGAATTGCGCAACACGACGAATTGGTTCCTGCCGCTCGACAAATTAAGCGACGATTTACGCGCGTTTTTGGAGAGCCGCGAAAATTGGAAACCCAACGTCATTGGTCAGTGTATGAGCTGGTTAAACGCCGGCGATGGATTGCAGCCGCGTGCCATGACCAGAGATCTAAATTGGGGAGTGCCAGTGCCAATAGAAGGTGCTGAAGGCAAGGTCATGTATGTATGGTTTGATGCACCTATTGGATATATCAGCGCCACTCAAGAGCTTTTGCCGAACGATTGGGAGCAGTATTGGAAAGGCGATGATGCTGAGATTGTGCACTTTATCGGAAAAGACAACATTGTATTCCACTGCATCATCTTCCCAGCTATGTTGCAACAGCACGGAGGCTATGCTTTGCCAAAACAAGTGCCTGCGAACGAATTCCTAAACCTTGAGGGCCGCAAGCTCAGCACCTCAAAGAACTGGGCGGTTTGGTTGCACGAATACCTCCAAGATTTTCCAGGTCAGCAGGACGTGCTTCGCTACGTGCTCTGCGCGACAATGCCTGAAACTAAGGACAACGACTTTACGTGGGCCGATTTCCAACAGCGCAACAACAGCGAACTCGTCGCAGGATTCGGAAATTTTGTCAACAGAGTCATGGTGCTTACCCACAAATACTACGACGGGATGGTTCAGGATCCTGGCACCCTTACAGATGCTGACCGTGAGGCCTTAGCTGCTATGACACAATACGGCCGTCGCATTTCCAAGAACTTAGAAGAATTCAAATTCCGTGAGGCCATTGGCGAAGCCATGAGTGTGGCCCGCCTTGGAAACAAATACCTCCAGGAGCAAGAGCCTTGGAAAGTATACAAACAAGACCCAGAGCGTGCTGGTGCGGTCCTATATGTAGCCACACAAATTACTGCTGTGTTGAGCATCGTCTTTGAACCGTTCCTTCCACAAACTGCGGCGAAACTACGCAGCATGTTGGCCATGGATGCGTTGCCGGAATGGGAGGCAACCAACAACGAGGCCATCGTTGCCGCTGGTACGCAGCTCGGTAAAGCAGAATTATTATTTGCAAAAATTGAAGACAGCCAGGTAGAAGTGCAACGTGCCAAATTAGAGGCAACCTTAATCCTAAAAGAACAGAAAATGGCAGAAAGCGCGCACGCACCACAGAAGGAAGATATCACCTTTGAAGAATTTATGGGAATGGATCTTCGCATAGGAACCATACTTGAAGCAGAGCGCGTGCCAAAAGCGGACCGACTGCTCAAGTTTTTAGTAGATACGGGTTTAGATAAACGAACGATTGTAAGCGGTATTGCGGAACACTTCTCACCCGAGGAATTGGTTGGCAAACAAGTTACCGTGTTAATGAATCTTCCCGCGAGAAAAATTAGGGGCGTAGAAAGTCAAGGAATGCTTTTAATGGCGGAGGATGAAAATGGCGAACTTCGTATCTTGACACCAGAAAAAGGCGCAGCAAGCGGCGCGATAATCGGATAATATTTCGGCTCCGTAGTTCAACGAATAGAATGCAGGTTTCCGGTACCTGAGATAAGGGTTTGATTCCCTTCGGGGCTTCTAAAAACTCGCGCCACAGGCGCGGGTTTTTTTTATAATTCCAGCGTTACATTAATCGCGCTCGTGCCTTTCTCGCCCTCTTGCAAGTCGAAGGTTACAGCATCTCCTGCGGTGATTTGATGTTTGAGTCCACTGATGTGTACATGGTATTCATTCTCGGATTCTTCGTCTTTAATGAAGCCGAATCCTTTATCGATGTTGTAAAATTTTACCGTTCCTCTCATAATTGATAAAGCTAGAAATAAAAAAGGCCTCCCGTGAAGGAGGCCTTGAATGAAATAACGAGGTATTTTTTATAACTGTTTTACGTTAACAGCGTTTAATCCTTTTTTTCCTTCTTTCAATTCAAACTCGACTTGATCGCCTTCGTTAATTTGGTCTACTAGACCTGTTACGTGCACGAAATATTCAGTGCTTGAATTGTCATCTTTAATAAAGCCAAATCCTTTGTCAGTATTAAAGAACTTTACTGTTCCTTGATTCATATCTTTTAATAAAGTGCAAAGATGAAGTTTAATTTCGAGCTTAGCACTATCATTCTTAGATAATTACAAAAAGTTAATATTTGAGCTGAGTGACGTACCTTTGCTTATAGCTTTAAGGGCTATTAGCTCAGTTGGTTCAGAGCGCTGCCTTGACAGGGCAGAGGTCACTGGTTCGAATCCAGTATAGCTCACAAAGTAAAAAGCCGCGCGCCCTCCGGTGCGCGGCTTTTTACTGGCCCCCAAAGCAGCTTGTCCGATCCACGGCATGCACATACTCTAAGAGCTTGTTAAAAATGCTTGGGTACTCTTTTCATCTGCTCTGAACTTAGAGGGGTAAATAGTAACTTGCACCAAACCATTAGAGACCAATGAAAAAGATACTTCTGTTTTGTGCCGTATTATTTAATTTTTCTTTAGCCGCTCAAGAAAGCCTGGTTATTACGGGTTGTTTTCAAAACCTTCCAGACACTACTTCGTCCATAAAAATTGCTTATTTACGGGGCAAAGGGCTGTCAGTAAAAGTAGACTTACCTATAAAAAACGGTTGTTTCGAAGGTACTTGGACGCACCCAGAACGCGGAATATTTGTTGCGTATATTGACGGTGCACACACTTTGGATTTTGTAATATCAGACGGTTCTGTCCACTTAGAAGGGGATTATAATGATCTGCAAGCTACCCTTAGAAAAGGACCTGGACATGAAGAATTCGATGCGTTTAAGAAATTGTTGAGTTCCAGCCCTAAGGAGGAGCAGATTCGTGAATATCTTCTGAGCATTCAAGACCAAGGATTAAGAGAATTCTTGTTGCCTCAATTATTGCCTTTGAATCCTGATACAAACGTGTATTGGTTGCGCAGTCATTTCTGGGATTACACGAATTTAGAATCGCCGAGCACCTTAATAAATCCATTCTTTGAAAAAAATAGAGACCTCTATTTTGATCAAGTTTTGGGACACGACCCCGATACTATTATCCATTATTTGAACGCGCTCTTCAACCAACCGATGGATCAGGATATTAAAAAGGTGTTGGTTTCAACGGCCACCTATAAATACGAAACCTCTAAATACATGGGCGAGGATAAAGCCTTTGTGTGGTTGGCTCAGAAATTTTACAACAGCGGCTTTGCCGATTGGATGGAGAAGGAGGATTTAGCAAAAATCAAAGAAAAGTCTGAGGGGCTTTCCACGGAATTGATTGGTAATGCTGCAAGAGATTTTGCCTTTGATACGGAGAATCTAGGCCGCATTAAGCTCAGCGATGTCGAGAGTAAAGTGACCATATTGTATTTCTGGGACAGTGAATGTGGGCATTGCCGAAAGGAAACACCGAGATTGAAAAAATTGTACGACGATTACAAAGAAAGGGGCGTTGAGGTGGTTGCCATCACTTTGGAGAATGAATTTACGAGTTGGAAAAAGTATATTAAAGAGCACGATTTGGATTGGATCAATGGTTTCGAGAGTAATTTCGAACGACCAAATTTCTTGTGGTATTATTACATACCGTCCACCCCAAAAAAGCTGATTCTAGATGCAAACAAAAGAATCATCGCTAAGAATCTTGATGTTGAGACCACCATGCGTACATTTTTAGACGATTATTTGGCCGGAAAAGTGAAATGATGGTATAAAAAAGGCGCCCCTAAGAGGGCGCCTTTTTTATCAATACGACATTTCGGCTATTTTGTTCCGGCCTTATCGCAGCAGCTTTTTCCGCCTCCAGCGTTATTGCAAGATTTCTTATCTACCACGGCAGTTTGTTTACCGTCGCTTTTTTCTGGGTGACATTTGCCGCACTCTTTGCCTTCGGAAGATGCTGCTTTGCAACAAGCTTTCATTGCTACTTTGGCTTCTTTCTTTACACAGTGTGCGCACTCTTTACCCTCCGCTTCAGCGGCCTTACAGCACGCCTTCATTTCATGGTCTTTGCTGTGGTCGCATTGTTCTGTACAAACGTGTTTTTCAGCGTCTTGCGTCTTTTCTTGAGCGTGTGAAGCGACTCCAAAAATCAATAATGTAAAAGTGAAAATGAATTTTTTCATGGGATTTATGATTAATTCCTTGAAAACTAGCAAAAAATGCGCTAACTCTCACTTTGAGAGGTCAATTAGTTTGTTATTTTTGCGCTACAGGAAACCAAAAGAGAAACAATGAAAAAGGTATTCGTTTTGGCTGCAGCAGCCGCATTGACTTTGTCAAGCTGTGTCAGCAAACAAAAATATGTTGAGTTAGAGCAAATGCAGAAAGCTACTTCTGACAAACTAAGCAACACGAAAATGGAATTGGCTGAAGCAACAGCTACCAAAAATGCACAGGCTGCAGAATTAGCTTCTTTGCGTGCTCAGTCTTCAGATTTGATGAAGCAAGTAGGCGATCTTACTCGTATGAGCGCTACAAACGCTGAGAATATGGAAAAGACGTTAGAAAGCATCAACGAAAAAGAGGTGACCATCACGAATCTTCAAGATGCAATGAACCGCAAGGATAGCGTAACATTGGCCTTAGTGACTTCGTTGAAAGGTGTTTTAGGTGATATGAACGATGAAGATGTTCAGATCAGCGTTGAGAAGGGTGTGGTGTACGTCAATTTGTCTGACAAATTGATGTTCCGTCCTGGTTCTGCCTACATTAGTAAAGAAGCTCAGAATGTACTTGGCAAGGTTGCTAAGATTATGGCAGCCAAGCCTTCATTGGAGATTTTAGTGGAAGGCCACACGGACACTGACCCAATCGCAACGGAGTGTATAAAAGACAACTGGGAATTGAGCGCACGTCGCGCGACGAATATCGTTCGTGTATTGCAAGACGACTTTGATATCGCTCCTGAGCGCATGACTGCTGCAGGTCGCGGTGAATACGTACCAGTAGCTTCTAACGATACTCGCGAGGGCAGAGCGGCCAACCGCCGTACTCGTATCGTAGTTCTTCCAAAATTGGACGAATTCAACAAAATGATTGAGGACGGATTGAAATAAATCCGCTTACCAGCATTACAAAGGCCCGGTGCATCGCACCGGGCCTTTTTGTTTAATAATAAGTTGCGCGCAACGTGCGGTCCCCTTTGTCAAGAGCGCAGTCTGTTTTTAATCGGCGCTTATTTTGATATTAATTCTGATTAGAGAAATACCACCTAACGCTTTCTTTAAAAGTTCTACTTACAGGAAGTTCAGCATTAGTGTACAGAATAACTTTAGAGCTTGAATGAGTCACTACGTGTGTAGGATTGATGAGTATGCTGCGGTGCGTACGCAAGAATCCCTCGAGAAGAGCCGACCATTCCTTAATAGAGCGCGTTGTGGTATAGCATACCCCGTCCAAGTGTACCAAGGTGAAAGTATCGCGCGATTCTACATACAGAATCTTGCTTAAGGCCACACGAACCGATTTGCGTTCCGAAGTGAATTCAATGAAAATTTCATCCCGTTCTTTCGCGTACCCTCTGCGTTCAATGGTGATCTGAGCAAACACCAGAGCTCCGGTCCAGAACAGCGCAAATACGGGGTTAATTAGTACAGAAGGAAATCTGTCGGGGTCCAATTCAAACAAAAACCAGTACCCAGCAATGGCGCCTGTATAGCTCAACCAAAGCACCCCTATTCCATTATAAATCCAATAGAACCATGGTTTTTTTTGAGCCAATATCTCTATGCTTGCCCAGCTGCCCCACAGTGCAGAAGGTAGACTTAAGGTAGCCAGCATAAATGCAGTACTCGCCCCATCGGTAAAGCTGGTGAAGATTCCACAGAGCAGTATCAGTGCTGCCGACCAATACAGAATCCTGAATTTCCAGAGTGCGTTCATTACCTACGAATGTACATACTCGAGTATAAAGAGGTCAATGAAATTCAGTAATTCAGGGTTTCAACACACCTAAAAGGGGATATGACCGGTAAGAATTCGAGTAGAATTGGTCAACTTACTACCCACTAAAAATCAATGGTTATGCTGAATTATTTTATGATGGGAGGCCCGCTCTTTATGGGCATCTTAACAATCATCTTTGTGGCGATGATCATCGCGGCAATTTTGAAAAAAGAAGTGATGAAGGAATTGGGTATTCTCGCTCTCGCAGTAGGTTTCCTGGGCCAATTACTTGGTCTTTTTGGCGCATTTGAGGGTATTGAAGCCATGGGCGGCGTCAGTCAAGAGATGTTAGCTGGCGGCTTGAAAGTGAGCAGCATTACTTCGCTTTACGGCCTATTAATCTACTCCGTTTCTTTAGTGATACGCTCAGTACGAGGTTTCTTAGCTTAAAAAAGACTATTTGCTAGAGCACGTTTTCCACGCAGCAATGTTAAGCGAACCCACCCACCGGGCGCTACGCGCCCGGTGGGTGGGGTTTTTCGCAGGGTCTAGAACCGATTACGGACACTCTACACGACGTACTGCCATATAAGCACCGCCGCCAGTATAGGTGGTGTCAATAACACCGGCACTTAAACAAGTGTCTTCAGCTACAATGGTAGAACCGTCTAATTGATACCCGCTTAGCGCAGTTTGTGTGTAATAATCGACGATGTAATCACAGTCGCAACTTCCGGAGCACGACGCAAGAAACAATGCACTGAGGAAAGCAAATAATGTAATATTCTTCATAATAGTTAACCTTTTGGGTTTTTAAAGTGATGAAAATACTAAAGTTTATACAACTGCTTAGTTTTAAGCTCTATTATTCGACTAGAGTATTGGGCGCATAGGGTAGATCGCACTTTTCTGCTACTTTGTCTACAATATGAGTAACTCCGACATGCTTATTACTACTGCCTTTCTTTATTCCATTTCCCATAAGTAGAAACGGAACATGTGTATCGTAAAGAAAGCCGGATCCATGGGTAGAGCCGTACGGTCCGTAGAAGATGCAATTGGGTTGTAAGGCAAAGATGAGATCACCGCCAAATCTGCTCTGGTGGCCATCGTGCAACAATTCTAACAACGCATCATTTCCACTATTGCGCACCTCTGAAGCAGTGTATACGCGCAAAAAAGGATCCGTTGCTTCAACAATCAAGGCAATATCGCTGGCGCGCTCCTTTGCCCAATTGTTCAAATGCATATGGTGGTTGAAAATTTTAAACACTGCATTCTCAATCCCTAGTAATTCTTGGATGCGTTCATTAACATCACCAATGACATCGGCGTTTTGGTAATTACGCACACTCAAACCGTGGTAGGCGAGATGATTCGGGTTTTCTGAGGCACCGTGGTCGGAAGTCAAGTAAATAACATAATCATCGCGACCAACTTGCTTATCGAGCTTTTTAATAAGCTTCCCTAATTGGCGGTCCAACTTTAAGTACATATCATGTACCTCGCGTGAACGAACACCAAAAGTGTGTCCGGCATAATCTGTAGATGAAAAGCTAACACCTAAAAAATCTGTGTATTTGTCCTTGCCTAATTCTTCTTTTTCCAAAAGTAACAAGGCCATATCCAAGACCAATTCATTGCCTACGGGTGTGTTTTTCAACGCTTCTAACCCTTTAGTCTCAATCCATGTATTCAAATCGTAAGGAAAGCTGCTCGTCCCGTTGTTTAATTTTGGTTCAAAAGGATTTTCATCCGCTAAACTTTCGTCGTATTTACGCTCAGCCATCTCCAGTTTCCAATTCTTTTTCGCCATATCCATGCCACGCTCTTTTTCGTTGTATTTCTTCACGTATTCCGGGAGCTCATCACTGTAGTAGCTGCTCGTCACAAAATGAAGCTTTTTATCAAGCCAAAACGCACCATCTGCAAAGTGACCTGCAGGAAAAATAGCGCCTCTATCCTTTATACTAACGCCGTAGCTTTTCCCACGATGGTTCGTGTAGAGTTTAATGCCGTCAGAGAAGGTCAGGGCACGAAGGTTTTTCGGGGATCGACGAGACGAGTTTTCTACGGTCCCAACCGGCACCACGGAAGTGTCTTCTGCACAGTACATTTCATACTGACTCTCTTTAACCCACCAATTATTTGCTACAACCCCATGATACTTTGGTGTAGTTCCTGTTGATATGGATGCATGACCCGGACCGGTGTAGGTAGGGATGTAGTTGTAATGAGTATTTTTGTAATTCATACCCTCATCCAATAGAATACGGAAACCGCCGTCTTGAGCAAACTGCTCATTAAATCGTTGCAGATATTCTGCGCGCATTTGGTCTACTAACACTTGCACTACCAACTTTGGTTGAGCTTGAACAGCTAGCGAAATCAAGAGGGCAACTGCCGCTCCAACTGATCTTTTTCTATTTGAATATTTTCCCATAATGTCATTTTGGAGGCGAGCTCCCCTTTTTTCTTCTCGTAGTTTGGATAAAAATCTGGATCCTTCATCAGCTCCATATAGCCTTGTGCATCGGCCAATTTCGCGTCCCAATCTTCCAGCATACCCTCTAAGTTCTCAATTTCCGCTTCAACATCGCTCAACTCACGTGTTAAACTACGGATATCTTTTTCAAGCTGCTTGCGCTCCTTATACCCAAGCTGGCCCTGATCTTTGTTTTGTTCTTTCTTACTTTTCTTTTGTGCGACCGATTTAGCCTCCACGGCCCTCATATCTTCCAACTTGCGCTGCTCGAGATAGTACTCAATGCCTCCAAGCAAGGTCTTCACACGCTGATCTCTAAACTCTACAGTCTTCGTAACCAGCCCTTCCAAGAACTCGCGGTCGTGACTGACCACCAGTAACGTCCCGTCAAACGACAGTAAACTTTTCTTCAAGACATCCTTGCTGTTCATATCAAGGTGGTTCGTAGGCTCATCCATCACCAAGAAGTTAATGGGCTTCAGCAAGAGCTTACACAGCGCCAATCGACCGCGCTCTCCACCGCTTAGGACCTTCACTTTCTTCTCCGCATCTTCACCACGGAACATAAAAGACCCCAACAAACTCCTTGCGTGTTTTCGCATTTCCTCCGGGGCGGCATTCTCTATGGTCTGCAAAGCCGTCAAATTTCCGTCCAATTCGTCCGCCTGATCTTGCGCGAAATACCCTACATGGACATTGTGCCCAAGCTCGAGCACACCATCCGCACTAACCTCCTTCAAGAGCGCCTTCACTAACGTCGACTTTCCCTGGCCGTTCTGACCGACAAAGGCCGTTCGATCGCCTCGCTCAATCTCCAAATCAACACCACGCAGCACCAAATTCTCGCCATAGGCCTTGCGCACACCTTCCGCTTTCGCAACGACCTTCCCAGATCTTGGGGCGGGCTGAAACTTAAAGTGCATTGCCGATGTATCCTCTTGATCTACCTCAATGCGCTCCATGCGGTTCAACTTTTTTATCAAACTTTGCGCAAAAGAGGCTTTGGAAGCTTTCGCGCGGAACCTCTCAATCAACTCCTCAGTCTGCTTAATCTCCCGCTGCTGATTTTTCGCGGTGGCCAATTGCTTCTCGCGTAAATCCGCGCGAAGCTCCACATACCTAGTATATGGGGCATTAAAATCATAGGCTTTGCCTAATGCAATCTCTATGGTGCGTGTAGTCACATTGTCCAAAAAGGTCCTGTCGTGGCTTACTACCATCAATGTCTGATTGCTCTCACTCAAATGTTTCTCCAGCCACATGATACTTTCGATATCCAGGTGGTTAGTGGGCTCATCCAAAAGAAGCAGCTCAGGCTTTTGTAAGAGCAACCGAGCCAATTCTGCCCGCATTCTCCATCCCCCAGAGAAGGTATGCAAAGGCTTTTCAAAAGTCTCCGGCGTAAAACCCAAACCTTTCAAAACGAGCTCCACATCAGCATCAATACTATCACCGCCCAAAAGCCCGAATCGTTCACTCAGCTCGCTCAACTCATTGATCAGGTCGGTGTAGCTGTCGCTTTGATAATCGGTGCGTACTTCGAATTCTGTGTTGATTTTCTCAATACGTTCGTTTATTCGGGTCAATTCATCAAAAGCACTTCTGGCAATTTCGACAATACTCTTGTCCATATCCAACTTAAGGTCCTGGCGCAAGAATCCAATCCTTACCTCTTTGGCCTTACTCATGGAACCGCTATCGAGCGAATAATCTCCAGCAATTAATTTGAGCAGCGTTGACTTGCCAGCACCATTTCTGCCCACCAAACCAATGCGGTCGCCTGGGTTAATTTGAAATCCAATCTCATCAAAAATTGCACGGCCTCCAAAGAATAGCGAGGCCTTATTCAATGCTAAAATCATCGTGACAAAAGTAGCAAAATGAATTGCCCAATCGCCGTAATTTTGACCAAACTAAACGAACGTTATCATTATGCTAAAGGGAACTAAAATATATAGTATCACCAAGAGTAAATGTCCACGATGTATGGAAGGCGATATCTATCCGGATAAAAACCCGTATAAGTTTAGAACCATGACCCAGTTTAACCCGCGCTGCAGCGTCTGCGATCAAAACTTTGAGCCAGAACCTAACTTTTACTACGGTGCTATGTATGTTAGTTATGCTTATACCGTGGCAATGTTTGTAGCCGTATACGTGGTCTTTGGCATTTGGTTGAATTTACCTATGTGGCCTACAGTCGGCGCATTGGCTTTAGTTTTAGCGCTGACGGCACCTGTTATATTTAGAATTTCAAGAACTACTTGGCTCTCATTTTTTGTGAAGTACGACAAAACGGCTCGTGAGAAGATCAACTAAATC
>Ga0209654_1002575_pt1 | contig 12275 bp, 7 predicted proteins | sample SaaInl1SG_22_DNA_FD_184646 | JGI IMG/M metagenome (GOLD analysis project Ga0209654, IMG submission 184646) | Marine microbial communities from expanding oxygen minimum zones in the Saanich Inlet - ESP_161SG_22_DNA (SPAdes) (version 2) | ecosystem: Environmental > Aquatic > Marine > Intertidal... | reverse complement strand
CCTCTTTAGCATTAGTGATCGCTTTTCTCCTTCAAAAGTTTTTTTGATAAGTGCTTTTTGTGCTGCACTATTTAACTTTTGTTTTATTCTCGAAATAGTTGATTCAACCTATATTTTACTATTTAGATTTTTAACTGGTTTTTTTCTGGCAGGTATTTATCCTGTAGGAATGAAAATTGCCTCAGATTATTACGATAAAGAGTTAGGTAAATCTTTAGGATACCTTGTTGGAGCTTTGGTTTTAGGTACTGCACTACCCCATTTAATTAATGACTTGTTAATTCTTATTTCTTGGAAATATGTAATTATTATTACCTCAATACTATCATTATTTGGTGGATTTTTGATGTGTTTTTTAGTTAAAGATGGTCCTTTTAGAACAAGATCAAATAATTTTGAATTCTCAATTATAGCATCTGTATTTAAAAAAAGGAAATTTAGACAAGCTTCCTTTGGGTATTTTGGCCATATGTGGGAGTTGTATACTTTCTGGGCTTTTGTGCCAATACTACTGGTTTCCTACAATAATACCTACAATAACATAAGTATAGATATTTCTTTACTTTCTTTTATTATCATAGGAATAGGAAGTTTATCATGTGTTATTTCAGGGTACCTATCAGAAATAATTGGAGTTAAAAAAACTGCATTTTTATTTCTAACAGGCTCTTTTATTTGTTGTTTATTGGCTCCTTTTGCTTTTTTTATAGAAAGTCAAAACATATTTATTAGTTTCTTAATGATTTGGAGCTTTTTAGTTATTGGAGATTCACCCATGTTTTCGACACTTGTGGCAAAAAATGTAGAAGCTAAAAATAAAGGAACTGCATTAACTATTGTAAATTGTATTGGCTATACACTTACTATAATTAGTATTTTACTTATTACAAAATTAAATATTGTTTTAGCTTCTAATTATATGTATTTACTTTTAGGTATAGGTCCATTACTAGGAATACTAGCACTTAATAGGAAGGCATAAAAAAACTCCCAAATTTCTTTAGGAGTTTATTAGAATAGTAATCTAATTAGGCATTTTAACCTATAAAAATTTTAACCAAAAAAGCATAAATCTTAAGATTTAGGCTTATAAAAAATTTTTAGTACTAAAATTAGTTTACTAACTTTTTTTGAGAAGGCTTAAATTTTGTTAAAACAATCCCTTCAACAGCATCTTCATATTCTGCTAAAGTAGGGGTTCTTCCTAAAATTGTAGATAAGACTACTACTGGAGTAGAAGACAGTAAAGATTCTCCTTTTTTCTCTCCTGCATCTTTTACAACCCTTCCTTGAAACAAACGTGTAGAAGTAGCCATTACTGTATCTCCAGGCTCAGCTTTTTCTTGATTTCCCATACATAAATTGCAACCAGGACGTTCTAAATATAACATGTTCTGATACTTGGTTCTAGCCAATCCTTTTGGAGCACTATCATCAAATTCAAAACCAGAATATTTCTGTAACACATTCCAATCTCCTTCTTCTTTTAATTCATCTACAATATTATATGTTGGAGGCGCAACTACTAAAGGGGCTTTGAATTCAACTTTTCCATGCTGACTTTCAATGTTTTTTAGCATCTGAGCTAATATTTTCATGTCTCCTTTATGTACCATACAAGAACCTACAAAACCTAAGTCTACTTTCTTTGTTCCTTTATAAAAAGATAGTGGTCTAATATTATCATGTGTATAACGCTTAGAAACATCTTCATTATTCACATCTGGATCTGCAATCATCGGCTCTGCTATTTCATCTAAATCAATAACAACCTCTGCATAATAGTTCGCATTTGCATCTGGTCTTAGTGCAGGTTTAATTCCTGTTTTAAGCTCTGTAATTCTTGTATTTGCTTTATCGACTAATCCTTTTAATACTTGTTTAGCATTATCCATGCCTTTCTCTATCATAATTTGGATTCTACCTTTTGCAATCTCTAAAGATTCAATTAAGGTATCATCTTCAGAAATACAAATAGAAGCTTTAGCTTTCATTTCTGCTGTCCAATCTGTAAATGTAAATGCTTCGTCTGAAGTAAGTGTCCCAATATGAACTTCTATAATTCTTCCTTGAAAAACATTTTCTCCTCCAAATTGTTTTAACATTTGCTGCTGTGTTGCATGAACTACATCTCTAAAATCCATATAAGATTTCATCGCCCCTTTAAAGGTAACTTTTACAGATTCTGGAATAGGCATGGTAGCTTCTCCTGTTGCTAAAGCTAAAGCAACAGTTCCTGAATCTGCCCCGAACGCTACTCCTTTAGACATTCTTGTATGCGAATCTCCACCAATAATAATATCCCAATCACCTACTGTAATATCATTTAATACTTTATGAATAACATCTGTCATTGGAAAATACTTTCCTTTTGGATCACGACCCGTTATTAGGCCAAAATCATTCATAAATTGCATTAATCTTGGAATATTTGCTTTAGATTTATCATCCCAAACAGAGGCTGTATGACAACCTGATTGATAAGCACCATCTACAATTGGAGAAATTGTTGTTGCTGCCATCATTTCTAATTCTTGAGAAGTCATTAAACCAGTTGTGTCTTGAGAACCCACTATGTTTACTTCTACCCTAACATCAGAGCCTGCATGTAATACCTTACCTCCAATAACACCTACTGCATTTTTATTGAAAATCTTTTCTACAGCAGTTAAACCTTGTCCTTCAATAGAGATTTCTTTAGAAGTTGCATAGACTTGAGGCACCTCTATTTGTAAAACTTTTGCTGCAAATGTTTGTAATTTTTTTCCAAAAACTACAGCATAAGAACCACCAGCTCTTATAAATTCTTTCTTTTGTGGTGTTAAAGCACTTGAAATATCTTTTAACTCAGTTTTACCATGATAAAGTTTCTTCTCTTTTGTGTTTATGGTCAAAACAGTACCCGTTGCAACTGAATAAACTTGTTTTAAAATTGGTTCTCCATCTTCATCTACAATTGTATTTCCATTTTCATCTTTTTGCTTTACCCAGTTTTGTAAGTCAATTCCGATACCACCTGTAACACCAACTGTGGTTAAAAAAATAGGAGAAATACCATTTGTACCTGCAATAACCGGAGCTATATTGATAAAAGGAACATAAGGACTAGATTTTACACCTGTCCACAATGCTACATTATTTACCCCAGACATTCTAGAAGATCCTACACCCATTGTCCCTTTTTCTGCAATTAACATTACACGTTTATCTGGATGCTTTTCTTGTAACGCAATTAACTCATTTTGCATCTCTTTGTTATGTTCAAACAAGCATTGTCCATGTAGTTCTCTATCAGATCTAGAATGTGCATCTCCTCCAGGAGATAATAAATCTGTAGATATATCACCAACACCGGCTATATAAGTAACCACTTGAATTTCTTCTTCAATTTCCGGTAATTTTGTAAAAAATTCTGCCTTTGCATAACTTTCTATAATAGCAGTAGCAATTGTATTTCCATTATGATGTGCTTGTTCTAAACGATTAGTATCTGCATCATATAAAAAAACTTGTGTTTTTAAAACCGCTGCAGCTTTTAAAGCAATATCTTTATCGTTCCCTAAAGCTAAGTCTAGTAAAACAGTTATTGAAGGCCCACCTTTCATGTGGGATAATTGCTCTAATGCAAATTCTGATGAAATTTCTTTTAACACAGATTCACCAAGAATAATTTCCTTTAAAAACTTTGCCTTTACTTTTGCAGCACTTGTGGTACCAGGTAAAACATTATAAATAAAAAAATGTAATGAATCTTCTCTATCTTCATTATTAACATCTTTTATTTGATCAATTATAGCACTTAATAGTTCTGCACTATCAATAGGCTTAGGGTTAAGTCCAATTCGTTTTCTTTGTTCAATTTCCTTGACGTAATCTTTGTAAGTATTCATAGAGTTATATACTAAAATTGTTTTGATTAATTAATATTACTAATCTTATGGAGAATTGCAAAACAATTACATAAATAAACTAGTAATTTATTGATTTAACAAAATTACAGTATTAAATTTAAATTTGAAAGATAAATAATAGATTCAAGTAATTAATGAATAAAAAATTGCTATTTTTAATTTTTACAGAATTATTCAAAACAAAAAGGGGATAATTGGATGAATTTTTGAAAAAAATATAAAAGCAGACTAGTAAGCCGAATTCTGTACCAATTGCATTGGCTCTTATCATTTATCTAGTTTTAAAATTACTTTTAAAATCTATCTGCCTACCCTTTAGAATCGAGCGAGTAGCCCTCAAGCTCTAATTTACATGACATTGCACCTCATAGAGTTTACCTGGTTTCACTACAGCCGAACTGTACTTGCTTTCTGTTGCACTTGTCCTCAGCTTACGCTGGACGGATGTTATCCGCTATGATTACTCTTTGGTGTCCGGACTTTCCTCTTTAAATATTTTAAAGCGATAAGATTAGTCTGCTTAACTTTATATTTTTCTCTTATTAAAACAAAACCCATTCAAAATAAATTTGAATGGGAAAAATTGCTATGAAAAAGAATGTTATTATAAATAATAACTTTGTAAAGATAATACAAATTGAATAAATAATTAAATTTAGTATACCTAAATTTTCATTTTCTAAGAGAACATATCTTTTACTTTTTCAAAAAATGATTTGTCTGAAGTATTTGGATTTGGCGAAAAATTTTCATTATTCATCATATCTTCAAAAAACGTTCGCTGTTCCTTATCAAGTTCTTGAGGTGTCCAAACATTAATGTGAATAAGGAAATCTCCTGTACCATACCTTTCAATACTTGGTAAACCTTTTCCTTTAAGTCTTAATATTTTTCCAGATTGTGTACCTGCATCAATTTTAATTTTCACTTTGCCTGAAACCGTTTCAACTTCTTTACTTGTGCCTAAAACTGCTTCCGAGAAATTAACATATAAATCATAATGAATATTTGTTCCTTCTCTTTTTAACTTTTCGTGTGGTATCTCTTCGATAAGTACTAATAAATCTCCTGGAATAGAATTTTTACCTGGTGCTTCATTTCCCTTTCCGCCTACTTTTAATTGAACACCTTCTGTGACCCCTGCAGGAATATTAATAGATACGGTTTCTTCTTTTACAATTAAACCTTGTGCATCAGAACCATTGGGTTTGCTACTAATAATTTCTCCTGCACCAGAACATGACGTACATGTTGCTGCGGTTTGCATTCTACCTAATATGGTATTGGTAACTCTCATTACCTGACCTGAACCATTACAAGTGGTACACGTTTTATAACTTACACCATCGGCTTGAATTTTTCTACGAACTTTTACTTTTTTCTCGATTCCTTTGGCAATTTCTTCTAAAGTAAGTTTTACACGAATTCGCATATTACTTCCTTTAACTCTAGCTTGTCTTTGGCCTCCACCGCCAAAACCACCAAAGCCGCCTCCAAAACCACCTCCTCCAAAGATGTCTCCAAACTGGCTAAATATATCATCCATGTTCATACCACCACCTCCAAAGCCACCTCCACCTTGAGGGCCATCAAATGCAGCATGACCATATTGATCGTATCTTGCTTTTTTATTTTCATCACTCAAAACTTCATAAGCCTCTGCAGCTTTTTTGAAATTTTCCTCTGCTACTTTATCATCAGGATTTTTATCAGGATGATATTTTATAGCCATTTTTCTATAGGCTTTTTTAATTTCAGATTGTGATGCTGATTTTGAGATACCTAAAATTTCGTAAAAATCTTGTTTTGCCATTTTTTAATATTTTTTCATTAGCCAATAATTAATGCTATAACTTGTAAGTTATGGAATTGATTAATTACTAACTTTTCTTTATTACTGTCCTATTACAACTTTTGGATAGCGAATAACTTTATCTCCAAGCCTGTATCCTTTTTCTACACAATCTATAACTTTGCCTTTTAATTCTTCTGATGGTGCAGGAATTTGAGTAATAGCCTCATGAATTTCTGCATCAAACGTATCACCTGCTTTAGTTTCTATCTTTGAAAGTCCTTTTTGCTCTAACGTATTATAAAATTTATTGTAGATTAAAAGCACACCTTTGCTCAATTCTTCTGCCTCTTTATCTTCTTCTATATGTAATAATGCACGCTCAAAATCGTCTACTATTGGCAGTAATGATGTCATTAATTCTTGTCCTGCAGTCTTAAATAATTCTATACGTTCTCTAGAAGTACGTTTTTTATAATTTTCAAATTCAGCAAATAGTCTTAAAAACTTATCTTTTTCTGCTTGTATTTGTTCTTCTGCTGAAGGTTCAGGTGCTGCTTCTTTAGTCTCAACGTCTTGATTCTCTTCGTTTTGAAATTGCTCTTGCTCGTTAGTAAGCTCTTCTTCTTTATGTTTATTCTTTTTACTCATTTTATTTTATCATTAATTGTACACAATTAATAGTCAAAAATATTGCCAATAAAAAAATAGTGCCAATTTGACACTATATAATTTTTTTTAAATAATTGACTTTTTTTTAATATTAATTAAATTCTTTCAATTTTAGCACCTATAGATTTTAACCTTGCCTCAATATTTTCATACCCTCTATCTATTTGTTCTATATTATGAATGATACTTGTTCCCTTTGCAGAAAGTGCTGCTATTAGAAGCGAAATCCCTGCTCTAATATCTGGAGATGTCATTGTAGTAGCTTTTAGAGTACTTTGAAAGTTATGCCCTATTACTGTTGCTCTATGTGGATCACATAAAATTACTTTTGCTCCCATATCTATTAATTTATCCACAAAGAACAGACGACTTTCAAACATTTTTTGATGTATTAAAACGGTTCCTTTAGCTTGTGTAGCAATTACTAGAACAATACTTAATAAATCTGGAGTAAAACCTGGCCAAGGAGCATCTGCAACGGTTAAAACAGAGCCATCTATATAACTTTGTATTGCATAAGATTCTTGCTCTGGAATATAAATATCATCTCCTCTTTTTTCAAATTGTATTCCTAACTTTCTAAAAACACTAGGAATTTGCCCTAAGTTTTCCCAACTTACATTTTTAATAGTAAGTTCTGATTTTGTCATTACAGCAACACCAATCCATGATCCTATTTCTATCATATCTGGTAAAACACGATGGGTACACCCACCTAGAGATGCTACTCCGTTTATGATTAACAAATTAGAACCAACACCACTAATATCAGCACCCATACTATTTAACATTTTACATAGCTGTTGAATGTATGGTTCACATGCAGCATTGTAAATCTTTGTAATCCCTTTTGCCAAAACAGAAGCCATAAGTATGTTTGCTGTACCGGTTACTGATGCCTCATCTAATAGCATTTCAGTTCCTAGAAGTTCTGAAGCTTCTACTCCATAAAAACGTTCTTCTTTATTATAACGAAATGTAGCTCCTAACTTAATAAAACCTTCAAAATGGGTATCTAATCTTCTTCGTCCAATTTTATCACCACCTGGTCTTGGTATATACCCTTTTCCAAACCTAGCCAATAGAGGACCAACTAGCATAATAGAACCTCTTAAAGAGCTGCCATCTTTCTTAAATTTTTCAGATTCTAAATACTCTAATTTAAGATCATCTGCTTGAAAGGTATAAGAATTTCTACTGTGTTTTTCTATTTTTACTCCTAATTCTCCAAGAATAAAAATTAACTTGTTTACATCTATAATATCGGGAACATTATTAACAGTAACCTTTTCGGGTGTAAGTAAAACAGCACACAAAATTTGTAGTACTTCATTCTTTGCCCCTTGAGGTGTAATTGTTCCATTTAATTTATAACCTCCTTCTATTTTAAATGATGCCATAGTTTAATATCTTTTTCTTCCCTTATTATTGTTATTGGTCTTCTTATGATTATTTTTTGTATGATTTTGTCCTTGAGAATTGCGTTTCTTTAATAAGTTTTTACTTTCAGATAAGGGTTCTTCTGAAGCTCTTAAATCAATTTTTGAATTGGATAATTCAAATAAATGTTTATAAATTACAGCATCATCTACAGTATCTTTATTCCAATTTAAATAACACTTTTTCATATGATTGGCAATCGTAAAAACAAGTGCTTCTTTTTTTTCTCCTTCTTCCCAACTTAAAGCTACATCTATCATGGTCTGAATATTATTTCCATAATAACGGTATTTGGAAGCATATTTTGGATAAGGCAAACTTTCTGGTTTTTCTTGTAGTTCTTCTTTTGAAGGAATGGGATAAGGCGAGTCCACATCTAAATTAAATTTTGACATGATAAACAACTGATCCCATAATTTGTGTTTAAAATCGGGAACATCTCTTAAGTGGGGTTGTAAATTTCCCATTACGTCTACTATTGCTAGTGCCATTTTATTGCGCTCTTCTTTTGTTTCTAGCGTTAAACAATGGTCTACTAATTTTTGAATATGTCTACCATATTCTGGAATAATCATTAATGTTCTCTCTGAATTGTATTCTAAGTCGAATGTCATCTATCTATTTTTGTGAAGTGTAGTTTCAAAAAAGTTTAACAGTAGTTCGATTAAACATTTCTGATTTGTTACTTTAATTTTGTAGTTTAAAGCTGCAAAATAACACTTTATTTTTTACTTATCGTCAAATTTTTATCCAATGACTCTTAATTTTGCAAATTGTAATAATAATTTCTTTTTACCTACTGTACTAAATTTTATTTCTGCTTTTTGGTTTGGCCCTTTTCCTTCTAATGCAATAACTTCACCTGCACCAAATCTATTGTGCTCTACAATATTACCTACCACTACATTGCCATCAAATAGATTTGTTTTGCTTGTGGCTTGTGAGATTTTTTTAAGATTTTTAGGTACAATAATATCTTTCTTTTTTGCTAAATCTCTCTCTATTTTTTTTCTTTGAATTGGTTTTTGAAAACGGATTCCTTTTGGAGCATCGTCAAAAATACTTTTGTCTACAAAACGATTTATAGAAGGCTCTGGCATTTTAGGTGTTATGTAATGTAAAAATTGATCGTCTATTTCTTCTAAAAATCTACTAGGCTCTGCATCCACTAACTTCCCCCACCTATAGCGTGTTTGTGCATAAGATAAATAGGCAACTTTTTCTGCCCTTGTTAGTGCAACATAAAAAAGTCTGCGTTCCTCTTCTAACTCACTTCTAGTATTCATACTCATGGCAGAAGGAAATAAATTTTCTTCTAAACCAACAATATATATATATAAATACTCCAATCCTTTTGATTGGTGAATTGTCATTAGAGAAACACTTGGTTTATCATTATTCTTTTTGGTATCGAAATCCGTTGCTAGCGCAACATCTTCTAAAAATGTAGTTAAAGAACAATCTTCTCCTTCTTCAATTTTATCTGTAATAAAATCTTTAATTCCATTTAGAAGTTCTTGAACGTTTTCTACTTTACTTACCGATTCTGGAGTTTCGTCTTTTTCTAGATCTTTAATTAATCTAGTTTCTTTCACAACAACTTCTGCAATTTCAAACGCATTTTTAGTTTTTGCTTCTATTTGCAACCTAAGCATCATGTTCATAAAATTCTGTAGCTTATTCTTTGTTCCTGAATTTATTTTTACATCAATTTTATCAATATATTTAATAATTTCAAAAATAGACTTCTTGTAATGATTTGCTGCAATCGTTAAACGATCTATAGTAGTTGCTCCAATACCTCTGGCTGGGTAGTTTATAATTCGTTTTAACGCCTCTTCATCGTTTGGATTTATTAGTATTCTTAAGTAAGAAAGAATGTCTTTTATTTCTTTTCTTTGGTAAAATGAGATTCCACCATAAATGGTATACGCTATGTTCTTCTTCCTTAAAGCATCTTCTATAGCTCTAGATTGTGAGTTGGTTCTGTATAGCACACAAAAACTATCTGGATTCATTTGAAGATTCATCATATTTTCCCAAATAGATTGGGCAACAAAACGTCCTTCTTCTCCATCAGAAATCGTTCGCATCACTTGTATGGATTCTCCGGAATCATTAGAGGTCCAAACTTCTTTATCTAATTTCGTTTTGTTTCTTGCAATAACAGAATTTGCTGCATTTACAATATTTTTAGTAGACCTATAATTTTGTTCTAATTTAAATGTTTTTACATCAGGGTAGTCCTTTTGAAAATTTAAAATATTCTGAATATTGGCTCCTCTAAAACTATATATACTCTGAGAATCGTCTCCTACAACACAAATGTTTTGAAAACGATCTGCCAAAGCTCTTACAATAATATATTGTGAATGGTTGGTATCTTGATACTCATCAACCATAATATATCTAAACCTATCTTGGTATTTTGCTAAAACATCTGGAAAACGCGCTAACAATTCATTAGTCCTTAGTAATAAATCGTCAAAATCCATAGCCCCAGATTTAAAACATCTATCTACATATTTTTTATAAATATCTCCAACTTTTGGCCTACTAGCATGCATATCTGCCTCCTGCAAGTCTGGATTATTAAAATAAGCTCGTACCGTAATTAAACTATTTTTAAAAGAAGAAATTCTACCTAGAATTTGTTTTGGTTTGTAACGTTCTTTGTCTAAACTCAATTCCTTAATAATAGCACCTATTAAACGAACAGAATCTTGTGTATCATATATTGTAAAATTGGAAGGAAAACCTAGTTTATCTGCCTCTGCTCTTAAAATCCTGGCAAAGACAGAATGAAATGTTCCCATCCACAAATTTTTAGCTTCACTTGCACCTACCACTCCAGCTATTCGATCTTTCATTTCTCGAGCAGCTTTATTGGTAAAAGTTAATGATAAAATATTAAACGCATCTACACCAGATTGCATTAAATGCGCAATCCTATAAGTAAGTACTCTTGTTTTTCCTGAACCTGCTCCTGCAATTATAATCATTGGGCCGTCTTTTTGTAAGACCGCTTGTTTTTGTGCTTCGTTTAAAGATTCTAAGTAAGTATTCAATAGTTTTTTTGATAGAATTTAAAAATGTGAATTTAGCCAAACTAATCGTGTATATAAAACAAGATGACTAGTTTTTATTCACATTTTTTAAATATATTTATTTTAATTGTAAATTAAAAAATGGAACATAATCTTATGTTAGTAAACAATAAAATCGATAAGGTATTTTATATTTGTAGTATCGAAAATAGTTTAATATGGAAAATCTAATTTTAGAAAGCATTGCATATATGTTACCTGCAACAGTTACAGGTTTTGTTGCATATTATATGTTTAAAAGATACATACAACAAATAAGAATTGATAAAAGAATTGGAATTATAGAAACACGAAAAAAAGAAACGCTTTCTATTAAATTACAAGCCTATGAGAGAATGGTATTATTTTGCGATCGAGTAAATCCATTAAAGTTAGCCGTTCGTGTTTCGCCAATCTCTGATAATACTTCTGATTATCTTCAACTTTTGATCGGTACTATCAATCAAGAATTAGAACACAACTTTGTGCAACAAATTTATATTTCTGAAGACACTTGGCTAGCTATTAATGCTACAAAAGCAACCATTATTAAAAAATTAGAGATTATAGCAAAAGCATCTAATTCTGCAACTGATTTAAGAGAAAATACGCTTATTGAGTTTGGAAAAACACCTCTTGTAACTGAGACAGCAATAAGCATTATAAAACGCGAAGTAAAGCAATTGATTTAAAACAATAAAGCCCTCTTTTTTAAAGAGGGCTTTTATGCAGCTTATCTAACAACTAACATTGGGGGAATCAAGGTCTACTTAAATTTAATAAAACTTAGTAAATAGATCGCTGTGAATTTTGTATTGTTTCTTACTATAGTTTTAAAAGAAAAAATCAGTTAAATTTAATATAAAAAATTAATATTGACCTATTCTTTTTAAAAAAAATTATAGCTTAATTTTTATACCTAAATTATAATTTCTTCCTCGGGCTGTAAAACCAGCAATTTCTTGAAATTTTTCATTTAAAATATTTGTTACACTCCCATAAAAAGTAACTTTATTTTGTAAAACACTATGATTTATAAAAAAATCAAAAAGAGAATAGGCCTCTAAAACACTGTTCCCAAAATCTTTAGTTTCATCTACCCATCTAAAGCTTAAAGAAGTATATGTGTTTTTTGTAAGATTGTAATTACCTCTAATAAAAAACTTATTTTGAGGTATTTTCAACAATAAGTTTTCATCTCTATCTATAAATGTATAGTTAGCTAACAACTTTAAATTTTCAGAAAACATGTAGGTTATTTCTGTCTCGAAACCTTTTGCAGAAAAATTTCCCAAATCGTTTATGGTTTGGAATGTAGCAGGATCATAACCAATTTTATTAGTTTCTTCTCTTTGAAAATAAGTAGCATTTATC
>Ga0209654_1002574_pt1 | contig 12284 bp, 12 predicted proteins | sample SaaInl1SG_22_DNA_FD_184646 | JGI IMG/M metagenome (GOLD analysis project Ga0209654, IMG submission 184646) | Marine microbial communities from expanding oxygen minimum zones in the Saanich Inlet - ESP_161SG_22_DNA (SPAdes) (version 2) | ecosystem: Environmental > Aquatic > Marine > Intertidal... | reverse complement strand
ACGGGCTTCTTTTTGTTAGTGGGCCTATTTAGGTAACAACGGCAGCAGGACGCCTGCTGGGCCTCGTTAGTCCGTGCCGAGGGTCCGCGCGTAGCCCAGCGCTCTGAGAGCGTGTTGTTGGGCATCCGCGAACGCTCCAGCATCGAAAGCTATCCGCAGTCTTGTGGCGGTCTCGTGTAAGAGGTTGTGGCGTTCGGGCATGCTGAGAATTCTCGCTTCCTGCTCCGCGGCAAGGAGAATCTCCTGAAATCCTTCGCTTTTCATGGCCGACGCTTTCCCCTCGGCAAGCCGGTTGATCCGGGAAAGGATGATGAGCGCCTGGTCATCGAAGCTTTGTGGCTCTCCACGCTCCAAAGCTCCTTCAAAGCGACGGATGTCTTGCCATACAAGATCGTAGGCTCGCTCTCGGCCCTGTTCGTTGACCATTTCGGCAATTTTTGTCGGCACAATCGGTTCTCCGACGGCGCATCCGCCCATCAGTAACGAGGCTGCCAACAGTGTTGCGAGGGCGGGGAATCGATGCACCTCTCCACCATAATCACCCCCTTGTGCGAAGGCCTGAGAGCAAGGAGGCGCGGGAGTCATTGTCCCCAGCCGCGTGGCAAAAAACATCACCTGAAGCTGCTATTACTCGATTTACACGGGCATCCCCATGGTTGTTTTCGGCCTTACTTTGCTGCTAGGTCTGGCGCTTCTCGTTCTGTAGTGAACGCAGATGAACGAAGGGGGTCGGAACATTGCAAAGAAGTCATGGACACAAGTCATAGTCGAGTCGCATTTGTGGCCTGGGTTGGCTCCCGCGGCGACGGCAATGCTCGCCATGGGCTTTTTGCTGAATGGCGCGTTTAGGTAGTAGCGACAATCAGAAGTCGTGCAATTCTGCTCGGTCCGAATCGACAGCCCACGGTTAGTCTGCGTTATTCGTTATGCTGGGAATAGACGTGTGAACTTTCATACAAGGAGAGCGCGATTTCTGACAACAGGGTCATAGCCGTTGTTCCGGCTCGGTCTGGTTCGGAGGGTCTGCCGGACAAGAACGTGCTCGCCATCTCAGGCAAGTCCCTTCTCGAGCGTGCCATCGATTTTGGTTTCCGACTCGCAGTCGATGACGTAGTCGTATCCACTGATAGCCATGATTACGCATCGCTCGCATCTGCCGCCGGTGCTACCGTCCTCGGCTTGCGCAATGCTGACGCTTCGAATTCGGCTGCAATGGAGCCTGACATCATCGACGACCTTAACCTAAAATTTGCGGAGTTTGGCTACAACCCCCCTGACATTGTGGTGTGGATTCGGCCAACGTTCGTTTTTCGGTCTCTTGGCGCCACGAAGAAGTGCATTTTTCTCGTTGCCAGTGGGAGTTTTAACGCCTCAAGAGTAGTTACGCGAGTGGACCCTCGACGCTATTTGGTAGGCGATGATCAAATTACTCCCCTGTTCGACACGGGCGGGGCATCGATGGTCCGCCGTCAAGGCATGCCCGAGGAAGTCAGTGTTTTTAACATTGACGTGTTCAGATGGCCGAGCCTTCCTTCCCCTCAGGATTTTCTTGGCGCTCGCGTCGGATTCGCGGTGGCTCCAAAGCTGTGCGGTTTTGACATTGATTCCGAGGAGGATTTCGCAATTGCAGCGGCCCTTCTTCATTCTTTTGGGGATGGAGTTCTTCCGTGAAGCATCTCGAAGAGTTGTCCGAGGATCTCCTCAACAAGCCGGAGCTTTGGAATCGTGTTGCGCTTAAGTACTCTCTTAAAGAGGACGGCAGTCCGGTGACGGATTCTGACATGCGACTTGATTCCTTTATCGGGGAGCGTCTTCGGGCGATCTGGCCGAATATAGCTCTCGTGAGCGAAGAACGGGAAATTGAAAAGGGCGTTGAGGAGCGTGAAGTCGTTGCGGTCATTGATCCCCTCGATGGGACAGAAAACTACTTGTCAGGACTCCCTATATGGGGCGTTTCGGTGTCTGTATGGGTCGGCGGGAGCCATCTTGAAAGTCTTCTGGTGTTCCCGGAAATCAACGAACGGGTTGTATCGGGGCAGGAGCTTCTTCCTTTCAACTCAAGGATTCACGGTTTTGCCTCATCGCGAGCATCTCTCGAGTTGAACTTGCCTCTCGAAGCAGCTGAGAATCGGATCTTAGGTAGCGCGACCTACAACCTTTTCTGTGTCGCAACTGGCCGGCTTGCCTATTATCGAAGCAGTGGCGCGAATGTCTGGGATGTTTTGGCCGGCATCAATATCGCTCTTGAACACGGATGTGAGGTGAAGATTGACGGTAGGGAATACCGCGGAGAGTTTCTGGACCCGCATCGAAAATATGCTGTCTCGGTATCCCGGGAAGCCACTGGTAATTCTTGGTAAAGGAGCGAGTGTTGACGACATCGATGCACATTGCTTGGATGATGTATTCGTAATCGGCCTGAATGACGCGGAGTTGCTGGGTTCTGCGGACCTCACGGTGCTTCACGAGGCATGGGTTTTGGAGCGGCTCCCTCAGCCGAGCGCGCCGCTTTACCTCTTGACCGCATCCCTTCCTCGCCTTGCCAATTTTGAGCATCAGGAAGTTTTTTACGCCGACTACGAACCGCTAACCCAGTCGAATTCAGAGTTGATGTTCCAGAGGGTCTTTTCGGATTCCATGGCGATTGAAGAGGTCATGTTCCTGACCGCCCTCAGGATTGCCCACTTCGCCTGGAGCCGCGGAAAATGCTCGAGTGTTTTCTTGGTTGGGTTTGATTTTTCTATGGAAGCGGGCTTTGGGAAAAAGTTTCTGGCGGCTGGGAGCAGTCACTCGCCCGCGACTCAGCGGGAGAAGATTGAGATGCAAGAGAGGGTATTTCTCACGGCGCGTGATCTGATGAGGCAAGCTGGGGTTGAGGTTTTTCATGTTGGTTACCGCCAGTTTTCCGATATGACCCCGGGAGCATTCAGCGAACGGATGTTGGACCCTCTCCCGGCGGCAGGCACAACTTCGCGCCCTAAGGGTGGGGTTCTAGTCACAGCAGAGATCACAACCAATCATCTGGGCGATCTTGGCCTCGCAAAATCGATGATGAGGTTGGCTCATTCGGCGGGAGCAAATTTCGTCAAGTTTCAGATGAGGGATGTAGAGAGCTTTTACTCGTCCGATGTGCTCGATGGTGCTTACCCGTCATCGTTCGGAAACACGTTTCGTCAATATCGCAACGCGCTTGAGCTCAGCAACGAGAGTTTCTCCGAGTTGGCCGAACTTGCAAAAGACCTCGGTGTGGGCTGGTTTCTTTCCGTCTTGGACGAAATATCCCTGAATCGTGCAGTTGACTTGGGGGCAACTATGATCAAGATTCCCGGAACAATGTCTCGAAAGCGCGACTTTATCCGGACAGTTGTGGATAAGTTCGATGGGGACTTGGTGTTCTCGACTGGAATGACGTCCGCAAAGTACGTGGACTGGTTACTGGGTCTGGTGGGACAGACCCGCAGGGTTTACTTACTCCACGCCAATTCCGCGTACCCCACCCCAACCGAAGACTGCAATGTAAGCGTCGTGTCGAGCTACTCGCGTCTTGCGGAGGAATTCCCAAACGTGACACCCGGATACTCCAGCCATGATGAAGGATGGTTTGGGTCGGTACTTGCCGTGGCTTCGGGTGCAAAAATGATCGAAAAACACGTCAAGCTAGGGGCGTCACAAGCAGTGCACTTTGATTCAGTGGCTCTTAATTTGGACACAAACGAGTTCAAAGACTACGTCGAACACATTCGCAAAGCCGAGATTGCTCTGGGAGATGGCAAGAAACGCATCACTCCAAGTGAGCACCATAAGTACTAGGTTTCAGCCTGACACCGCCAAGCCCCGCAGCGACGAATCGCGAGCGCAGGACGCGCGGCCGTGGGTCCGAGATGCTGCAGGAGCACGAGGCCATGGTTTGAGGGGGCTCAACCTGGGTTGCGCAGCAGCGAGCCGTTTGCAGATTTTTCTGAATGCTGCGCCCACCAGCGGGCCGCCGGAGACATCTGAGCGCCTGTAAGTTAGGAATGCGGATAACGCGACCTAGTCTCCACTGCGATTATTGAGAACCTTCGGCACGATTGGAAGCAGAGTGATTTATGAACGAACGCCAGATGGATCTTGATCCGGAATCTTTTTTGATGTCGTTGGTCCATCTCGCTCGTTCGTTGAGTAAGAGAAGGCTTTGGACCCTCGCCTCAATCGCATATGCGCTCGCCCTTCGCTTGCATGGCCCCAAAATAGATAGCGTCGCTTGGCGAGAATTAAATGTTGTTTTGGGCGCTAGCGGGTTGAATAGATTGGGGAAGAGACTGCTTTGGCGTTCAACAAATACGTCTCTAGATGTCAAGATGGAGGCCATAAAACTCAAAGCTCTCCGAGGAAAAAGCCGAGAAGCTTTGGCTCATTTTCAAGATTTCTCGGACAAGCAATTCCCCGCTGAACTGGGCAAGCAAGTCGGCGAAGGTTTTCGGAAAGTGGTTCAAGAAAGCGACGTCGATGGACGTGAGCTCGAGGCGCTAGTTGATCGGTATACGTCGGACCGGAGGGTTGTTCTCGTAGCAGGGCTGGATTTCTCCGGATCGAGCGCAGTGTTCGATTTTTTCCGAGAATTCGAAAATGCTGTCCCCGTGGAAACTGAGATTCCGCATCTCTCCCGCGGGCGGTACTGCCTTTACGAAGTCTCCCGCCACCTGAACGATCGGGCAGAATTCAGGCGCCATTCTCTTGAGTTCTTTTGTCGCTACGTCCTCGGATTTTCGAGGATAACGGAGGTAATGGACTTCCGTATCCATAAGTTTGCTCGACGAAGGGCGCTGTCAAGGGGCGCCGGGCAGTATGCAGAATCTGTCAAGACGTGCGGAGCTCTGATCAGCGCCATCAACGCGGAGACGTCGGCATCGAAACGGAGGCGCATTTTTGATGCTTTAGTCAATCAGGTGCTGACCGAAATTGTTGTCGAAACACCGCTGCAAGACAGTGACATCTTGGTTTTCCGCAATGCGATAAAGGCGGTCAACCTTTCTCAGGCTGCGTCGCTCGGGAGCTTTACCGTTATTGCTTGCTTTCGGGATCCTCGGGACTCATATGTTGCTCAGACTCGCGAGAAGTTCCACCATGGGATTCCCGTGAAATCCTGGATAGATCGAGCATTGCGAAATCACGTGTTAGCAGACGCGGCTCTGCGCGATCAGGAGAAGAACTCACGGACGAGGATCGCTCGAGTGCAGTTCGAGGACTTCGTTCGGTCGGTTAGCACGCGTCGAACTGTTGCTGATTTTTCGGGTCTCTCTGAGAGTGTTTGGAATCCAGAGGTGCACTTTGTGCCGACTAAATCACAGAGGAACATTGGTATGTTTCGAGATTTTGGAGAACCATCTGCCATCTCAGCGATAGAGGACAGAATGCGGAACTTTCTCCACAACCAATGAGAGCGGCTCCTTGAAGTTTTGCTTAACAGAAGCTTCTCCGGTGCCGCTACAAAACGTCCGTCCCGTCGGCCGGGACAGGACTCCCGCGGAGCTCGTTGAGGTAAGCCTCTCGAGCGAGACCATATTCCTTCAGACGGCGTTCATATGTGCGAATGAGAGCGTTCACGGTCTCAAAGCGTGCGCCCCTAATTGTCTCAATGTCTCTGAGGGTCTGGGTGAGTTGAGCTTGATCAGAAAACATCAGCAACTCCTCTTTTTCAATCGGGATGAACTCTCTAGCCTCAGTTACCGAATCCCTCACCAACGGAACAACGCCCGAGGCGATAGCCTCGGCAAGCACGTTGGGAGAGCCCTCGTAGTCTGAATTCAGGACTGTGAAAGATGCTTCTTGATAATGAATCTGCCCAGATGCCACGTGTCCGCGAAGTTCAATCTCATTTGGTTGAGAAGAGCTAGCAGCGATACTGCGCAGCTTTTTTTCCAGCGATCCGGACCCAACAAAAACCAGTTTCCAACCCCGCGAACCTATCCCACTATCGAGAAACGCATGGAGAACTTCGACTGGCCTTTTCTGCGGTTCGAGCCGTCCAACAACCAGAATTGTGCGGGATCTTTCCTCTCGTAGGGCGGCCTCGACTGGCGCTGGGTAGGTGTTCGGGGCAAACACCACCCGATTCTTTGGAAAGTGCGTTGTCATTTGCCTTACGGCATTCTTGGAATTGGCTGCCACCAAATCCGCCATTGGGTAGGTCAAAGACTGTGCGAGCCTGACTCCAGCGCCAATATCTTGACGAACGAAATCGTTCCGCTCGACGACGACCACAAACGGGCGAGTGTTAGAACCCAGCAGAGTTGCGATGTTGCTTTGAGGGAGAAATGAAATCATTAGGTTCGGGGCACTGCAGTCAAGTGTTTTGCGGATAGCCCTCGATGCAATGCTGATCTTTAGGTTGGTCTCTAAATTGCGGCTAATCTCTGGCGGCACCTTTAGCCCTCGTAAGATTCGAATTGATAGTCGTTTTTTCAACAGTTGGGTTGCCCGCCCTAAGCTTGCCCGCTGCGCGATTGTTAGAAGTATGTTGTCGATGCGTTCAAGGAGTGGAATCTTTTTGACCACGTCTCCTGCGAAAATAATGGGCATCCCTGCAGACAACTCCTTATTGGAATCGGTCGTTGTCGTGGAATGGGTCAGAAAAATTGCCGTGGAAGTTCCCGACTCAGACAATTGCCTTGCCAAAATTAGCCCCTGCTTTTGAGCCCCTCCCGGCGCCAAATTCGGCAGAATAACGAGGGCTGCAACTTCGTCAGGGCTCACAAGACTCCCGGCCGCCATTCGGGGAATTCGCCAGGGACGACACCGAGGCTGCGAAGGATTGCCAGCTAGCTTTTTCCATGTACGCCTCCCGGCTCCGGATTGATAGCTCCTTTTGAAGGTGTGGATTCGATAAGACTGTACGAAGCGCGCTTGAAATCAGCTCAGGGGTTGGCTTCGAAACAAACATAGCCCCACCTCTACCAAGAAAAGTCCTCAGGCCTGGCAAATCGGTGCATACGATGGGTTTTGCGAAGAAGGCCCCCTCGCGGATAGCTCGACTCACGCCTTCCCCAGAGGAAGCAAGCACGAGCACGTCGCAATCGGCGATAAAGCTCAGCACGTCAGCCCGACGCCCGGTGATCGTCACCCGAGACTGTAAGTTCAATTCATCTACAAGACGATGGCACGAATCCAAATAATCATGCTCAGAACTGCTTGCGCCTATCAGGGTGAGATGAGCCTCGGGAAACCCCCGAGTTAACTGGCTAAACGCAGAAATTAACTCTCTCTGATGTTTCCCGCTTTGGAATTTTGCAACGCAGAGAACATTGACGTGAGCCTGAGAGAAAAAGCCATTCTTCTTGGCAGCGCGAAGGCATTTCTTTTCATCTAGGCTAGGCCAAATAACTGATGTCACGCCGGGAAAATCAGGATGACTGCTGCGAAAAATACTCTCCTGGCCGGAACTCTGGAACACAATTTGTGAAAATTTCGCGAGGTATGCCCGGTATTTGCTGAGCGCTTCTTCTGGGTCGCTTGGAGCGGAGCTGGACTTCCATTTGTCGAAGAAGAGAGCGGGCTCGCCATTGTGGTTGAGAACCAGGAGAGCCCCGGGGCAGACTTGTTTTGCCAGTTGCGCGACGCCCTGGTCAGTAAGCACCTGGCTTACCAAAACTAGATCTGCCTTCCACAGGATTCGACGTGCTGCGGCCCGCCGCCAATCGAGCAAGAAGCGAAGTGCCGTTGGTCTCTTTGGCGACTGCCCCCAAAAATCTGACCGGACCACCGATCGAGCAACGCGGAAGTCAAGGATTCGAGCAACCGGCCTTACCCTAATCGTGAGATTCGGGTGGGCCCGCTCGCTAATCGAGCGACGCAAACGGAGCCGGTGCCAAAAATATGACTTCGCCACAAGGACGTCGACACTTCCAGTTGCGTCGGCGAAAGCGACTGCAAAGTCCGTGAGCGTTGCTTCGCCTCCCGCGCTAGTGTTAAGGCGGTCAATCATTACGACCGCGCGGCTACCCATACCCTCAATCTACGCGATGGCGGGGCAGCGGTTGCGTGTGTGCGGGCGGAACTGATAGGCCAGTGCGCGAAGCGTGGCTAACCGATGTTACGTTCATATCTGCAGTCGCAGAACGACAGAGGGGTGAGGGGCGTGGGGCTCGGACCAGCACAGTTGAAAATTTTAGCGGGGATAGTGAAACCTCCGATGCGAGTGCTTACGATTGGTCGCCTCACAGCTCGAGAACTGGGCTCCACCGAACAGTGGTTTGACTTGTGGCTAAAGGAGCGCTTTGGCCTGAACGCCCTGTCGTTAGATTCTTCCGATCGCGACGGAGCGACAATAATTGCCGACCTTAACGACAGTAGTTTTATGAATTCAGATCTTGAAGGAAGATTTGACCTCGTGATCGATGGGGGCAGTTTGGAGCATGTCGCTAACCTCCCCGCCGCCGTCCAGAATTACCACTCCCTGTTGGCTGACGGGGGGCTCATTTTTCTCTGTAACCCGGTGAACGGCTATGCGGGTCACGGTTTGTACCAATTCAGCCCCGAGTTTTACTATCGAGTTTTTAGCCCATCCAACGGTTTTCAACCGCTGTTGGGGTTACTTGAGGCTCGACACCCGTCGCTCTTTCGCGAACATGGGTTTCGCAGCCAATTCTTTCGCTCGCCTGATCCTGCCTTGTTTGGGAAACGACTGGGTTTCCGCGGAAAAGAAAAAACGCAGATGATGTTCATCGCGAAGAAGACGCCGCAGGGTTCGCCGGTTTTTGATTTTGTGCAGAGTGACTACCAGAGCGATAACGGGAATGCTTCCGATTCAAGTGCCTCGGGCGCTAAGAGGAAGCAAATCCGCAGCACGCTACTCCAATTGGTTGCGAAACGTTTGGCCCCGCGGTTTCGGCGACGTTACCGTAAGTATTACCGCGCCGTTCGTGCGAATCGGCTGGGCGCACCGCCGCTAACGCAAGTGCGGTGGGGTGACCTTCCCCACCTTCTTGGAGGAGCTGGTCTCAATGATGCACAGTAGATGGAGAGCTGTGCCCAAAAATCGGGCCGGCACACTACCGTTATGGCAATGCTAGGCGCGGGTAACCGGGGCGATTCTTGCCTGCAGGGGGTCTTGCTCGGCTCTGAACACTCCTGGCTGAATATATGAAGAAGCAAACAGCCCGAGACAGTTGGGACCGACATTCGCTCAGTGAGCTCGAGCCACACACGATGTTGGACCTTTTACGGCCTCGTCATTCATATTTTACGATGAGGCGCTTCGGCGGAGAGGGCGATGGGGCTTATGTCCTGCCGGACATCGACGGAGGCAGTATCGGGTCAATTGGCTCTGTGTTTTCAGCGGGCGTCGGGAACCGCAAAGAATTTGAAGACGAACTCCTCCAACTCTACGGCGCTCGCTCCTATCTGCTGGATAGGAGTTCATCAGAAACGACCCTCCGCACTCCACTGGGTGCCGGGCAAACATTAGAACGAAAATGGCTTGCGGCGGTTTCCGGTCCTGAATCGATTTCATTGAGAGACTGGGTCGCTGCGCACACGGCTGAAACCGAGCGCGACCTGGTCCTGAGTGTAGACATCGAAGGAGCGGAATGGGAGGCACTCTCTTCGGCCCCGATCGGTCTGCTAGACCGCTTTGCTCTCATAGTGATTGAGCTTCACGGGCTAAAAGACTTTGGCAGTCCGGACCTGTATCGGCGGAAGATAAGGCCAATGCTCACAACACTGTTTCATCATCATTCTTCGGTTCACGTCTCCCCAAATAACTGTTGTGGGACGGTAATGCTTCCAAGCCTTGGGATTGCCCTGCCCAAAACTCTTGAGCTAACCCTTGTTCATAACAGACTCCTTCCTCGGGAACCGCTTGCGCGAAGTACTCCGGCCTTCCCTCATGAGCTCGATATCAACCAGAATCAGAAGTCAAAACCCCCACTATTTTTAGTCGGCTCTTTCTGGGACCAATCAAACACCGAAAAATCAAGGGCAAAAAGGAGGGAGTTGATAGCAGAATCCGAATCCTGTGGAGTCACGTGGGACTCTCGTAGGCTGCTTGACGACCTGGGAGACTTGTTTTCGTCGGTCAAGCTTGGCGGACTTTTGCCAGGGTTTGACGCATTTAAACTCCGGTCGGTACGCCCGGTACGCCTGGAGATGCTCGGCCTCCAAATTCGACCCAGCTCTGGTCGTTCACTCAATCGGCGAGCCATATTTGTGCTGTATCTCGATTGTCAACGCTTGTTTCCGCGCGTCCGCCTCGCTTGGCTCACGTCCCATTGGACGAAAGCTGACCTACCGAGAAATTTCGCAAAAATTAGGCCGACCGAGGTGACGCAGATCCTTGTTGTTGCCGTTGGGCTGGGCAGCGTTTCCGTCGAAGCCATCGAGGCTCTGGGGCGCTGATTCGATGAGGGGTTTTTCTAGCCACTGTGCGAAGACCGCTGGAGCTTGCTCATGGCGATGAAACTTACTGACGTTGCGGAGCGGTTCGCTCGGGAGAACAACATCGCTCCGGAGTCCTTACTTATTCCCCCCCGCGGCGAAAAGTTGGGAATCATAGAAAACGTTCCGATCCGAATAGAAAATCCGGTAGGCGATCAAATCGACCAAATTCAGATTGTCGGGCGAGAGCGGTTCGGCAACTCGGTGCATCGACTTGTTCACGCATATCGGCTCGCTCTTGCTCTTAACGTAGACACGATTTTTTTTCCTGAGTGGGGGTTTCTCCAATCGGAGTTCAACGTGGGTCCCGTTAGATTTTGCAAAGGACAACCTGCTGCCGCAAAAAACACTCTCTGGGGCAGTTTTCAGAAGAACTCACTAATCGCCCACATGAGTGTTTCCATCCACTATTCCGAGGTTGTCAAGGAGATTTCGCGCGGTTTCTCATTTACGAAGTCTGTCGTTGGTGATTTTGTCGACCCGCTAACCATCCATATTCGATCGGGTGATGTATTCGAGGGAAACCGCTCACGGAATTATGGTCAACCTCCTCTCGCCTTTTTCAAGCACATAATTGCTCATGGAGCCTGGGACGGGATTGTTCTCGTTTTTGAGAACGAATCCAATCCGGTCATTGCTCCGCTCCTGAAATGGTTACGAGAGCGCGAGACACAGACCGAAATCGTCAACGCAGGGGTTTTATCGGCGTTGGCAGCGGTGTGGCAGGCAAAAACCCTCGTGCTGTCGAACGGAAGCTTTCTCGAGGCAATAATCGCGTCGTCACCCAACCTGGAGGAGGTTCATCTTTTTGGGGGGCGCTCAATGCCACGAGTGAAAGGTCTCAATCCGGCGGTCAACGTCCAGGTGCGTGGCGACCGCTTCCAGTCATATGAGCGGTTGCTGATGTTCAACTGGCAAGACAAGGTTTGGCAGAGGAAGCTCATGTTGTGTTTGCCTGTTGTGATGATTCGAGAACTTCGCTCGCGAGAACTAACAGCTCCCAGGATCGCCAAATGACTTGGGTAGATAATACGACGGCAATTGGCTGAGGGGTTCTTGGGTGGTGATTCACGTGAGTAAAGGCGCTGCGCTTTTTTTACACGGTCCTCCGCCCTCTAGGGTTGCAAAAAACGTGCTGGCGGTTAGATGGGTAAGGACGGAAGACATCCAGAAGAAGTTGGACGATGTCACGATGGATCGAATTGATGAGGGTATCAAAGTTGATGCTGGGTGGTCGTCATGCACTCGACTTTTTGCTGAAACTGCAAAACACAAGTCTGCCGAACTAAGGTTTGTGCACGGAGTGAAATGGGAAGACACCCCAGTTTTCGAGGAATATCGGTCACTTTTTGCTCGCGGTAATAGTGTGCGGGGCCAAAAAAACCTCCGGGAGCTTGTTGGTTACTACGAGAGGCGAATGGATCGGCTTTTCCGCCAAATTGAGAGTGAGGGTTTGTCCAAATGGGTAGTTTATCGTTCGCCCGTCGAAGAGCTGCCTTGGGTTGCGATCGGGCCCAATCGTGAGCCGATTTTTGGAAGTCAGGGAAACCACCGTCTTTCCATCGCCAAGATCCTTGGCCTAAAGCGATTCCCGGTGCGCGTAAAGCTGCGCCTCCCGGTGTCTTAGGTGGGGTCTACTCTCGGCTGCTGGCACCGTACGCGTGCGCAGCGTGTCTTTACTGCAGCCACCGTCTCCAAATAAGGGTCGTCACCAATCCGAACAAACCCACACCCTCGACACAGGTTCCCCGACACGCCGACACCACAACATATTGTGTAATGACAGGACTGTCATTACCGGTATATAGTGGTGGTCCGGCACCGAGCCGTCAATGTAAGGAGGCCCCCATGAACGAAGACACCGTTGGAGG
>Ga0209654_1002564_pt1 | contig 12328 bp, 7 predicted proteins | sample SaaInl1SG_22_DNA_FD_184646 | JGI IMG/M metagenome (GOLD analysis project Ga0209654, IMG submission 184646) | Marine microbial communities from expanding oxygen minimum zones in the Saanich Inlet - ESP_161SG_22_DNA (SPAdes) (version 2) | ecosystem: Environmental > Aquatic > Marine > Intertidal... | reverse complement strand
AAGTGCGCCGCATGCCCCGCTCTACATGGGTAACTCAGGCACCTCAATGCGGCTTTTAACTGGCATTTTGGCAGGGCAGCCATTTAACGCGGAACTGACCGGTGACACTTCATTGTCGCGGCGCCCGATGCGTCGGGTGTCTGAGCCTCTGGCTGCATTGGGCGCTAAGATCGCAACCTCAGCAGATGGTACTCCCCCTGTCGTTATTACTGGGGGTCAGAAACTGAAGGGCAGCCACACCGACTTAAAAGTGGCCAGTGCCCAAGTCAAATCGGCATTGTTGCTTGCTGGGTTGTATGCAGAGGGTGAGACCAGTGTGACCGAGCCGGTGCCGACGCGTGATCACACCGAACGGATGTTGACTGGATTTGGGTATTCGGTTGTTCGCGATGGAGCAACCTGTCGTTTGCAGGGTGGTGGGCGGCTGCAAGCCTGCCACATCGACGTGCCTTCAGATATCTCGTCAGCAGCATTTTTTTTGGTTGCCGCATCGATCGTGCCGGGGTCTGATCTGACCATTAAACACGTGGGAGTCAATCCAACCAGAGTTGGGGTGTTGGAGATTCTGAAAATGATGGGTGCCCATATTGAGTTGTTGAATGCGCGTGAAGTGGGTGGCGAACCGGTGGCTGACTTGCGCGTTCGTTATGCGCCGTTGCAAGGAATCGAGGTGCCAGAACAATTGGTGCCGTTGGCGATTGATGAGTTCCCAGTGCTTTTTGTTGCCGCCTGTTGCGCTGAAGGTGTGACTCGGGTCACTGGTGCTGAGGAGTTACGCGTTAAAGAGTCTGATCGAATCCAAAGTATGGTGGATGGTTTAACCGCTCTGGGTGCGCGCATTGAGGGTACGCCGGATGGTGCTGTCATCACTGGCGGCGGCACGGGATTCCAGTTTCATGGAGGTGCTGTCCAGGCGTATGAGGACCACCGCATCGCCATGGCACTCAGTGTCGCTGGGCTTCGCGCAAGCGGACAAGTGACCGTGCACGATTGTGCCAATGTCGCCACCAGTTTCCCGAATTTTGTCGGTCTAGCGCGCGAAGTGGGCTTTCCATTGACGGTTGTGTCTTGAACGCTCCGGTGATCACCATTGATGGGCCGAGTGGCGCCGGTAAAGGTACTCTGGCGCGAGGCTTAGCGCTTGAGTTAGGGTTTCATTTGCTCGACAGCGGAGCGATTTACCGTGTTTTGGCTCTTGCAGCGCTCGATCGTAAGATCGCATTGGATGACTCGGCCGGGCTCTGCGCATTGGCCGATTCACTGGAATTAACCTTTCCTTTTGATGCAAATCACACTGAAATTTGTCTGGATTCAGAGGATATTTCAGCCCAACTGAGGAATCAGGTAGTAGCCGAAGCGGCCAGTCAAGTGGCCATGCACGCCGATGTTCGTCTGGCATTGTTGTCGCTACAGCGTAGGCAGGCCAAGGCTCCCGGGCTGGTGGGTGATGGTCGAGACTTAGGCACAGTAGTGTTTCCAGATGCGAATTTGAAGATTTTTTTGGATGCCAGCGTGGCGGTCCGAGGTGAGCGGCGTTTCCAAGAATTAATTGAGTCTGGTCAAACAGTTGAGCGTTCCGCTATACTACGCGACCTCGAAATTCGGGACGTTCGGGATCGAACGCGGGCCGTCGCACCCTTGGTGCCGGCCGTGGATGCGTTTGTGATCGACAGTTCAGAGAAAACGCCTGCCGAAGTGATGGCAGACGCGCGAGCCCTCTGTTTGGCCGAAGGCCTCGTACAGAACACATGAGCAGTTGGAGTTGCGACATCAGCGAAATCGCGCACTCCCTCTTGGTAACCAACTCCGCCCGGGCTGATCGGACGGACGGCTGAAAGCCGGAAACATAGGACAATTGAATGAGCGAAACTTTCGCAGAACTCTTTGAGCAAAGTCTCATCGACATCGACATGACCCCTGGCGCCATTGTGGACGCTACCGTAGTTGCCATTGAACCTGACTTCGTCATCGTGAATGCTGGCCTGAAATCTGAAGGCGCAATTCCAAGAAGCCAATTCCTGACCGAAGCCGGTGAGATGACCGTGAACGTTGGAGACACTGTGAAAGTGGCTCTGGACGCCGTAGAAGACGGATTTGGTGCGACTCGCTTATCTCGCGAAAAAGCGAAACGTGCTGAGGCGTGGATTGATCTGGAAAAAGCGCATGAAGAGCATGCGGTCGTGATGGGTATCATCAACGGCAAGGTCAAAGGCGGATTTACAGTTGATCTCGAAGGGATCCGTGCATTCTTGCCTGGATCATTGGTTGATGTTCGCCCAGTTCGCGATGTCGCCCACTTGGAAGGCAAAGAGCTTGAATTCAAGGTGATCAAGCTTGACCAACGCCGCAACAACGTGGTGGTTTCACGTCGTGCAGTGCTGGAGCAAGAGAATTCAGAGGAGCGCGAAGCGCTGCTCGAGAACCTGGTCGAAGGCCAGGCAGTCAAAGGTATCGTCAAGAACCTCACCGATTACGGTGCGTTTGTCGATTTGGGTGGTGTCGATGGCTTGCTGCACATCACCGATATGTCATGGAAGCGAATCAAGCACCCATCTGAAGTTGTCAATGTCGGTGACGAAGTGGATGTGAAGGTATTGAAGTTTGATCGCGAGCGGAATCGTGTGTCACTTGGCCTGAAGCAACTTGGCGAAGATCCATGGATCGAAATCAAGAATCGTTACCCTGTGAACACCCGTGTCAACGCGCGCATCACGAACCTGACAGATTACGGCTGCTTTGCGGAAATCGAAGAAGGTGTTGAAGGTCTGGTCCACGTCTCTGAAATGGATTGGACTAACAAGAACGTGCATCCGTCGAAGATCGTATCTCTGGGTGACGAACTCGAAGTGATGGTTTTGGACATTGATGAAGAGCGCCGTCGGATTTCCTTGGGCATCAAACAGTGCAAGGTCAATCCATGGGAAGCGTTCTCAGCGACTCATGCCAAGGGTGAAAAGGTCTCAGGACCGATCAAGTCGATCACAGACTTTGGCGTGTTCATTGGGTTAGACGGTGGAATCGATGGTTTGATCCATTTGTCAGACCTCTCATGGAGTGAGCCAGGTGAAGTGGCTGTGCGGAATTTCAAGAAGGGTGAAGACCTGGAAGCGGTAATTCTGGCGGTTGATCCTGAGCGTGAGCGGATTTCGCTTGGCGTGAAGCAAATGTCTGAAGACCCAATGGGTGGTTTCCTGTCCGGAAATGAAAAGGGTGCAATCGTCAACGGAACAATTCTGGAAGTTGAAGCCAAACAGGCCACTGTGGACCTCGGTGACGGCGTGACAGCGATCCTGAAAGCGTCGGAATTGTCGCGTGATCGTGTCGAAGACGCACGCAATGTTCTGAATGTTGGCGATCAGGTCGAAGCGAAGATCATCAATGTGGACAAGAAGACACGCAATATCTCGTTGTCTGTCCGCGCGATGGAAGAAGCGGAAGAGAAAGAAGCGATGCGCAATTTGAACGAGTCACCTGCGGATGAGGGCGAAGTTGGCCCAACAACCATCGGTGAGTTGATCAAGGCTCAAATGGAAGGCCGCGCATAAATCGGCGTCATCGGCCGGGTTCGCCCGGCCATGTCATGGAATCGTTGCATGTCAGGTATCACTAAATCCATGCTGATTGAGCGGATGTCGACCCGTTACCCAGCATTGCCACCGAAAGACGTTGAGCTGGCTGTGAAGGCTATTTTCGACCGGATGAGTCATCAACTTGTTGAAGGCGGTCGAATCGAATTGCGTGGCTTCGGGTCGTTTTCACTGCACAAGCGAAAGGCTCGGGTTGGGCGTAATCCAAAGACCGGCGAATCGGTGGTGCTGGATTCGAAAGCTGTACCGCATTTCAAGCCGGGTAAAGAGTTACGGGAAGCGGTGAATACCGCCTTCCTCAAATCCAAGGACGCATGAAACTCCTCAAGCGCGCGGTCACGATGATCTGGGTTTTGGCCTTGATCGTGACCGGGTGTGTCCTCTATCTATTCAATGCGACACCGGTCTCCATCGATTTGGTGTGGCTACAACTCCCTGACATCAGTTTGGCTGTCGCCTTGTTAGCTACTTTTGTCGTTGGTCTTTTTTCTGGTGGGCTGTTGACGCTTTTGATTACGCTTTGGCCGAAAAAGAAACGGATGTCATCGTGAATCGGCAAATTATCGTGGCGCTTGACGTGTCCAATAAGGCCGACTTAAACACGTTGGTCTCACAGTTACCAGCTGATCTCTGCCGCGTTAAAATTGGCAAAGAGCTTTACACAGCGCTTGGTCCCGAGTCGGTTGAAATCTGCCATCGGGCAGGGCATGAGGTCTTTCTCGACCTGAAGTTTCATGACATCCCAAACACCTGTGCGATGGCGGTTAGGGCGGCCGCACGCTTGGGTGTATGGATGACTAATGTGCATTGTTCTGGCGGTCACGCCATGCTGGAGGCAGCTTGTTCCATCCTGGCGGAAGAGTCGCACCGCCCATTGTTGATCGGTGTCACGGTACTCACCAGTTTTGATGCAGAGACACTCCGATCGATTGGCGTAAGTCGAGCCCTTGATGAGCAGGTGCTTGCACTGGCCAGAATGGCTCAGAATGCAGGGCTGGATGGCGTGGTGTGTTCTGCGCACGAAGCGTCCTCGCTCAAAACACTCTGCGGTCAGTCCTTCGCTTTGGTGACCCCAGGGATTCGTCCACATTGGGCTTCGGCGGATGATCAATCACGGATCGTCACTCCAAGTCAGGCACTGGATGCTGGCTCAGATTACTTGGTGATTGGTAGGCCGGTGACACAAGCGAAAGATCCAGCCGATGCATTGGCGCGGATTGTGGCAGAAATCGCACAGCCAATCGGCTAAGTTCGCTCTCCGTTGGTCGGTTTTTGGTTACCTTCTTCAGACGTGAAGGAGGTGTTGATGCGTTGGATTCTTTGGCTCTGTGCCCTGGTGTGTTCCGGTTATTTGGCGGCGACCGAACCGGTTGACCTAAACCATGCGTCGGCACAAGAAATCGCTGCAGTGCTGCATGGCATTGGTGTCAAAAAGGCAGAGCAAATCGTCGTTTATCGGGAGCAGTATGGCCCTATCCAAACTCCCGAAGAGTTGCTGGCAATCAAAGGTATTGGCCCGAAGACTCTTGAGAAAAATCGTGCCCGCATGATCACAGGTTTGATTCAGCCAAAGCCGGGGATAAAAGCCGCGTTGCCCCTTGACGGCAGGTCCCTGAATCATTAATCTTCGCGGCCATCTTGAGTTCCGCGATAGCTCAGTTGGTAGAGCAGGAGACTGTTAATCTCTTGGTCGCAGGTTCGAGTCCTGCTCGCGGAGCCATTTCTTCATTATTATCAGCCCATAAAACCCAGTGGATTCCAGGCATCTTTTTGCTGTTCGTTGAAATCGCTCCAGTCTAATCTAAGCAAATCTATCGATAAATGACGGTATCTGTGACGGTATCAGCTGTTCTGCGATCCGGTATACCGTCAAAAAGGTGGTTTATGGACTAGCTCATAGCGCTGCAAAAAAATCAGCAAAGCCTAAAGGCAATCTGACTGATGGTGGCGGTCTTTACTTATTGGTAATGCCCAATGGTTCTAAGTATTGGCGGTATGACTAACGGTATTTGGACAAGCGCAAGACGCTCGAGGAGTGCCATCGGATAGATGTTCGTTACATGTATAAGCGCGGCTTGTTGAAAAAAAGCATGTCAGGAAGCCTGAGCTGGACTACCAGAGGCGAACCGTCGAGATCGATCTCTCATCGATCTTATAAAGGATCTCTCGTTCTCTTTTATGCCTTTACTGCGAGAGACAGGGAGCCTGAGCAGATCGAGGATCAGATCCAGGTGGAGTGGACGCCATGTAACTATGGTGGTCATCGTCCTTGGTTTAGATGTTCCTCTTGTAATCGGCGAGTTATGGTATTGGCTCGACAGGGTAGGCTGTTCAGGCGATGGAAATGTCATCACCTGCCATACGGCAGCCAAACGGAAATGCGGGCAGACCGTTTGATCCGTAAAGAAAGATTCGAGCCCTTTTGGGCGCATCTGACGAACCTCAGGAGCCGATTTGGCGAAAGCCTAAGGAGATGCACTGGAAAACATTTGGTCGGTGGTCTCGAACGGGTCGGATTATTTCTGCAGAAATTGATAGTTGTATCGCCGGGCTTTTCGCTCGCTATGGGAATACGGTACATGAGATGTGAGAATGCCTGGTTCGTAGAATGAATAAACGCGCTGGAATGGAAGCAATTACTGGCCTGGCGTTCGTTGCATTTCCTGGACTATGCATAGCCTATCAGGACTGACTTTGGCAAAATCTCAGCATTAAGCTTGCGGGTTTTGCAGTTAAACCATCCTTAACGTCCTTTGGATTCATCCTCGTACTTCGTTACCTGATTAAAGGTTTCGGCTTGCACGTTTTATTGGATCGATTGGGGCTTAAGTTCATAGTTTTGCCGCCGATTAGTAGTGGGGAGGGGGGTTATTGAAATCACTCAAGATCTTCAATTGTTGGACGATCAAACTTGATGTAAGACTATGTAAGGATTTAGGGGTGTTGCTCTATAGAATTGACTGTGGAGAGTTCTGTGTTTTTCCTCGAGCAGTATGCGTTGTTTCTAGAATTCAAACTAACGCAAGTTTTTGCAGAACTCTCACCTAATTCGTATTGGTTGTGTGAGTGTTAAGTTGAATAGAAAGCCTATCCTTAAGAGTTTGCAGTCTATTTTCGTCCTAGAGCCTCGTGTGATGCTCGATGGTGCGGCTGCACTTGAAGCTGTTGAGACACTGAATACGGACAGTGATTCGCTTCTCAAAGAGCTGGCTTTGACTGTTCCTGTGACGGATGTGTCTCGTTCAACGCAATCGACTGATAAAACTACGATTACTGACTTGTCAGTCGCTACACTGCTAGCTTCTGACTCTGATCGTGTGGAACTGGTCTTCATCGATAGCCGGGTGGATCTCGAGACAGTTGATGGGTTTGCTTCTGATTGTATTTTCTCGATTTCTGCTGACGATGACGCGTTTGCGAAGATGGCTGAGATTGCCGCCACCTTTGGTTCGGTTGATGCGATTCACATCATTTCACACGGTGCTGATGGGGAACTTCAGCTCGGGAACCAAACCTACACATCTTTAAATCTTGATTCTTACCAAACTTCACTCGCATCGCTTGGTAGCGCCCTGGCCGAGTCTGGTGATTTGCTGTTTTATGCCTGTGATCTTGCTGCGAGTGAGAAGGGTATTCAGTTTATTGAATCATTGTCTTCGATCACAGGGGCTGATATCGCAGCATCTGATGATGTGACTGGGCAGGAGGGGGACTACGATCTTGAAATCTTGCTGGGCGTTAACGATGCAGCCTCTTTAGATTTGTCGTCTCGGTTGATGGGCGAACTCTCAACAACTATTGATTCGTACACGGTGACGCAAGCTCCTTTGGTTACGGCGTTGACTGCACCAACTCTTGCAATCGGCGAAAAGATTGATGTGTTGGTTTATGACTATGATTCGAATTTAGCGGCTGGACAATACGTTACGTCATTCTATTCCGGAAACTCCAGTGTCGACGTTGATACTCGGACAGCTGAGCTAACGAGCTCTGTTGGCGACTACGATTTAATTATCATCTCTGAGCCAGACGACAGTCGTTCAGGTGGTGTGATGTCCCAAACTGAGATCGATTATCTTGCTGCGCAACTGGATAGAGGTGCGCGTATATTTTTCTTAGCTGAAATTGATTCTTGGGGCGGTTTAAACGGTTCAAATGCTGTTGTTACGGATGCTGTTAGTCGTTTGGGAGGCAGCATTGGGGTTACGAGTTTTGATTCGAATTCCTATGTAACTGATGGCACTACTGAAAGTGGGAGTGCATTACATACGGGCGTATTCACGACAGCTGGTTCTAATTTAAATGCCTCCAATTTGATGGCCGGTGTTTCTGAATTTAATACATGGGTTTACGGTGGCTTGGCCATCGATCCAGCGTTCGCCGAACCTGTAATCGTTAATGATTACGGTAAAATTGTGTTAGCTGATCAGGCTGTTTCTAGCGGTCGTATTACAGTCATGGCGGATTTTGGGTTCATGAATTCGTCGACCATTAACACTTCCGCAGGAAATGCTACATTCTGGTCCAACTTAGCCTACGATTCTTACAATAACGTTGCGACTGTAACCGATGGCGGAGATCCCAACTATGGGTTCGGTGTTTCCAATACTTCGCCACCAAGTGTTTATGACCCAGGATCGGTTTTTTCTGCCGATGAAAAAGGTGCGGGGTTAGCATTCCCTGGTGATGATAGTTCGCTTGATTTGCAGTCGTTTACAATTGAGCTTTGGGTTAAGCCATCTGCCACTTCGGCGGAATGGCAGCCTCTTTTCATGAAAACGAGTGAGTCTGGCCTTACCGCTGACCGTAATTTTTCGATATGGATGGTGAATGGTAACAGCAAGTATGTTTGTGGCTCATTTAATACTGCCGCTGGTCAAGTGGAGATGTACTCTAATGCAAGCGGTTTGGCTCTGGATGGCGTTACCGGTACAGCAACAGAGCTTACGTTGAATGCCTGGAACCACATAGCTTTTTCGTACGACTATGCTTCTGGAGTGGTAAAGCTAATAGTTAATGATGTTGTTTCATCTAGCGGAACGGTTCAGGCTGGGTACGAACAGCCCACAAACAATGATCATCCTCTCTACATTGGTGGTTTACCTTCTGGCTATGCATCCCTTGGCCCTTTCACAGGTGATATTGCAGATGTGCGAATTTACGATTCAGCATTAACAGGAGCGCAGATTTCATCGAATAAAACCACTGCCGTCACTGGTGATGAGGCAAGTTTGGTGTTTGCGACACGCCTAGCGTCTAACCAACAAAATAAAGTTCTTGAATTAGTCTCTGGGGATTATTCAGGAACTTTCTTTGAGGGATTGGTTGCCGGAGATACTGGAAATCAGTCAGACCCTGGTGCTTACGTCCAGGCTCAAATAACGACATCGGAAGATACAGCCTATTCTATTTTGGCTGCTGATTTTTCCACGAACTTTTTATATTCGGCTTCAGACTCGTCGGCATTTACTGCTGTGAAAGTGACCTCGCTTCCAAGCAATGGGGATTTGACCCTTGATGGTGTGACAGTAACAGCTGGCCAAGCGATCAATCTTTCCGCAATGACCGGCGATCGATTCCGTTATACGCCCGATTCCAACTTCACTGGTGCAGAAACTTTCCAGTGGAAAGCTGTGAATGCCGCTGGATCGTTTTCAAACGATGTTTTGTTTGGAATTACAGTGAAATCGACAGACGACCCGACAGATTTCACTGTTACAGCTGCAAATCCATCAAGCCTAGACTTCGATGGTATCGACGATTACCTAACTTCTGGTGCGTCGCTTCTCAATAATCTGTCGCAGTTCACACTCTCGTTTTGGGTTAAGCCCGATTCTAACGCAGCGCTTTTAGGGACTGGTCGCCAGAGCCTTGTTGGTCAAGATGATGCTTTTGAGATCTTCCTTGAAGGAGACGATCTGGTTTTTTGGAATCCCCAATCCGGAGATGATATTGATCTCGATGCAAATTTGGTTGCTGATGAGTGGACACACATCACTATCACAGGTGATATCGACGCAACGACGGATACAATCAGGGTAATCAAGAATGGTGATGTCACTAGTGCAGTAACGCGAGATCTCACGATTGAGGCGGCTAATTTTGGCAGTTCCACTAATTATTTCACCATTGGCGGATATGTTTTGTCGTCGTCCATATATCCGTTAGACGGCGAGCTTGACGAGGTTTCAGTTTGGTCGACAGTACTTTCTGATGAAGTTATTTCGACGATTAGCGACACGAAATTTAATGGGTCTGAATCGGGTTTGATTGGGTACTGGAGCTTCGATGAAGCGACAGGAAGCGTTGCTAATAACTTAAAAACTGGTGCTGCGGCTAGTTCTGATCTGGATTTTGGAACGGATGCTACTCCGACGTGGGCTGCGTCTGACCTTGATGTGGTGACAACATTTACGGTTGGTCAGGATACTACTGTACTCGCTGCACCTGGTGTGACAGTAACTGATGTCGACAGCGACATCTCGAGCATCTCAGTGACTATCTCATCCCATTTTACAGCTGGTGATATCCTTGCGTTTACCAATGACAGTTCGTCGATGGGAAACATCGCGGCAGCGAGTTTTGATACGTCTACTGGAGTGCTGACGCTCTCTAGCTCGGATGCATCAGCCACAGATGCTGAATGGGCTAATGCGTTATCTGCGGTTACTTTCGCGACAACGGCATTTTCTGGCGGAAGCGATCGGACGATAACGTGGACCTCGACGACAGGGAATTCTGAATCTGTAACTTCCCGTATTGCGGTAGTTTATCCAGAGGCGACTCCTTTTGTTGAAGGTGATTCAGCAAAGCCTCTTCTTCCGAATTTTCAATTTGATACATCAACGGACTACATTGGTGGTTATGTTGAATTTGAAGTTGGATCGACTGGCGATGTCGAAAATCTTACGCTCGCAAGCGTTGCGACAGCGTCAGTTGCCAATGGTGATGTTTCGATTGTGAATGGCCAGGTATTTGTTGGTGATGGCACTAACGCAAATTCTATCGGTGCGGTAGATGCTGTTAAGAATGGCCTGAACGGCCAACCATTGCGTATCAACTTTGAAAACCAGTTCGGCAACGGCGATTTTGCTGCCACTACAGCGGTAGATAATGGCGATGGAACAGTCAGTATTCCGGGTTGGACCATTTATTTACAGCAGGCTGTCTTAGGGCCTGATACTACGGGTGATTCGAGCCTTACGTTGTCCACAATTGCTGGTCAACCAGCGCCTACGGACAGCAGCCCATCACCTCAGAATCCGGGTGGAACTCGAACAAGCCGTGGTGATGATTACGCTCCAGCGAGTGCATCATTTAATTACTCATTAGGTAACGACGAGCTTCGTCTGTATTCCAGCATGACTACATCAGCTGGAGGTGATGTTGTACACGGCCCTTACGTGGTCTCAAATAACCCAGTGGCAATGGTTGCAGGGGATTCCGTGTCGTTTAACTGGCGAGCACAAAATGGTGCTGATGCCTACGACGTTTATGCGTACATCGTTGATGTTAATACAGGCACAACGCAGGAGTTGTTAAATACAACGGGTGCTGGTTCTACGTCGATGACGACGAAAACGGTCACCGTAGCCGCAGATGGTAATTACAAGTTCGTCTTTGTTTCTGGAACGTTTGATGAAACCTTCGGGCGTGCAGCTGGTGCTTCGCTCTATATCGACTCAATTACATTGACACAAGGCGCCAACGCGCCACAGCCAGATCCTGTGACGTCTGCACACATCGAAGCGATCGCTCGATCATTACGTTATGAAAACACCTCTGAAGAGATCGACGATACCGGTTATGTTTCACGCACATTGACAATGAAAACTGCTGAGTCAGGCTCGGATCCAGTGACTGCACTCGACACGACGTTTTCTGAGCTTGGTATTTCTGATGCCCCTGAGTTCGCAGACGATGTTGTTGCCAGAACAATGATCAACCATGCTGATTTCAATAATGCTGGTCAGACTGTTACCGCTTTATTGAACTCCGAGTTTTCAGATGCTGATGGCGATGAACTCGGTGGTATTGTTGTCACGGCAAGTGGAGCAGACACATCTACCGAGGGTTCTTGGCAATACTCGACGGATTCAGGAACTAATTGGTACGACATTGCTCCAGCTGGTTACTCTTCAACTGGTGGGCTAGTGCTAAGCGCTGAGACGACACTCCGCTTTAGTCCAGTTGCCGGTTACTCCGGTGATCCTGGTGTTTTGACCGTGTTTGCTGTTGATGATCGCTATCCAGGATCATTCACTTCTGGCGCAACCACTCAGACTTACAATACAAGCACTGATGATTTAACTGCGCATGTTGCTACGGCGTCTGTGGAGATTTCGATAACGGTAAATCCCGTTGATCAGGCATCAGTACTTGATCTCTCGACTGGTCTTGCCACGTCTTATACGGAAAATGCCTCAGCAATCGCACTTGCTCCAAATTTAACGCTGACAGACCCTGATTCGACGGTAGCTGGCGCTAAGGTCACGATCGAAAACTTTAAAACTGGGGATACGCTGAGTGCGGATTTGACTGGTGTGACCGGTGTCACTCAATCGTTTAGTACAGCAACCGGTGTATTAACTTTATCAGGTGCGAAAACCGCAGTCGATTATCAAGCAGTTTTGAGAACGGTGACTTTCAGTTCTTCAGGCGACAACCCTGATGTAACAGATCGTTCAATCACGTTTAGCATCGGTGATGCAATTTCATTGGCGTTTGCCGATGGAACGACC
>Ga0209654_1002556_pt1 | contig 12349 bp, 1 predicted proteins | sample SaaInl1SG_22_DNA_FD_184646 | JGI IMG/M metagenome (GOLD analysis project Ga0209654, IMG submission 184646) | Marine microbial communities from expanding oxygen minimum zones in the Saanich Inlet - ESP_161SG_22_DNA (SPAdes) (version 2) | ecosystem: Environmental > Aquatic > Marine > Intertidal... | reverse complement strand
TAAATGTTACTAAAGAAATAATAGAACAAAATACTCCTGTTTTTGAGATTTCGGCAAAAGGAGATACTTTTATAGAACAGCTGTTATATCTTATTCATTTGGTGGATTTTATTTCTTTATTCAAAGCTGAAAGACTGCAAATAGATGCTGATGAAATTAAAGCAATAGATTATCTGAAAAATGTACTCCGAGCGTCACACTAATGTAGGTAAGAAGAATATAAAATTTTAAGTGTAAATCCCATTTTTTCCGTAGAAAGAAGTGTTACGTTTAATTGAAAATTAGTTTTAGTTAAACAGAGTCTATTAGCCATTCATAATTTTTAAGTCGAAGTTGGTCGAAAATAAAGTTTTTAAACATGCAAGTGTTTAAATTTTTTTTATTGATTCTTTATCTTTGTGTTGAATTATTTTTCACCACCCGGACACGACCTAATGGATAAACTAATCTTTACTTTTTTTATTCTTACAAGTTTTTACTCATTCTCTTGTTCTGATTTAGCGCTAATTTCAGGTCAAAATCAAACAGTATGTTTAAACGATTCCGTAACTTTAGGGGGCTCTCCAACGGCCCAATGGTTAGGCTCTGGAAATCCAACGTTGAACTTTCAATGGTTTGATGAAAACAATAGTTTGATTGATAGTGTCAGTAATCCTTCGGTTGTAATTACGGAACCTCAAACTTTTATGTTGGTTGTTGATGATGGAAATGGCTGTTCGGATACTGCTTATGTGAATTTCACAACTTATATCTCAGGCATAACGCTTTCTATGAATGGTTTTGGTGGACCCGGATATAGCACTACGACAATAAATGGAGAAATTGTTTATAGATATTGTAGTACTAATTTATTAGATGGAGGTTTTCAATTTGAAGACGATAGTTTGTTTACTTACCCAATTGGAACTAGCATGATGGCTGTTTGGGGTGATGGAGATACAAACACATATTTATTCGACGGAATGGCTCAAATTATGAGTCATATTTACACCACAGGAAATTACGATTTTCAATACACGGTTAACTTACCAAACGGTTGTTCATACACAGAAATATTTACTGTTTTTGTTGGTTCTAGTCCGCCCGCATTAACGGTTTCAGGAACGGGTACGGCCTTCTGTGTTCCGGGGCTTTATGATATAAATATATCTGCTTCTTCAAGTCCTCCAAATACACAATATGTTATTAGCGTAAATGATGGCACGGATTCAACCTTTAATGGCTTGCCTTCTAATCCTTTTGTTTTTCAACATCTTTTTACAAATTCTTCTTGTGGTGTAACTTCAATAATTAACGGGCAATCATATCCAAATCAATATAGTATTACTGTTACCAGTTCTAATGCATGTAATACAAACGGTACATTCGCTGCTTTCGGACCAATTGTGGTTTCAGAAGAAACTGAAGCTTTGTTTACGGCATCTGATACTGAAGTTTGTGTAGATCATGTGGTTACTTTTACTGATATTACAGAGCCCGGACTTAATGTTTTTACAACTTCATGTGATAGTTCTAACAGTTTCTATTGGGAAATATCTCCTAACGCCAATTACACTGTGCAACCAGGTAGTCAATTAGGTTCAGATGCAGGAAGTAGTAACTTCTATTTCTGGCAAAATGGTTCAGAACAACTAGATGTCTCGTTTGATGCGCCCGGTATTTATGATATCACACTTTTTAGTGCTAACGGTTGCGGAATAGATTCTATGACACAACAAATTTGCGTGTTGCCTCAGCCTACGGTAGATTTTTCAATAAGTGATAGTCTTTTTTGTACGGCACAAGTCGTTAATGTTGACAATAATTCAACTGGAAATGCCTGTGGTTATTCTTTTGAGTCAACTTGGGATATTGATTACATAAATGATTTAAATTGCTCTCCAAATACTGGTTTTTTCTATATAAATAATACCAACAATACATCTTTAGAGCCAGAAATTGATTTTGTTGGGCCCGGATTTTATGCAGTTAATCTCACAGTTGGATATCCCGGAAATATAGCAGGATGTTTAAATCCTGAACAAACAGATACTATTCAGGTAAATGCGCCACCAGAAATAAATGTAATAACTTCTAACGATACTATCTGTGAGGGAGAAAATATTTCTTTTACAGCTTCTGTCAATAATTGTTATGATTTTTCTACAGTTTACAACTGGAATTTCGGTGGAGGTTCTGATGTTTTAGTTTCAGGATTGAATAGTTTAGACCCTACAGTTATATATAACACTTCTGGTGTATTTTCATATGGCTTACAAGCTTCAAATTCTTGCGGTGTAGTAAATATCGTTGATTCTGTAATTGTAAATCAGGATGTACTAGTTGATGCTGGCCAAAACCAATCTACGTGTCTGAATTCAGCAGTAACTATATCAGGGTCAATTACTGGACCGATTTCTTCTGGAGTGTGGACTGCAGATGTACCTGGTGGTTCATTTGTCGATCCATTTTCTTTAAGCACTACGTATACGCCTCCAGCAAATTATATTGGTCAAATTAGTTTAAGTCTAACTTCTGATGATCCGGTAGGTGCTTGTTTACCGTCTTCAGATAATTTGGTACTTACAGTTAGTGACGCAGCGCAAATTACAGCCATGCCTGATTTAACCATATGCGAAAATGAGAGTGTTTCTTTATCCGCATCAATACAAGGTGCAGCATCTTTAGCTTTTTGGTCAGATAATAATAGTTCAGGACAATTTAGTAATCAAGATCAAGTTTTGGGTACTGCAAATTATAGTGTTCCTAGTGGTTTGACTCAGGTTTGGCTTTACGTTCAAACAGATGTTCCATCGGCAGAATGTCCGGCTGCCATAGATTCAGTTTTAATTTCGATAATCGATTTACCTATTATTAATCCTCTTTCAAATCAAACTATATGTAATGGAGAATTAACCCAATCCGTAGCTTTTAGTGGTACAGGTACTCAATACAGTTGGCAAAATACAGATGCTACCATTGGATTAGGAGGTAATGGAGTAGGAGATATCGCATCATTTTCAGCAATAAATACAGGACAATCTACCCTAATTTCTTCAGTAACTGTTATACCAGAGTATGTTGTTGGAGGATTAACCTGTGCAGGTACACCCACAACGTTTGATTATATTCTTAATCCTACTCCTACTTTAGCTCCTGTTTCTGATCAAACACTTTGTTCTGGCGAGGTTACCAATCAGGTGGATTTTACAAGTTTACCTGGAACTTCTTATTCTTGGGCAAATAGCAATACGCAGTCTGGTTTACAAGCAGCAGGATCAGGTTCATTACTTCCTTTTACATCTACTAATTCTACGCAACAGCCAATTTCTTCTGCTATTTCGGTTACTCCATCTCTATCGGGTTGTGCAGGAAGTACGCTCAATTTTTCAATTACAGTAAACCCAATTCCGGTAATAGATCCAATAAGTTCAATTGATACTTGCTCAGATCTTCTGGTTAATATTCCTTTTAGTGGTTCTGGTACTGCTTATAACTGGACAAATGATAACAGTTCTACAGGACTTACGTCTTCAGGTTCTGGAGATATTTTGTTTACGACAAGTAATAGTGGAGTTCAGTCTTTATCTTCAACCATTTCAGTTGAGCCTGTGTTCACAAGTAATTCGGTTTCATGTGCTGGAAATATTGAAACATTTACTATTTCGGTTCAACCTATACCGTATGTAAACAGTATAGTTGATCAAGAGCTTTGTAATAATGAACAGACACAATTGGTATTGTTTAGTTCAGCTGTTTCTGGCACAAGTTTTAGTTGGTCAAACAGTAATACACAGATAGGATTATCTTCTAACGGAACAATTGAAATACCTTCATTCACTGCAATAAATACCTCCAATTCAGTATTGAGTAGTACAGTAACGGTTAGTCCAACAGCAAACGGCTGTGTTGGACCAGATAGTTCTTTTCAATTTATTGTAAACCCAACACCAACAATAAGCAATAATCTACTTTCAGATACGCTTTGTTCAGGAGATTTAAGTAACGAAGTAATTTGGAGTTCTAATGCTGTAGGTACTACTTATAGTTGGACAGGTATTGTAATTTCGGGAAGTTTAACAGGAGTTAATCTAAGCGGTACAGGTAATTTACCGCAAATGAATTTGGTGAACTCAGGCACATCTCCGGCAGTATTAGTGTATACAGTTACACCCGAATTTAATGGCTGTTTTGGTCAGGCAGTAACCTATACATTTGTAGTAAACCCTGTACCAACCTTATCACCGATTACATCTCAAGATATTTGTGGAGGAATTGCATTTACAACCCCAGCATTTCTTTCAACGGTTTCTAATACAACATATAGTTGGAGTTTAGATCAACCTTCTGCTGTACCATCAACTTTAACTGGATATCCAGTAAATGGAGTAGGAGATTTACAGGGACAAATTATTAATAATAGCGGAAGCGTAGCGTACACATTAAATTACAGTATACTGCCAAATGCTGCAGGATGTGTTGGAGTGGTAGAACAATTTTCTTTAACGGTAAATCCAGCTCCCGTAGTACAATTTGATATTCCGGATCAGGTTATCTGTTCAGGAGATGCAACGAGTCTAGTTACGCTTACTTCATCTACACCAGGCGCAACCTTTGATTGGACAGTTACTTCTCAACCATCGAGTATTACAGGCGTTAGTACAACTCAGGGTACAACGAGTATTCCTGCTATGACATTATCTAACGGCTTATCCAGCGTAGAAACATTGGTTATTACTGCAACGGCAACAACTTCTGGAGGTTCTGCTTGTCCGGGTGCACCAACCGACTATACTATAAACATTAACCCAACCCCAACGATTAACAGTGTTTCAAATCAAACCGTATGTAACGGAGCCCAAACACAGTTGGTTAATTTCAGTGGAACTGCAACACAATACAGTTGGCAAAACGCCGATGCATCTATAGGATTAAATTCAAATGGAGTAGGAGATATTGCATCATTTTCAGCAATAAATACAGGACAATCTGTTTTAAACTCATCTATAACTGTTACACCAGAATTTGCAGTCAATGGAGTAACGTGTTCAGGTACACCAATTAGTTTTGATTATATCATTGAACCAACTCCAATTATGAATAATGTTGCCGACCAAACGTTATGTGCTGGAGAAAACACTGTACAAGTTGACTTTTCAGGTGTAGCAGGAGGTAACTATAATTGGATTAATGATAATCCACAGACTGGTTTACCTGTTTCTGGTACAGAAAGCATATTGCCTTTTTCAACTTCAAATAGTGGTCAGCAAGCCATAAGCTCTTTGGTTACCGTTACACCGATTTTAAATGGTTGTGTTGGTTTATCAGAAAATTTTTCTATTACAGTAAACCCAATTCCGGTACTAAACCCAATAAGTTCAATTGATACTTGTTCAGACCTTCTGGTTAATATTCCTTTTAGTGGTTCTGGTACTGCTTATAACTGGACAAATGATAACAGTTCGACAGGACTTACGTCTTCAGGTTCTGGAGATATTTCATTTACGACAAGTAATAGTGGAGTTCAGTCTTTATCTTCAACCATTTCAGTTGAGCCTGTGTTCACAAGTAATTCGGTTTCATGTGCTGGAAATATTGAAACATTTACTATTTCGGTTCAACCTATACCGTATGTAAACAGTATAGTTGATCAAGAGCTTTGTAATAATGAACAGACACAATTGGTATTGTTTAGTTCAGCTGTTTCTGGCACAAGTTTTAGTTGGTCAAACAGTAATACACAGATAGGATTATCTTCTAACGGAACAATTGAAATACCTTCATTCACTGCAATAAATACCTCCAATTCAGTATTGAGTAGTACAGTAACGGTTAGTCCAACAGCAAACGGCTGTGTTGGACCAGATAGTTCTTTTCAATTTATTGTAAACCCAACACCAACAATAAGCAATAATCTACTTTCAGATACGCTTTGTTCAGGAGATTTAAGTAACGAAGTAATTTGGAGTTCTAATGCTGTAGGTACTACTTATAGTTGGACAGGTATTGTAATTTCGGGAAGTTTAACAGGAGTTAATCTAAGCGGTACAGGTAATTTACCGCAAATGAATTTGGTGAACTCAGGCACATCTCCGGCAGTATTAGTGTATACAGTTACACCCGAATTTAATGGCTGTTTTGGTCAGGCAGTAACCTATACATTTGTAGTAAACCCTGTACCAACCTTATCACCGATTACATCTCAAGATATTTGTGGAGGAATTGCATTTACAACCCCAGCATTTCTTTCAACGGTTTCTAATACAACATATAGTTGGAGTTTAGATCAACCTTCTGCTGTACCATCAACTTTAACTGGATATCCAGTAAATGGAGTAGGAGATTTACAGGGACAAATTATTAATAATAGCGGAAGCGTAGCGTACACATTAAATTACAGTATACTGCCAAATGCTGCAGGATGTGTTGGAGTGGTAGAACAATTTTCTTTAACGGTAAATCCAGCTCCCGTAGTACAATTTGATATTCCGGATCAGGTTATCTGTTCAGGAGATGCAACGAGTCTAGTTACGCTTACTTCATCTACACCAGGCGCAACCTTTGATTGGACAGTTACTTCTCAACCATCGAGTATTACAGGCGTTAGTACAACTCAGGGTACAACGAGTATTCCTGCTATGACATTATCTAACGGCTTATCCAGCGTAGAAACATTGGTTATTACTGCAACGGCAACAACTTCTGGAGGTTCTGCTTGTCCGGGTGCACCAACCGACTATACTATAAACATTAACCCAACCCCAACGATTAACAGTGTTTCAAATCAAACCGTATGTAACGGAGCCCAAACACAGTTGGTTAATTTCAGTGGAACTGCAACACAATACAGTTGGCAAAACGCCGATGCATCTATAGGATTAAATTCAAATGGAGTAGGAGATATTGCATCATTTTCAGCAATAAATACAGGACAATCTGTTTTAAACTCATCTATAACTGTTACACCAGAATTTGCAGTCAATGGAGTAACGTGTTCAGGTACACCAATTAGTTTTGATTATATCGTTAATCCTACACCTGTAGTGAATGCGCAGAGTAATATCGAATTTTGTGATGGAGAGCAAACTGTTGCAATTAATTTTTCAGGTACAGGAACGAATTACGCATGGACTACCACTAATTCTACTATTGGTATTTCGTTGTCAGGATCTAATTTTATTGACCCATTTGTAGCTCAAAACGTAACAAACCAAACACAAACTTCTACCGTTTCCGTTACACCAGAAGCAAATGGCTGTTTCGGTTTAGTAAGTACATTTGATTTTATAGTTTACCAAGAAACAATGGTAGATTTTATTAGTGACACAGTTTACTGTGCTGGAGAACAAGTTGCACTCTTTAATATTTCTGGATCTGGAACGTCATATACATGGGTTAATGATAATCCAGCAATCGGTTTAGCATCGTCTGGTGCGGGAAATTTACCTTCGTTTACTGCTTTGAATAGTACAAACTCTCCTTTAGATGCCTTTATTACTATAACACCTCAGTTTAACGGAAATGGAATTAATTGTGAGGGAGTTTCGCGCATTTTTAAAATAACGGTTAATCCAACACCTGTACTGAATTCAGTTGTGGACCAAACGATTTGTAATGGTGCTTCAACTCAACCTGTCCAGTTTACAGGAGTGAATACTTCCGATTTTGAGTGGTCAAATTCAAACGTTAGTATTGGTTTAGGCTTAAATGGAACTGGTAATATTTCGTCTTTTAGTGCCGTAAATTCAACTGCGATTCAACAAGTTGCAACCATTATAGTCTCTCCACTTCTAGACCTTAATGGTAAAACGTGTGTTGGACAAGATGAATCGTTTTCATTTGTTGTAAATCCAAGTCCGAGCGTAACACCCATTGTAGATTTAGTTTACTGTGATGGCGATTTTATTCCAACAATAGCAATATCTGGTAATGCAACTTCTTTTGATTGGGTAGCGGGTACGATTGAAACAGGCGTCCAAAATTCGGGTTCAGGTAACGTTTCTTCTTTTACCGCATTGAATAACAGTAGTCAGCCAGTATCTGATTTAATTACAATTACACCAAACTTTAACAGTTCAGGGTTAACTTGTCCGGGTGTTACTTCTTCTTTCTCGATAACAGTAAACCCATCGCCTCAGGTAAATCCAATTAGTAGTGAGGTTTTGTGTGCTAACAGCAGTACTAGTGCTGTGCTTTTTTCTGGCAACGCTTCAAGTTTTTCTTGGACGAATACGAATGATCAAATTGGTTTAGGACTCAGTGGTACTGGAGATATACCGTCTTTTACAGTAACGAATCCTACTCAAACACCACTTGTTTCACAAATTACAGTAATACCCGAATATACAAGTAGCAGTTTAACCTGTTCTGGAAGTCCTGAAACCTACACAATAGAGGTTTTACCCGAAGTAACTATAAACCCTATTTCTGATATAACAGAATGTTCAGGTGCAAATGTCGGACCGATTTCATTTTCAGGTACAGCAACAGACTATGCATGGACGAGCTCAAATACAACGATAGGATTACCTTCAAATGGTAGCGGAAATATTCCAGTTTTCTCTTATTCAAATCAAACTTCATCCACGGCTGTCTCAACAATAGCTGTTACACCTTCGTATACATCTTCAGCACTCACCTGTATGGGTCAAACAGAAAATTTTGATATTGCATTCTTACCCTTACCAACAGTAAATGCGATTAATGACTCAACCTATTGTAATGGAGAGTCGTCCGCTTCTCTTTCTTTTACGGGTTTAGCTACGCAATTCAATTGGGTTAATGATAATAATCAAATAGGATTATCTTCTTCAGGAACCAATACAATAAATACCTTCACAACTATTAATAGTGGAAATGTTCCAAACAATGCTTTAATTTCTGTTACCCCAATTTATACAGACTACAACCTTACTTGTTTAGGAAGTGCTGAAGAATTCTCAATAACCGTTAATCCGGCACCTAGTATTGATCCAATTAGCGATATTGTTATTTGTAACCAAGAGCAACTAGCTTCTGTAGTTATTACTGGTACAGCAACTAATTTCGAATGGATAAACGACAATACTTCAATTGGTTTGCCTGGTTTAGGTAACGGAAATATAACCTCATTTACGGCTGTAAATAATTCAACTGCTCCTGTTAGTGCTAACTTTAGCGTATCTTCTTCCTTTAATTCGAATGGAGCACTCTGTCCTGGAGCAACAGAAATATTTACCATCACTGTAAATCCCACTCCGGTGGTAAGTCCTATTTCAGATCAGGTAATTTGTTCAGGAGCGAGTTCTTTGCCGGTTAACTTTATGGGTACAGCTAGTGCCTATAATTGGTCAAATAATACGCCATCTATCGGATTACCTGTAAGTGGTACAGGAGATATTTCTTCTTTTACCACAATAAATGCGGGAAGTACAAATGTAACAGGTGTAATAACCGTTACACCAACAGCTTTACAGTGCGATGGTATACCAGAGACATTTTCGTATACAATTAATTCAATTCCAACGTTAGATCCTTTATCTTCCGTAGAGCTTTGTGCAGGAGAAATACAATCAGCTTTACAACCATCAGGGTCATTTTCTACATTAAATTGGGTAAATAATAATACTACAATTGGTCTACCAAACTCAGGAAATACAAGTATACCTTCTTTTACGGTTGTAAATAACTCTAATTCAACTGTTAATAGTGCACTTGTTACGTTAACACCTTTAAATACTAACTTAGGTGTTCAATGTGCTGGTACTTCTCAAGATTTGGCCATAAGTGTAAATCCAATTCCACAAAATGACATTTTAACAGATGTTGAAGTGTGTAACGGTCTTAATACTCCTTTAATTAGTTTCAGTGGTTCAGGTACGTATTATGAATGGTCAAATAATAATACAACCATAGGATTAAACGCCAACGGAACAGGAGATATTCTTCCATTTTCAGGACTAAATAATCAGAATACTGATAATATTTCTACACTTTCCGTAACGCCTGTCTATCAATCTAACTCTGGGTTAGTATGTGAAGGAAGTAGTGATGATTTTCAAATTATTGTTCACCCTTCTCCAGCGCTTTCAAATTTAGTGGATACAGCAACTTGTAATAATGATGTACTGAATATACCACTCTCCACAACTATTCCGGCTTCAGTTAGTTGGATTGCTACAGATAATGCAGCTGTTTCAGGTGAAAGTATATTTACTCAAAATACAGCTTTAATAGACAATACATTATCCAACAATTCGCCTAATATTGAGGTGGTGAATTACGAAATAAATAGTAGTTCTATTCCTTTTGGTTGTCCGGGAGCAACTGAATTTCTAGATGTAAGTATTATTCCTGATGTGATGATGACAAGTACTACGAATATTGAAATTTGTAGTGGAGTTGCAGCTTCGGTTTTTCTAACTGCAAATGTACCTTCTACATTTACATGGTTTGCAACGGATAATCCAAATGTAACGGGAGAATCTGCAGTGGTGTCAAACGGTAATTTGATTAATGATATTCTCATTAATACCTCAACTGTTCCTCAAATTGTGGTGTATAGCGTACTGCCAACATCTGTACAAGGTGCATGTGCAGGGCCTGCTCAAACGGTAACAGTAATCGTAAATCCGCCAGTAGAGCTAATTAGTCCGACTTTTACAGAAATCTGTTCTGGAGAGAACGTAAATCTTAATTTAGTTGCAAATTCAAATGTTAACTTTAATTGGTTTGCTCAAAGTTCTGTACCTGTAACCGGTGAAAGTATTGCTGTGCAAACTGGTAACGTTGTAAATGATCAACTTGTTAATACAACCACGCAAGCTGAGTCTGTTTTTTACACGGTGGTTGCAACCACACAAACCAATGGATGTTCTAGTCCTAGCACCAACATAGAGGTTTTGGTTAATCCTCTTCCTGTTGTTCAGCCATTTACAGCTCAAATATGCTCAAATGAAAGTTTGTCTATTTCTTTAAGTGCTTCTAGTCCATCTACTTTTGAATGGTTTGCTTTGGATAATCAAGCTATTTTCGGCGAGTCGCAAACGTCTCAATTTACTTCATTGGTTAATGATCAATTAGAGAATACAAGCGCGGTCAATCAAACGGTTACTTACCTTGTTCAAGCAACTTCGGCTAAAGGGTGTGTTGGTCTTGTGTCAAATAACACAATTACTGTGTATCCTACTCCTAGTGTAGACTTTACTGTTTTAAATCCAGTTCTTTGTGATAATTCACCCATTCTATTTCAAAACAATTCGGATGTTGGACTAGATTTTTTATGGGACTTTGGAGATTTGAATTCATCAACTGCTTTTGAGCCAAATTACACCTATAATAATTTTGGAACATTTGGTGTTACACTAACGGGTACAAATCCATTAACAGGTTGTATAAATAGTGCGGCTCAAGATGTTACTATGCAGGAGAGTCCGCCTGCAGCACTTGCAGTAAACACTACTTTAGGGTGTATACCTGGAGAGTTTGTATTTACAGATTTAAACAATACTGCTGGTACTAATGTCTTGTGGGAGTTTGGCGATGGAGAAAGCTCAGTGCAACCCAACCAAGTTGATCACAGTTATGATGAAGCAGATTGTTATACGATAACATTTACGGTAACTAACCAAATTGGTTGTTCTAATACTACCGTTTATACAGACTTATTGTGTACGTATGATAATCCGATTGCAGAATTTTCAATTGAAGACACTACAGTTTTTTCAAGTGATGAACCTTTATCTTTTACAAATACCTCTCAGAATGCTGTAACGTATTTATGGGAATTTGGAGATGGTTTAACGAGTAGTGCCGAGAATCCAATACATGTGTTTGACTCCGACTCGGCATCGTATACAATTATTTTAAATGCATATAATGCTGCGGGATGTGTAGATCAATTTGCACTAAGAATAACACCGGAAAGATTATTTTATGTTCCCAATACATTTACACCAAACGGAGATGCAAGTAATGCCATATTTAGTCCTGTACTCACTTCGGGTTACGATAAGGAGAGTTACCATTTAATTGTATATAATAGATGGGGAGAAATTATGTTTGAATCCTACAACCCAGAAGTTGGTTGGGATGGAACCTATGGCAAGGATTCAAATACGCCTTGTAAAGATGGTACCTATATTTGGCAAATAAGACTAAAATCGCTAGAAAGCGAAGAAGCAGAAGTCTTTACCGGTCATGTTAACTTATTGCGATAAAAAAAGGATAACCTCTGTTAAGAAATTATCCTTTGTTTTTTCATCTGTGGAGCTGGAGGGGTTCGAACCCTCGTCCAAACAATGGTAAACTTAGTCTTCTACATGTTTAGTTTGCGATTTAATTTTCGATATCGGTACGGACACAAACACCCAAACCTCAACTTATCTACTTA